>Ga0079224_100003615_pt1 | contig 19608 bp, 22 predicted proteins | sample Stecom2015_FD_80414 | JGI IMG/M metagenome (GOLD analysis project Ga0079224, IMG submission 80414) | Agricultural soil microbial communities from Utah to study Nitrogen management - Steer compost 2015 | ecosystem: Environmental > Terrestrial > Soil > Agricultural land | place: USA: Utah... | reverse complement strand
CGTCACCTGGACCGAGTACGCCGGCGACCGGTTCGTGTCCGCCGTGGAGCACGGTCCGCTGTGGGCGACGCAGTTCCACCCGGAGAAGTCCGCCGACGCAGGGCGGCGGCTGCTCGAGAACTGGATCGGGACGCTCTGACGCCCGCGCTCAGGCGCGGTAGCGCTCCGGCCGGTGGTTGAACGCGAGCACCACGTTGAGGATGACCGCGCCGAGCGCGGACAGCAGAACGCCGCCGACCGGGACGACGAGCAGGGCGCCGACCACCACGAGCACGTCGAGCACCATCTGGACGTAACCGGCTCGCAGTCCGGCCTGCTCCTGGGCGATGAGCGCCAGGACGCTGAACCCGCCGAGGCTCGATCCGTGGCGGAACAGGATCAGGATGCCAACGCCGGCCAGCAGGTTGCCGGTCACGATCCCGTACAGCGGCTCGAGGTCCGGCGCTGGCACGAGCTCGGCGTGCAGCGCGGTGAAGACCGACAACAGCGCGACGGCCACCACCGACCTCGCCGTGAAGCCCCAGCCCTTCTTCCACACGGCCAGCACGAAGAACGGCAGGTTCACCAGGACCAGCACGATCGACAGCGACCACGGCACCGCGTAGGTGATCAGCAGCGACAGCCCCGCGGTCCCTCCGGTCACGGCGTGGGCCTCGTGCAGCAGGTGGAGACCGAGGGAGGCCAGCCAGGTGCCGGTCAGCACGCCCAGGACGTCCTCGAGCGGCGTGTGGGGCAGGGTCACGGAGGAGGGCGCGGTCATCGCCCGTCCACTCTAGGAAGTCGCGTCCCGCTACGATCACGGGGTGACTCTCGAACTCCTTCCCGCCGTCGACGTGGCCGACGGTCGGGCCGTCCGTCTGGTCCAGGGTGAGCTCGGCAGCGAGACCTCCTACGGGTCGCCGCTCGACGCCGCACTGCAGTGGCAGAGCGACGGCGCCCGGTGGGTCCACCTGGTGGACCTGGACGCCGCGTTCGGCCGCGGCAGCAATCGCGAGCTGATCGCCGAGGTGATCGGACGTCTGGACATCGACGTCGAGCTGTCCGGGGGCATCCGCGACGACGAGTCCCTCGAGGCCGCCCTCGCGACCGGCTGCCGCCGCGTCAACATCGGCACCGCCGCCATCGAGAACCCCGACTGGTGCCGCGCCGCGATCGCCCGCCACGGCGACCGCATCGCGGTCGGGCTCGACGTCCGGGGGCGCACCCTGGCCGCGCGTGGCTGGGTCGAGGAGGGCGGGGACCTGTTCGAGACGCTCGAGCGGCTCGACGCCGACGGCTGCGCCCGCTACGTCGTCACCGATGTCACGAAGGACGGCACCCTGACCGGCCCGAACCTCGACCTGCTGCGGCAGGTGTGCGATCACACCGACAAGCCTGTGGTGGCCTCCGGCGGGGTGTCCAGCCTCGACGACCTGCGCGCGATCGCCGCGCTCGCCGACATCGGCGTGGAGGGCGCCATCATCGGCAAGGCCCTCTACGCGGGCTCCTTCACCCTGCCCGAGGCCCTGGCGGCCGTGGAGGGATGACATCCGGTGGCGCGCGTGGACTGGAGCCGGTTCAGTGCCGATCCGCGGCGCCCGGAGGTGGCCGGGGTCCGTGCCACCGACGCCGACCGTGACAGCACCGTCGCCGCGCTGCGCGAGGCGTTCGCCGACGGACGCCTGGACCGTGGCGAGTTCGACCACCGCTGCGCCGAGGCTCTGCGGGTCCGCCTGCTGGGCGAGCTGGTCCCGTTGCTGGCCGATCTGGAGCCGCCGGTGCCCGTCGAGCGCGACGTGCGCCGCGAGGCGATCGAGAAGTACCGACGCGAGAGTCGGGAGGCGCGCACCGGCACCGTCGCGATCGCCGTGCTGACGACCGGCGTGTGGGGCGCGACGAGTCTGTCCGCCGGCGAGCCGCAGTTCTTCTGGCCGGTGTTTCCGATCCTGGGGGTCGGCGCCGGCTGGCTCGTGCTGTTGCTCAACCGCGGCGATCGGATCGCCCGGCACGAGCGGCGGATCCTCGCGCGTCGGCGGGAGAAGGGTCAGACGTGACGGTCAGCACCCGTCGCGCATGAGACTCGGTCGCGTGCCCCGCGTGACCTCGACGAGGGTGACCTTCGCCTTCGGACTGATCGACTCGACGTCGGCGTCGAACAGGAATCCGAGCCAACGCTCGCCGTCGGTGACGAAGACCCCGGTCTGGCCGTAGCCCGCCTCGGTCATCTCGGCGGTCTCGTAGGTGCGCGAGACCTGTCGCAGCGTGCTGCCGACGCCGAGCCCCTCGGCGGTGCGCGGCTCCTCGCCCCGGACGCCCAGGGACACGATCGTGCCGTCGTCCCGGGTCAAGACGTCCAGACTGGCGGCGTAGTCGGCCTTCCAGGCGAGCGGCTCGGTCCGCTCGCACTCCTCGGCACCGCCCTCCACGTCGGCGTCGAACAGGCCTGTCGCGAGCGCCTCGTCGCGGCCCATCCCGGCCGCGGCGGGCCCGATCGCGCCGGGCTCGACGACGAGGTCGGTCAGGGGGATCGGCGAGGCGGTCGGCGCCGTGGTCGGTGAGGCGGTCGACGCCGTCGCGGTCGGGGCGCTGGTGCCGGGCGTCGGCTCGGGCTCGGAGGAGTCCGAGCACGCCGCGAGCGTCAGGCTCAGGACGGCCGCGACGATCCACGGCCGGGTCGAACGGACGTCGGGCCCACGCACTACGCTCATGGCCGTGAGCCTAGCCGTCCGTGTGATCCCCTGCCTGGACGTCGACGGGGGCCGCGTCGTCAAGGGCGTGAACTTCGTCGACCTGCGCGATGCCGGCGACCCCGTCGAGATGGCTCGTGTCTACGACGCCGAGGGCGCCGACGAGCTGACCTTCCTCGACATCACCGCCTCCAGCAGCGACCGATCGACGACCTACGAGATCGTCCGTCGCACCGCCGAGCAGGTCTTCATCCCGCTCACCGTCGGTGGCGGCGTCCGCACGGTCGAGGACGTCGACCGCCTGCTGCGGGCGGGAGCCGACAAGGTCGGGATCAACACCGCGGCGATCGCCCGCCCCGAGGTCATCTCCGAGATCGCGCATCGCTTCGGGAATCAGGTGCTCGTGTTGAGCGTTGACGCCAGACGTGCAGACGATCAGCCGAGCGGGTTCGAGGTGACCACCCACGGTGGCCGCCGGTCCGCCGGGATCGACGCCGTCGAGTGGGTCCGTCGGGCCACCGAGCTCGGTGCCGGCGAGATCCTGCTCAACTCGATGGACGCCGACGGCACGCAGGCCGGATTCGACCTGGAGATGATCCGCGCCGTGCGTGCGGTGACCGACCTGCCGCTCATCGCCAGTGGCGGCGCGGGCCGTCTCGAGCACTTCCCGCCCGCGGTCGACGCGGGCGCGGACGCCGTGCTCGCCGCGAGTGTGTTCCACTTCGGCACGCTGACGATCCCTGCCGTGAAGGAGACGCTGCGAGCCGCAGGGCACGTGGTCCGGTGACGACCACCGACACCCTCGACACCCTCGGCGGCGGCACGCACGATCTGACCCGTCGCGGCTTCGGCGTGATGGGCCGGGGCATCATGCGGCAGCGGCTGATGTTCACCTGGGCCGCGCTGGCCTCCCTGCTCTTCGGCGTGATGACCGTCGCAGACGCGTGGGTGCTGGGCTGGGCGACCGAGCACGTCATCACGCCGAGCCTCGCCGAGCGCCGTGTCACCGCGGGTGCCCTGGGGGCCGGGGTGGGCCTGTTCCTGTTCGCGGCGCTGCTGCGCACGATCGGCGTCATCGGCCGCCGCCTGCTCGGCGGCGTGGTGTTCTTCCGGCTGGTGCGCGACGACCGACTGCGGGTGACCCGACGCTATCTGCAGCTCCCGCTGCGGTGGCACCATCGCCACCCGGCGGGCCAGCTGCTCAGCAACGCCAACGCCGACGTCGAGGCGACCTGGTCGGTCTTCATGCCACTGCCGATGGCCCTCGGCACGATCGCGATGCTCATCGCCGCAGTCGTCACGATGGTCGCGGCCGATCCCGTGATGACCCTCGTCGGGCTGGTGGTCATCCCGTTGCTGTTCCTCGCCAACGCGGTCTACCAGCGGTGGCAGGGCCCGCGGATCGCGCTGGCGCAGAGCCTGCGCGGCGACGTCTCCACGGTGGCCCACGAGTCCTTCGACGGCGCTCTCGTGGTCAAGTCCCTCGGCCGGGAGGCCGACGAGACCGAGCGCTTCCGTCGGGCGAGCGAGCGTCTGCGCGACGCCGCCATCGACATCGGTCGCGTGCGGGCCGTGTTCGACCCCGTCATCGAGATGCTGCCGAACCTCGCGGTCCTGGCCGTCGTCCTGCTCGGGGCGGTGCGGGTCCGATCCGCAGCGGCCGATCCGGCCGACGTCGTCCAGGTGGCCTACCGGTTCACCGTCATCGGGATGCAGATCCGGTCGTTCGGCTGGGTGCTCGGGGAGCTCCCCCGTGCGGTCGTCGGCTGGGACCGGGTCTCGCGGGTCCTCGACGAGGACGACTCCATGGACTACGGGACGGCCGACGTCCCCGGTCGGGGACCGGTGTCCCTGGAGGTCGAGGCCCTCAGCTACAGCCACCCGGACGAGCCGGACACCGCCGTCCTGCGCGACATCGACTTCCGCGTGCCGGCCGGATCGGTGACCGCGATCGTCGGCGGCACCGGCAGCGGCAAGAGCACCCTGGCCTCGCTCGTCACCCGGCTGGTCGACCCGGACTCCGGGACGGTGCGCATCGGGGGAATCGACGCGCGCGAGCTCTCGCAGCAGGCGCTCACCACCGCGGTCGCGCTCGTCCCGCAGTCGACCTTCATGTTCGACGACACGGTGCGGGCGAACGTCGTGCTCGATCTGGACCTGCCCGACGAGCGGGTCTGGGACGTGCTGCGCCTGGTGCAGGCCGACCGGTTCGTCGCCGCGCTCCCGCAGGGCCTGGACACCCAGCTGGGGGAGCGGGGCACCTCGCTGTCGGGCGGCCAGCGCCAGCGACTGGCGCTGGCCCGGGCGCTGGTGCGCGATCCGCGGGTCCTGGTGATGGACGATGCGACCAGTGCGCTCGACCCGGACGTGGAGCAGCGGATCCTGCGCGCCCTCGCGGAGCGGGAGGGCGCCCCGACCACCGTGGTCGTCGCGTACCGCAAGGCGACCATCGCGCTCGCCGAGGAGGTCGTGCTGCTCGAGGGGGGCCGCGTCGTCGAGCGCGGCACCGACGCGCAGCTGCGCGCCCGGTCGGCCGCCTACCGGAACCTCGTCGACGCCTACGACCAGGCGCGTGAGGAGGTGGACCATGAGTGAGTCCGAGCGCGTCGGCGGGCTGGCCGTCCTGATGCGGGGACTGCGACGCAACCCGGAGATCACCGAGGGGATCTGGCTCACGCTGCTGCTCGCCCTGATCAGCACGGCCGGTGGCTCGGTGGTCCCGGTCGTCGTGCGCTCGACGCTCGACGACGGCTTCGGCGCCGGCGGCGTCGATCTGGATCTGGTCACCCGCAACGTCCTCATCGCCGCCGTGCTGATGATCGCGATCGCCGTCACCGGCTACTGGTCCAAGGTGCGGATCTTCACCGCCAGCGAGCGGGGGCTGGCGAACCTGCGCGTCGCCGCCTTCCGGCACGTGCACGACCTGTCGATGCTGACCCAGAACACGCAGCGGCGCGGCGCCCTCGTCTCGCGGGTCACCTCCGACGTCGACCAGATCAGCCAGTTCCTGCAGTTCACCGGGATCATGATGATCATCAGCGTCGGGCAGATGATCGTGGCGACCGCGGTGATGGCTGCCCTGTCGTGGCAGCTCACCCTCGTGGTGCTGGTGTCCTTCGTGCCGCTCGCGCTGAGCCTGCGGTGGCTCGCCGGGGCCATGTCCCGGGCGTACGACCGGGTGCGAGCCAGTGTCGGCGAGATGCTCGCGGTGATCGCCGAGCCGGTCGTGGGGGCCTCCGTCGTGCGCTCCTACGGGATCGAGGAGCGCACGCAGCGCCGCGTCGACGCCGCCGTGTGGACCAACTACCGTCACAACGTCCGCGCCCAGACGATCACCGCCGGGGCGTTCTCCGCGGCGATCCTCGTCGGTGGCGTCGCGAACGCGGCGGTCCTGGCGATCGGGGTGTGGCTGGGCGTCGTCGGCCAGCTCTCGGTCGGCACCGTCGTGGCGTTCGTCTTCCTCGTCGGCCTGTTCACCGGCCCCGCCCAGATGGCGACCCAGGTGATCTCCGAGGCGCAGAACGCGATCTCCTCCTGGCGGCGCGTCCTGGACCTGCTCGACACGCCGGCCGATGTCGTCGATCCCGGCCCGGGGGCCGAGCCCCTGCCCGGGGGCGACCTGTCCGCCCGCTTCGAGCACGTCAGCTTCGCCTACCCCGGCGGCCCGACCGTCCTGGCGGACGTCGACGTCACCATCGAGCCTCGGCAGCGGGTCGCGGTCGTCGGCGAGACCGGCTCGGGCAAGACCACCTTCGCCAAGCTGCTGACGCGGCTGATGGACCCGAGCGAGGGCCGGGTCCTGCTCGGCGGGGTGGACGTGTCGCGGGTCGCGTTCGACGACCTGCGGCGGCACGTGCTGATGGTGCCGCAGGAGGGATTCCTGTTCGATGCCACGCTGGCGGAGAACCTGCGCTACGGCGATCCGGAGGCGAGCGACGAGGAGCTGGTCGCGGCGATCGAGCGGCTCAGCCTCGGCGACTGGTTCGCGGGCCTGCCGCGCGGACTGCAGACCCGGGTCGGTCAGCGCGGCGAGTCCCTGTCGGCGGGGGAGCGGCAGCTCGTGGCACTCGTCCGCTCGGCGCTGGCCGACCCGGCGCTCCTCGTCCTGGACGAGGCGACCAGCGCGGTCGATCCCCAGACCGAGCTGCGGGCCACCCGGGCACTGGACCGGCTGCTCACCGGACGGACGAGCGTGACGATCGCACACCGACTCTCGACGGCCGAGAACGCCGACCGGGTGCTCGTGTTCGACCGGGGCCGACTGGTCGAGGACGGCCACCATCGCGACCTCGTCGCCGCGCACGGCGTCTACGCCCGACTGCACGCCTCCTGGGTCGCCCAGTCCTCGCTCAGATGACGCCGACGGCCGCGCTGAGATCGACTGCGACAATGGAGGGGTGACTTCCCTGGATCCGGCCATCGCGGCCCGACTCAAGCGCAACCCCGACGGCCTCGTTCCGGCCATCGTGCAGGACGCGACCTCGCGCGCCGTGCTCATGCTCGGGTGGATGGACGACGAGGCCCTGCACCGCACGCTGACCACCGGGCGCTCGACGTTCTGGAGCCGCAGCCGCCGGGAGTACTGGGTCAAGGGCGAAACCTCCGGGCACACCCAGCACGTCCGCGAGGTCCGGCTCGACTGCGACGGCGACACTCTGCTGCTGATCGTGGATCAGGTGGGCGCCGCCTGCCACACCGGCGACGCCACCTGCTTCGACGCGGACGTGCTGACGTGAACCGCAACCTGCTCGGTCCGGTCGTGGTGCTGCTCCTGACGAGCGGCGGCGGGGCCCTGCTGGCCTCGCGGGCGGCCTGGTCCACCGCGACGGCGTCGCCGGCCGGCCTCCCCGAGGTCGACCTGTCCGTGACCGGCACGGACGTGGCGCCCGGGGCCGTCGGACTGGCCCTGGTCGTCATGGCCGCCGCCGCCGGCGTCCTGGCCGCCGGCCCGCGCCTGAGGCGTGGCATCGGCTGCCTGGTGGTCGCCGCGGCCGTCGGCGGCATCGTCGTCGTCCTGACCGCCTCCGACGCCGCCGCGCGCAGTCGCGCCCTGGACCGGGCGGCGGTCTCCGGGGTCGAGGTCGCCTGGTCGGGGACCGCCATGCCGGTGCTGGCTGCGCTGGCCTTCGGCGTGGCCGTCGTGCTCGGCGTCGCGGTCGCCGTCCTCGGGCCGCGCTGGTCGACGATGGGTCGGCGCTTCGAGGCTCCGTCCGCCCGCGAGGCGGACCCGGCCGACCTGTGGAAGGCGATGGACGACGGCCTCGATCCGACGCAGTGAGCACCGAGTAGGCTGTGCTCGAACGCCCCTGACTCACCCAAGGAGTGACCCCATGTCGCACGGATCGTCGCCGGCCGCCTGGACCGCCGTCCTCGTCAGCCTCGCCGGCTTCCTCGTCGGCGGGATCGGCCTGATCCCCGAGCCGAACTGGGTCGTCTTCACCATCGGCGTCGTCATGGCCGTGGGTGCCCTCCCGCTGGGCAAGGTCATGGCGCTCGCCGGCTACGGCGTCGACCGCGCGAAGTCGGACGCCCACTGACCGCAGCGGCACCGGGTCCGACCGCCTCGCGCGGCGCGCTCCTGCGTGCCCCGGTCCTGGCCGGAGTCGGCGGGGTCGCTGCGCTGGCGTTGCTGCACCTGCGCGACCCGCACGTCCCCGGCTCGTACGGGGGCTGCCCGTTCCTCATCCTCACCGGGCTGCCCTGTCCCGGCTGCGGCGGCCTGCGGGCGGTGAACCTGCTCACCCACGGCCAGATCGGTGCCGCGCTGTCGAGCAATCTCATCGCGGTGGCGATCGTCATGGTGGTCGCCGCGACCTGGCTCGTCTGGCTGGTGCGTCGCGCCCGAGGCGCTCCGGCGCCCTTCCTGACGTGGTCGCCGCGGTTCATCGCGATCGGGACCGTCGTGATCGTGCTGTTCGGAGTGCTGCGCTGGACGCCGTGGGGCGCCGGGCTGGCTCCCTGACCGGGGCCCTACCAGGTCCCCAGATCGACGATGAACGTCACGATCGAGAGGCCGAGCGACACGACGCCCGCCGCGATCGCCGCGATGCCCACCCAGAAGGCGGCGTTCGCGGTCGACAGATCAGGCGCCCAGCCGGCCCACGCGGCACGTCGGCGCACCTGTATCGCCATCAGCACCGCCGCGATGCCGCCGGCGAGGGAGACCGGGCCGCAGCAGCAGGTGAGCACCAGGCTCACGATGGCGATCACGAGCGCCCACGTGGCGAGCTGATCGCCGCCGGATCCGTACCACGCGGACGGTGGATGGCCGGGACCGGGCGGTGGAGGGTAGTGAGCCACCCGCCCGAGCATAGGGGGTGCCTCGGGGGCGGACCGTCCGGCCCGCCCCCGAGGCGTCGCGGGGTCAGGCCGTCGGCAGGTGCTGGAACCGCTTGTAGGCGTACGCGGTGGCGATCGACACCACGGGGTAGGCCACGAACAGGCCCAGGCCGCACAGGCAAGCGCCCAGCAGGACGATCACGAAGCACAGCAGGGCGAGCAGCAGCGCCTGGCCGGCATTGGCGGCGACGAGCGAGAAGCTCGACTTGATCGCGTCCACCGGCGACTCGTCGCGGTCCACGACGAACAGCAGCGCGAAGTACGAGAAGAAGGCGAAGACGAGGCCGGGGATGACGCACAGGAACATGCCCACGGTCACGCCGATGCCCACGAGCAGGGCGGTGATGATCACCGGCACGATCGGCACCCGCGACATCGCGTCACCGAACGAGAAGGGGCGACCTTCGGTCTCGTCGAGCGCGCCGCGGTAGACGATGCCGGTGATCACATAGCCGACGATCGTCGAGAGCAGGTTCACCACCACCGAGCCGAGGCTGAACGCCGCGAACGGGTTCGTCTCGGTGGGGCTCACCTCGGGCTGCGAGACCACGCTGAGGAACGAGAACGCGATGATCACGACGAAGATCGCCAGGCCGGCGAGCAGCCACTGGCCCGCATTGGCCCGGAACTTGGTCCAGCCGTAGCTGATCGCGGTCGGTGCGTCGAAGGGCGCCTCGAAGCCGGAGTCGCTCGGGGGCGGTGGCGGCGGCGGGTAGCCGCCTCCGGGGGTGTCGGCAGGACCCGTCGGCGGGGGCGGATAGGACGCATCGCCATCGGGCGGAGGCGGCGTCGTCGAGGAGTCGTCGGGCTGGTCCGGACCGGGTCCGGCGGGCGGCTCGTTCGTTGTCATGAGTTCGAGCATAGAGAGAAATGTGACCGAGACGACACAGGCGAGGCCCGGCGTGTGGCCGCTCGACGTCCCGAAATCGAGGGCTGGTGCCGCAGGGTGCGGCCCCGGGGCTAGGCTTGAGCCCAGTTCGCAGCCGAGTCCGACCGGGGGAAAGGGGAGTGCGATGACCGTGCTCGACGAGATCCTCGCGGGAGCGGCCGAGGACCTGGCCGAGAGGCAGTCACGCGTCAGCCTCGAACAGCTCAAGGAGCTGGCCGCCAAGCAACCCCCGGCCCTCGATCCCAGGCCCACCTTCCGCGCCGAGGGCGTCTCGGTGATCGCCGAGGTCAAGCGACGCAGCCCCAGCAAGGGCGCGTTGGCGCCGATCAAGGACCCCGCCGCCCTGGCCGCGGACTACGCCGCCGGCGGCGCCGCCGCGATCAGCGTGCTGACCGAGGAGCGCCGATTCGGCGGCTCCCTGGACGACCTCAAGGCGGTCCGGGACCGCGTGGACGTGCCGGTGCTGCGCAAGGACTTCATCACCACGTCGTACCAGTTGTGGGAGGCGCGCGCCGCCGGGGCGGACATGGCGCTGCTGATCGTGGCGGCCCTCGACCAGAACGCGCTGGAGTCGCTCGTCGACCGAGCCAGGTCGATCGGACTGACGCCCTTGGTCGAGGTGCACGACGAGCTCGAGGTGCAGCGCGCCCTCGACGCCGACGCCGACCTCATCGGCGTCAACGCCCGGAACCTCAAGACGCTCGAGGTCGATCGCCACACCTTCGAGCGCGTCGCCCCGTCGATCCCCGACTCCGTGGTCCGGGTCGCCGAGTCCGGTGTCCGCGGACCCCACGACGTGATCGAGTACGCCCGGTTCGGCGCTGACGTGGTGCTGGTGGGCGAGACCCTCGTCAAGGGGGACGATCCGCGGTCGAGCGTCGCCGACCTCGTCGCCGCCGGCATGCACCCGGCGCTGGCGCATCGATGGCAGCCGAGCTGAACCCTCCGGCTCCCTCCGCATCGACATCAGGACCACCCATGACTGAATCCCCCCGCCCGACCTGGCCGGACGGCCCGGGCCACTTCGGCCGCTTCGGCGGCCGCTTCATGCCCGAGGCGCTCATCGCCCCGCTCGACGAGATCACCCGCGAGTGGGAGGCCGCCCAGACCGACCCCGGCTTCCGCGACGAGCTCGACCGGATGCTGCGCGAGTACGCGAACGTGCCCAGTCCGCTGTACGAGGCGCACCGCTTCTCCGAGGCGGTCGGCGCACGGATCCTGCTCAAGCGCGAGGACCTCAATCACACCGGCGCGCACAAGATCCGCAACGTCATCGGTCAGGCGCTGCTGGCCAAGAGGATCGGCAAGCCGCGCTGCATCGCCGAGACCGGCGCCGGTCAGCACGGGGTCGCCTCGGCCACGGCTTGCGCCTACCTGGACCTGGAGTGCACCGTCTACATGGGCGAGGTCGACACCGAGCGCCAAGCCCTCAACGTCGCCCGGATGCGGATGCTCGGCGCCGAGGTCGTCCCGGTGAGGACCGGGAGCCGCACGCTCAAGGACGCGATCAACGAGGCGCTGCGCGACTGGGTGACGACCGTCGACACGACCCACTATCTGTTCGGCACCGCCGCCGGACCGCATCCGTTCCCCACGATGGTGCGCGAGCTCACCCGCGGCATCGGTGACGAGGCGCGCGCCCAGTGCCTCGAGCTCACCGGTCGGCTGCCGGACGCCGCGGTCGCGTGCGTCGGCGGGGGGTCGAACGCGATCGGCCTGTTCGCCGGCTTCGTCGACGACGCCGACGTCCGACTCGTCGGCATCGAGGCGGGCGGCGAGGGCGTCGAGACCGGACGCCACGCCGCCACCATCACCGCCGGCGACATCGGCGTGCTCCACGGTGCGCGCTCGTTCCTCCTGCAGGACGAGGACGGCCAGACGATCGAGTCCCACTCGATCAGCGCGGGCCTGGACTACCCGGGGGTCGGCCCCGAGCACGCCCACCTGGCCGACACCGGTCGAGCCGAGTACCGGCCGGCGACCGACGCCCAGGCGATGGCCGCGTTCGACCTGCTCTGCAAGACCGAGGGCATCATCCCGGCCATCGAGTCGGCCCACGCGCTCGCCGGCGCGGTCATGCTCGCCGAGGAGCTCGGTCCGGAGGCCACGATCTTGGTCAACCTCTCCGGGCGCGGCGACAAGGACGTCCACACCGCCGCCACCTGGTTCGGGCTGTTCGACGAGGCGGGGGAGGGGCAGTGAGCGTGATCGACGACCTCTTCGCCCGCACCCGGGCCGAGAACCGTGCCGCGCTCGTCGGCTATCTGCCCGCCGGCTACCCGACGATCGAGCGCTCGATCAACGCCATCCGCGCGATGGTGGAGGCCGGGGTCGATCTGGTGGAGGTCGGCCTGCCGTACAGCGATCCGGTGATGGACGGTCCCACGATCCAGGTCGCGGCACAGGCCGCGCTCGACGGCGGAGTGCGCGTCGACGACGTCTTCTCCGTCGTCGAGGCGTCCGCCGCGGTCGCGCCGACCGTGGTGATGACCTACTGGAATCCCGTCGAGCGTCGCGGTGTGGATCGATTCGCCGCCGATCTCGCCGCCGCCGGGGGTGCCGGCCTGATCACTCCGGACCTCATCCCCGACGAGGGCGTCGACTGGGATCGTGCCTCCCGGGCCCACGGGCTCGATCGCATCTACCTGGTGTCGCCGTCGTCGACCGACGAGCGTCTCGCGATGACCGCCGAGGCCTCCAGCGGGTTCGTCTACGCGACCGCCGTCATGGGGGTGACCGGTCAGCGCGCCCAGACCAGCGACCTGGCACCGGAGCTCGTCGCGCGACTGCGTGCGGTGACCGACAAGCCGGTCGGCGTCGGCCTGGGGGTCAGCGACGGCCGGCAGGCACACGAGGTCGCGGCGTTCGCCGACGCGGTCATCGTCGGCTCGGCGCTCGTCCGGCGCCTGATCGACCACCCCGACGAGGAGGAGGCGCTCGCCTCCCTCCGCGAGCTCGCGGCGGACCTGCGGGCCGGGGTCGAGCGGGACTGACATGGACCTGGTCAGCTCGATCCCGTCCCCGGCCGAGTCCGTCTGGCACCTCGGCCCGCTGCCCATCCGCGCCTACGCGCTGTGCATCATGGCCGGCGTCGTCGCGGCGATCGTCATCGGCGAGCGTCGGCTCGTGGCTCGCGGCGGCCGCCCCGGGGCGATCTCCGACATCGCGGTGTGGGCCGTGCCGGCCGGGATCATCGGCGGTCGCATCTACCACGTGGTCACCGACGCCCAGCTGTACTTCGGCGAGGGACGCGATCCGTGGGACGCCCTCAAGATCTGGGAGGGCGGACTCGGGATCTGGGGCGCGATCGGCTTCGGCGCGCTGGGCGCCTGGGTCGCCTGTCGGCGCTACGGAGTCGAGTTCCTGCGGGTCGCCGACGCCTTGGCTCCCGGCCTGCTGGTGGCCCAGGCGATCGGTCGCTTCGGCAACTACTTCAACCAGGAGCTCTTCGGGCGTCCGACCGACCTGCCGTGGGGGCTGCGGATCGACCCGGCGCACCGGCCCGACGGCTACGAGCAGTTCGCCACGTTCCATCCGACGTTCCTCTACGAGGCGGTGTGGAACCTCCTCGCGGCCGCGCTCATCGTGTGGCTCGATCGGCGTCTCGTGTTGGAGCACGGGCGGGTCTTCGCGCTCTACGTGATGCTCTACACGCTCGGCCGTGGGTGGATCGAGACGATGCGGATCGACACCGTGAACCACCTCGGGCCGTTCCGCCTCAACGTGTGGACGTCGATCGCCCTGTTCGTGGCCGCGCTCGCCTACTTCGTGTGGGCGCGGCGCCGGTCGTACGCCGAGCCGCCGTCCGCCGGGGGCGACGCCGCGGCTTAGCGCTCGTCGTCGAGCCTGTCCGCGGCGTCCTTGAGCTTCTCGGCCGCGCTGTCGATCTTGTCCGAGAACTTCCGATCGGTCGCCTGATCGGCCAGATCCGCGACCTTGTCGATCGCTTGGTCGATCTGCTCGCCGCGACCGGCGAGCTGCTCCTTGGCCTTGTCCACGATCTCGTCGGCCTTGACGCCCTTGAGCTTGTCGAAGATGCCCATCATCGGCTCCGTTCCTCGCGGGGGCCTCGATGCCCCCGCGGCCACCGTATCGCCCGGGCCGCTGGGACACTGGGCGCATGAGCACTCCCACGCGTGTCGTCACGATCGTGGGCCCCACGGCCTCGGGCAAGACGCGACTGTCGGTGCGACTGGCGCAGCGCCTCGACGGCGAGATCGTCAACGCCGACTCGGTGCAGCTCTACCGGGGCATGGACATCGGCAGCGCGAAGGCGACCGCACAGGAGCGAGCGGGCGTCCCGCACCATCTGCTCGACGTCCTCGAGGTCACCGAGGAGGCGAGCGTCGCCGACTTCCAGCGTCGGGCGCGCCGGGCGATCGACGAGATCGGCTCACGGGGGAGGACCGCCATCGTCGTCGGCGGCTCGTCGCTGTACGTGCGGGCCGTCCTGGACCCGCTGGACTTCCCCGGAACCGACCCTCAGGTGCGGGCGCGCTGGACGCGTCGGCTGGCTGAGATCGGCCCGCACGCTCTGCACGCGATCTTGGCCGAGCGGGATCCGCAGGCGGCGGCGGCGATCCTGCCGACCAACGGCCGGCGGATCGTGCGGGCGCTCGAGGTGGGCGAGCTGACCGGTCGCCCGTTCGTGGCCACGATGCCGCCACCGAGGTCGATCTACCCGCACGTGGTGATGATCGGTCTGGACGTCCCTCGTGAGGAGCTCGACGCCCGCATCGACGCTCGGGTCGACCGGATGTGGGCCGACGGCTTCGTCGAGGAAGTGCGCTCCCTGACCGGACTCGCCGGATCGCCGACCGCCTCCCGGGCTCTCGGGTACCAGCAGGTGCTCGCCCACCTGGCCGGCGAGATCACCGAGGAGGAGGCCCGCGAGCAGACCAAGCTCGCCACGCGTCGGTTCGCGCGGCGCCAGGACCGCATGATGCGCAAGGATCCGCGGATCCACTGGCTGCGGTACGACGATCCCGATCTGCTCGCGCGGGCGACCGCGCTCGTCGTGGGGCCGTAGGCTGGACCTCATGGGATTCGCGTGGTTCAAGGGGCACGGCACCGAGAACGACTTCGTGCTGTTGCCCGACCACGACGGGACGGCGCACCCCGACCTGTCGGCCGAGCTGGTCGCGGCGCTGTGCCACCGGCGTCGGGGGATCGGCGCGGACGGGGTGATCCGCGTGGTGCGGTCGTCCGCCGCCGGCCGCTCCTCGCCCTCCGAGTGGTTCATGGACTACCGCAACGCCGACGGATCACTCAGCCAGATGTGCGGCAACGGAATCCGGGTGTTCGCCCGCCACCTGGTCGACCAGGGTCTGGTCGAGGGGCCGACCTTCGCGGTGGACACGCGTGACGGGGTCAAGGAGCTGACCGTCTCCGGCGACCGGATCTCGGTCGACATGGGGCCGTGGCACAGCGGAGGCCTCTCCGCGGTGAGCACCGAGAGCGGGACCTGGCAGGCGCGCGAGGTCCACACCGGCAACCCGCATGCGGTGGCCTTCGTCGACCGGGTGGCCGACGCCGGTCTCCTGACGCACGAGCCGCAGTACGACCGCGGGGTGTACCCCGAGGGCGTGAACATCGAGTTCGTCGAGCGTCGCGGGGAGCGTCACCTGGCGATGCGGGTCCACGAGCGTGGCTCGGGCGAGACCCGCTCCTGTGGCACGGGAGCCTGCGCGACGGCGATCGCGGCCTCGATCGCCGACCGGGCCGAACCGGGAGCCACCTGGCGGGTCGACGTCCCCGGCGGCACGCTGCACGTCACTGTCGAGGCCGAGCGCACGGTGCTCACGGGTCCGGCGGAGATCGTCGCCGGAGGAACGATGGAGTGGTACCGATGACCGACCCCGGACGCACCGACCGCGACGTGGTCGATCCCGGAGAGCTCGACCTGCAGGACCGGTCCTCGCTTCGCCGCGTGGCGGGGCTGTCGACCGAGCTCGAGGACATCACCGAGGTCGAGTACCGCCGGCTGCGCCTCGAGCGGGTCGTCCTGGTGGGCGTCTGGACCGAGAGCACCGCCGAGGACGCCGAGAACTCCCTCACCGAGCTCAAGGCGCTCGCCGAGACGGCCGGGTCGGAGGTCCTCGACGCCCTGATCCAGCGTCGCTGGAAGCCGGACCCGGCGACCTACATCGGGCGGGGCAAGGTCGACGAGCTGCGCGAGGTCGTCCGCGCCACCGGCGCCGACACGGTGATCTGCGACGGAGAGCTCACCCCGGGGCAGATGCGCAACCTGGAGGACCGCGTCAAGGTCAAGGTCGTCGATCGGGTCGCACTGATCCTCGACATCTTCGCCCAGCACGCGAAGAGCGCCGAGGGCAAGGCCCAGGTCGAGCTGGCCCAGCTGCAGTACCAGACTCAGCGGCTGCGGGGCTGGGGTGGCAACCTGTCCCGGCAGGCCGGAGGTCGTGCCGCCGGCGGCGAGGGCATCGGCGGACGTGGTCCCGGTGAGACCAAGCTCGAGACCGACCGACGGCGGATCCAGGCGCGGATGGCCAAGCTCCGTCGCGAGCTGAAGGAGCTGCGCGGGACGCGCGAGACGAAGAAGGCCGAGCGTCGGCGTCACCGGATTCCCTCCGTGGCGATCGCCGGCTACACGAACGCCGGCAAGTCGAGCCTGCTCAATCGCCTCACCGGCGCCGGCGTCCTGGTCGAGGACGCCCTGTTCGCCACGTTGGACCCGACCACGCGCCGGGCCGAGACCTCCGACGGACGCATCTACACGCTGTCCGACACGGTCGGCTTCGTCCGACATCTGCCGCACCAGCTGGTCGAGGCGTTCCGGTCGACCCTGGAGGAGGTCGCCGACGCCGACCTGATCCTGCACGTCGTCGACGGGTCGCATCCCGATCCGCAGGGGCAGATCGCCGCGGTTCGGGAGGTGTTCGCCGAGGTGGGCGCGTCGCAGGTGCCCGAGCTCGTGGTCGTCAACAAGGCCGACGCCGCCGATCCGCTCGTGGTCAAGGCCCTGCTGGCCCGCGAGCCGCACGCCGTGCTGGTGAGCGCCCGCACCGGCGAGGGCATCGACGAGCTGCGGAACGCGATCGAGGCCGACCTGCCCGTCCCCGAGGTGAGGGTCGACGTCGTGGTGCCGTACTCGCGGGGCGACCTGGTCAACCAGGTCCACCTGCACGGTGACATCGAGCGTCTCGACCACGAGGCCGAGGGAACCCACCTGGTCGCCCGGGTGCATCCCCAGCTGGCCGCGGAGCTCGCCGAGTTCGTGGCGTCCGGATCGTGATCGGCGCGGCGGTGTGGAGGGCGTCCGCCGCCTCGGCCTCGGGGCGGTAGCGTTCGGGCATGCCTGCCGAGCCGACCGTGAGGGATCTGCTGCACGCGGCCGTGATGGCCGTCGGCGGCACCGAGCGTCCCGGCCAGGTCGCGATGGCCGAGGCGGTGGCCGAGGCCCTGCGTGAGGAGCGGCATCTTCTGGTCCAGGCGGGGACGGGGACCGGCAAGTCGCTGGGCTACCTCGTGCCGGCGCTGCTGCACCGCGAGCGAGTCGTCGTGGCGACCGCCACCTTGAACCTGCAGCACCAGCTCGTCGAGCGAGACATCCCCGCCCTGAAGGACGCCGCCCGCGGAACGCTGACCAGCGTGCCCCATCACGCGGTGCTCAAGGGGCGGGCGAACTACGCGTGCCTGCACCGCGTCCGGCAGGGGGCACCCGACGACCAGGGCGTTCTCGTCGAGGTCCCCGAGGGGAGTCTCGGCGCGGAGGTCGTCGCGCTGCGGGAGTGGGCCGAGGAACAGGCCGAGCAGGGGCATGCCGGCGATCGCGATGCGGCCCCGCCGCACGGCGAGCGCGCCTGGCGCCAGATCAGCGTGTCGTCCCGCGAGTGCCTGGGGGCCGCCCGGTGCGAGTATGCCGCGGAGTGCTTCGCCGAGTTGGCTCGTGAGGACGCCGCTCGGGCGCAGATCGTGGTGACCAACCACGCGATGCTCGCGATCGACGCGATCGAGGGCGTGCCGACCCTGCCGGAGTTCGACGCCGTCATCATCGACGAGGCGCACGAGCTGGCCGCCCGGGTCACCCAGGCCTCGACCGACGAGCTGGACCCCGGTCTGGTCGAGCGCGCCGCGCGTCGTGCCCGGCCCCATCTCGACGATCCCGGCCTCGCCGACGATCTCGGGGACGCCGCCGACGCGCTGGCCGACGCCCTCACGCACGTGCCGGCGGGTCGGATCGACACGCTCGACCCGGCCCTCGCCGGAGCGCTGGCCCTCGTCCGCGACGCGGCGCGGGCCTGCTTCTCCGGCTTCGCCAAGGAGTCCGGTGAGCAGGCCGACCCCGGCCGCCAGCAGGCGCGCAGCGCCGTCGACGACGTGCGGACGATCGCCGAGCGGATGGCGGCCGGTCGCGAGACCGAGGTGTTGTGGTCGGGCGAGTCGCGCGGTGCGCTCTACCTGCGCATCGCGCCGATCGACGTGTCCGGGGCGCTGCGGGCGAAGCTCTTCGGCGAGAAGACCGTCGTGCTGACCAGCGCGACGCTCGCCCTCGGAGGGTCGTTCGCGCCGGTCGCCGCGTCCCTGGGGCTGGACCCCCGTGGATCGGACTGGACGGCACTCGACGTCGGGTCGCCGTTCGACTACGCGCGTCAGGGGATCCTCTACGTCGCGCGCCGTCTGCCCCGGCCGGGGCGCGACGGCCCCGACACCGGGCAGCTCGGAGAGATCGCGGCGCTCGTCAAGGCCGCCGGGGGCCGGACGCTGGGGCTGTTCTCCTCGCGCCGGGCGGCCGAGCGTGCCGCCGAGTACGTCCGTCAGGCGTTGCCGGGGATCGAGGTGCTGTGTCAAGGCGACGCCCAGCTCTCCGAGCTCGCCCGGCGCTTCGTCGCGGAGTCGGCCACCTGCCTGTTCGGCACCCTGAGCCTGTGGCAGGGCGTCGACCTGCCCGGCGACACGTGCACCCTGGTGCTCATCGACCGGATCCCCTTCCCGCGCCCCGACGACCCCCTGATGAGCGCTCGTCAGCGGCTCGTGGAGAGCCGGGGCGGCAACGGCTTCATGCAGGTCGCCGCCCAGCACGCCGCGCTGTTGCTGGCCCAGGGGGCCGGTCGGCTCATTCGACGGGCGGGGGACCGCGGCGTCGTCGCGGTGCTCGACCCACGATTGGCCACCGCGCGCTACGGGGGGTTCCTCGCCGCGTCGCTCCCGCCGCTGTGGCGGACCACCGACCGGGCCGTCGTCACGGCGGCCCTGCGCCGCCTCGACGCCGCGGCGAGCCACGGGGATCCCGCCGCCGTTTGATACCGTGAGCCGGTCAACTCAGTCGATTGCTCGGGGATCTGTGCATGTCCTTCCGCCTTCCTGCCCTCGTCGCCGCGTGTGTGGGGCTGCTCGGCTCGCTCGCCGTCGCGATGCCAGCCGACGCCGCCAGCAAGCCGCTGACGACCCGCACCACGGTCGTGGCGATGAGTCCCGCCGGATACGGCAAGGTGTGGGCCCGCTGCACCAAGAAGAAGAAGCCCTGCAAGGGCAAGGTGTGGGTCAAGGGACACGCTGACCAGAAGCGGTCGTTCAAGCTCGAGCCCCGCTCGGCCGGCTGGGTGACCTTCCGTGACCCGAGCTGGCGACCCGGCGCGGTCGCCGTGGTCCGGATGAGCGGTGCCGCGCCGAAGACGATCCGTCAGCAGGCCAAGGTGTCGTACGGCACGATCAGCGGCACGATCAAGCGGGCCGGCGGGCCGGCCGCCACCG
>Ga0079224_100003613_pt1 | contig 19612 bp, 18 predicted proteins | sample Stecom2015_FD_80414 | JGI IMG/M metagenome (GOLD analysis project Ga0079224, IMG submission 80414) | Agricultural soil microbial communities from Utah to study Nitrogen management - Steer compost 2015 | ecosystem: Environmental > Terrestrial > Soil > Agricultural land | place: USA: Utah... | reverse complement strand
GGCGCGCCCTCCCGCCTGCTGGTCGTCACAGGCCCGCCGGAGGGTCGGAGCCCGTCGGCTCGCTGCGCACCGGGGCGGCGACCGAGTCGAGCGCCTCGTCGGGGCGGCAGGGGTATCGTGCGACCTCGGCGTCGGCCGAGATGCCGGTGCGCACCAGCACCGTGTGCAGTCCGGCCTCGATCCCCGCCACGATGTCGGTGTCCATCCGGTCGCCGATCATGCCGGTGTTCTCGGAGTGCGCGCCGATCCGATTGAGCGCGGATCGGAACATCATCGGGTTGGGCTTGCCGACGACATACGGCTCCTTCCCGGTGGCCTTCGTGATGAGCGCCGCGAACGACCCCGTCGCCGGCACCACTCCGTATGGCGTCGGGCCGGTGGCATCCGGATTCGTGATGATGAACCGTGCGCCGGCGTCGATGAACCGGATCGCGTGCGTGATCGCCTCGAAGGAGTAGTGTCGCGTCTCGCCGACGACGACGTAGTCGGGGTGCGACTCGGTCATGATGTATCCGGCATCGTGCAGCGCGGTCGTGAGGCCCGCCTCCCCGATGACGAAGGCGCTGCCGCCCGGCAGCTGCGACTGCAGGAAGTCGGCGGTCGCCAGCGCCGAGGTCCAGATCCGCTCCTCGGGCACGTCGAGCCCGGAACGGCGCAGCCGCGCGCTCAGATCCCGCGGCGTGAAGATCGGGTTGTTGGTGAGCACCAGGAACGGCGTCCCCTCGTCGCGCCACTGGGCGAGCAGCTCGGCGGCGCCGGGGATCGGATGGCTCTCACGGACGAGCACGCCGTCCATGTCGGTCAGCCAGCAGTCGATATCGGCCCGGGTCCGCATGGGGCACAGCCTAACGATGCGGCATCGCCGTAGGGTGAACACGTGCCCCCTCAGGACCCGCAGCAGACCGACTGGGACCCCCGCGCCCCGGCCGACCTGCGCGGGCGGGTGTACCTGATCACCGGGTCGAACCGGGGGCTGGGATTCTTCGCCGCCGAGCAGCTCGCACGGGCGGGGGCGCGGGTCATCATGACCGGCCGCAATCCGAATCGGCTGACGGCCGCGCGCGCGGCGATCGAGCGCAGGCTCACCGATGCGGGACTGCACGCCGACCTCGAGACCCTGCTGCTGGATGTCGGCAACCTCGGGTCGATGCGAGCGGCGGCCGCGACGGTGCGCGTGCGCAAGAAGCTCGACGGACTGCTGCTGAACGCCGGCATCGTGCATGCCCCGCGCCACCGCGAGACCACGCCGGACGGGCACGAGCTGGTCTTCGCCACGAACGTGCTCGGCCACTTCGCGCTCGCCGGCGAGCTGCTGGTGCACCTGGCCGCCGCGCGCGGGCGCATGGTCTGGATCGGGAGTCTGTCCAGCGCGCTGTGGCGATACGACCTGTCCGACCCGCAGCTGGAGAAGCGCTACAGCGGGTGGCGCGCGTATGTGCAGTCGAAGACCGCCGCCACCGCCCTCGGGTTCGAAGCGGATCGCCGCCTGCGCGCGGCGGGGGTGCCGGTCTCGAGCGTCGTGGCCCATCCCGGGTACTCGACGAGCGGGCGCACGCCGCGCATCCGCGGGGTCAACGAGCCCAGCCGGCTCGGCCGGTTCGCCGACAACCTGCAGGCGCCCTTCACCCAGTCGAAGGAGCGCGGCGCCTGGCCGCTCGTGCGGGCGCTGGTCGACCCCGCCGTCGAGGGCGGTGAGTTCTGGGGGCCGCGGTATCTCGCGCACGGCGCGCCGACCCGGCAGGTCTCCGCTCCGCTGACGCGCGACGCTGAGGTCGCCGCACGCATCTGGGAGGTCTGCGAGGCGGCGACCGGTGTGCGTTGGCCGTTCGAGAAGGCCGCGAAGACCGCCCTCAGGCGGTGAGCCAGACGGCGTCGGCCGCGCCCTCGGGAAGAACGGCCTCGGTGCCGTCGACGGCGACGGTCGCGGCATCCACCACCCGCACCGTGCGGCCGACGTCGATGCCGGCGTCCTCCAGCGAGCGCAGCAGCGCCGGATCGCGGTCGCTCACCCGCAGCACCCGGCCCTCGTGCCCGGCGGCGGCATCGCGCAGCAGGACGAACCGCTCGCGGCGGACCTGGCCCGCAGCATCCGGGATGGCGTCCCCGTGCGGGTCGAACGCCGGATCGCCGAGCCGCTCGGCGATGCGCTCCAGGAACCGGTCGCTGATCGCATGCTCGAGGATCTCGGCCTCGTCGTGCACCTCGTCCCAGGCGTACCCGAATTCCCGCACGAGCCAGGTCTCGACGAGCCGGTGCCGGCGCACGATGGCCGCCGCCCGCCGTTCGCCTGCTTCGGTCAAGGTGATCGGACCGTAGGGGCGGTGCGAGACCAGACCCTGCGCGGCGAGCTTCTGCACCATCTCGGTGACGCTCGACGGAGCCAGCCCCAGCTCGACGGCCAGCTGCGACGGCGTGATGCGCTCGTCCTGCCACTCGGTGTGGTGGTAGATCGTCTTGAGGTAGTCGTCGATCGCGGGAGACGGCACGCGCCCAGGCTACCCGGGGCGGCCTACGCGCCGGTGAACACGAGCCACAGCAGCAGGCCGTTCAGGACGATGAGGAAGATGGATGCCGCGATGCCCGCCGCGGTCGTGATCGCCCGGTTGCGGAAGCGCCCGAGAAGCTCGGGCCGGGCGGTGAGAGCGACCAGCGGCACGAGAGCGAACGGGATGCCGAACGACAGCACCACCTGGCTGAGCACGAGCGCGACGGTGGGGTCGAAGCCGACCGCGAGGATCGCGAGCGCAGGCACGAGGGTGACCAGACGTCGCCACACGAGCGGGATGCGCACGTGCAGCAGCCCGTGCATGATCTCCGCCCCGGCGTAGGCGCCCACCGAGGTGCTGGCCAGGCCGCTGGCGAGGAGTCCCACCGCGAACAGCACCGCCACGGTCGGGCCGATGCCGTCGCGCAGTGCCGCATACGCGCCCTCGAGGCTGTCCGTGCCCGGGACCCCGTCGAGGTTCGCTGCGGCCAGCAGCAGGATGCACAGATTGACCGTGCCCGCGATGAGCATCGCGATGGTGACGTCCCACCGGGTGGCGCGCAGGAGGCGCGAGGTGGTGATGCCGGTCTCCTGGGCGAACCGGTCCCGCGCCAGAGCGCTGTGCGCGTAGATCGCATGGGGCATGATCGTCGCGCCCAGGATGGATGCCGCCAGCAGCACCGAGTCGGTGCCCTCGAACCGGGGCACCAGGCCCGCGACGATGCCGGCAGGGTCGGGCGGCGCAACGAAGACCCCGAACGTGAACCCGACGGCGATGATCGCGACGAGCCCGATCACCACGAACTCGAAGGGCTGGGCTCCTGCCCGGCTCTGGACCAGCAGGAGCGAGATCGACACCGCGCCGGTGATCGCACCGCCCCACAGCAGCGGCAGACCGAACAGCAGGTTCAGGGCGACGGCGCCGCCGATCACCTCGGCGATGTCGGTGGCCATCGCGACCAGCTCGGCCTGCAGCCAGTACGCACGTCGCCCCCACCGATTGCGCAGGCGCCGCCCGAGCACTTCAGGCAGGCTCTCGCCGGTGACCACGCCGAGCTTGGCCGACAGGTACTGGATGAGCCAGGCCATCACGTTGCCGAGCACCACCACCCACACCAGCAGGTAGCCGAACCGCGCGCCGGCGGTCATGTTGCTCGCGACATTGCCGGGGTCGAGGTAGGCGACGCCCGCAACGAGGGCAGGGCCGATCAGCCAGGCGAGGCGGGGAACGGACGCCGGACGGCGCACGCCCTCACGCTCGAGGACCCGGGCTTTCGGCATGCCGAAATCGTAGCAAGGATTTCGGTGACCCGAAAGATCTTGGGGCGGTAGCGTGGAAGCGTGCGCGCGACGGGGGAAGGCGAGGGTCCGGACCCCGAATCCGTCGCAGGGCACGGTGCAGACGGGCACGGTGTGGGCCCGTGGCCCGGCGGCCCGGCCGCGTGGCCGGACGATCCGCGCTACGACCGCGAACTGCTCGCCCACGGCGACCGGCGGAACGTCGTCGACGGCTACCGCTACTGGACGATGGAGGCGATCGTCGCCGACCTGGATGCCCGCAGGCATCCCTTCCACGTCGCCATCGAGAACTGGCAGCACGACCTCAACATCGGTTCGATCGTGCGCAGCGCCAACGCCTTCCTGGCAGAGACGGTGCACATCGTCGGCCGCCGGCGGTGGAACAAGCGCGGGGCGATGGTCACCGACCGCTACCAGCACGTGCTGCACCACGCCGACATCGCCGACCTCGTCTCGTGGGCGCGGGAGCGCAGCCTGCCCATCATCGCGGTGGACAACGTCGAAGGCTCGGTGCCGGTCGATCGGGCCGAGCTGCCCCAGCGCTGCCTGCTGCTGTTCGGCCAGGAGGGGCCCGGTCTGTCGCCCGAGGCGCTCGCGGCGGCGCAGACGATCGTCGAGATCACGCAGTACGGTTCGACGCGGTCGATCAACGCGGGTGCCGCCGCGGCGATCATCATGTACGAGTGGTGCCGCCGCTGGGCGTGACCGCTATGCGCCCGCGGTCATCCACGCCGCCCCGCGCACGCGCCAGCCGAGGCCCGCGAACCGGGCGATCATGTAGAGGCCGAAGAATGCGGCGGACACCCACGCCAGCCCCCAGGCTCCCACCGGGTGCAGCACGGCGATGAGCACCAGCGCCGGAAGGAAGACGACCAGGTTCAAGGCCCCGACGACCGCGAGGTAGCGGCCGTCACCGGCACCCATGAGGACGCCGTCGAGCACGAAGACCGCCCCGCACAGCGGCTGGGCCACGGCGAGCACGATGAGGGCGGGCTGGATCATCGCGGCGAGCGAGGCGTCCCCCGTGAACACCAGCCCGATCACCCCCGAGCCGGCTCCGATCAGCACGCCGACGAGGACACCGAACCACGCGCCCCAGGCGAGCGTGCGGCGCAGCACGAGGCGCACCTCCTCCGGGTTCCCGGCGCCCAGCCCCTTGCCGATGAGCGCCTGGGCGGCGATCGCGAGCGCGTCGAGCGCGAAGGCCGCCGCCGAGAAGATCGTGTACACCACCTGCCAGCCGGCCAGCTCGTGCTCGCCGAGCCCGGTCGCCACCGCGACGGTGGCCAGCAGCGCCGCCCGCAGCGACACCGTGCGCAGGAAGAGCCAGCCGCCGAGCTTCGCCGAGCCGCGCACGCCCTCCCGGTGCGGCCGGATCGGCGCCCGGTGCCGCCGCGCCAGGCGGCCCACCACGATCACGTACGCGACCACCATGCCCCATTGCGCCATGACGGTGCCGAACGCCGAGCCTGCGATGCCCCAGCCGAGTCCGTAGATGAACAGCCAGTTCAGCAGCGCGTTGGCGGCGAAGCCGAGGCCGGCCACCCACAGCGGGGTCACGGTGTCCTGCATGCCGCGCAGCAGGCCCGTCGCCGCGAACACGATGAGCATGGCCGGCAGGCCCCACATCGAGATGCCGAGGTAGATCTCCGCCTGCTCGGCGACCTCACGTCCTGCCCCGAACATCCCGACCAGCAGCGGTGTGGCCAGGTACCCCGCGACCGCCAGCACGGCGCCCATGCCGAGGGCCAGCCACATGCCGTCGATGCCGACGGAGACGGCATCCGTCTTGTCTCCGGCGCCGAACCGCCGTGCGACCGCCGGCGTCGTCGAGTACGCGAGGAACACCATGAGGCCGACGATCGTCTGCAGCACGGCGCCGGCCAGCCCGAGTCCCGCCAGCGGCGCGACGCCGAGGTGGCCGACCAGCGCCGAGTCGACGATGAGGAAGAGCGGCTCTGCCACGAGCGCCCCGAGGGCCGGCACCGCGAGACGCAGGATCTCGCGGTTCAGGGTGTCGGGGGCGGCCACCGTACGAGCCTACGGCCGCCCGCGGCCGACCCTGCTCCCGCCCTCGATGCCGGAGTACGGCGCGGTCCGCCTATCCTGGATGGCATGACGGATGCTCCCCGCTCCGGTCTCGCGCTCGACGACCTGAGCGCGGCGATCCGGCCCCAAGACGATCTGTTCCGCTATGTCAACGGCAACTGGCTCGAGCGCACCGAGATCCCCGACGACAAGGCGCGCTGGGGCGCGTTCCACGTGATCGCCGAGCAGGCGGAGAAGGACGTGCGCGCCATCGTCGAGGAGTGCCAGGATGCCGAGACCGGCACCGAGGCCCGCAAGATCGGCGATCTCTACACCAGCTTCATGGACACCGACCGCGTCGCCGACCTCGGGGCCGCCCCGCTGGCCGACCAGCTGGCGCGGGTCGAGGCGATCGCGTCGATCCCGCAGCTTCTGCGCACGGTCGGCGAACTGGAGCGCGAGGGCGCCGGCGGCATCGTCACCCTCTATGTCGAGCCGGACCCCGGCGACCCCGGCCGCTACGTTCCGTTCCTGGTGCAGAGCGGGCTGTCGCTTCCGGACGAGTCGTACTACCGGCTCGACAACTTCGCCGAGACGCGCACCGCGTTCCGGGCGCATGTGGAGCGCATGTTCGAGCTCGCCTCGGCGGGGCTCGGCACGGGCGCGGGGGTGACCGACCCGGCTGCGACCGCCGACCGCGTCGTCGCGCTCGAGACGGAGCTCGCCACCCACCACTGGGACAACGTGCGCAGCCGCGATGCCGTGGCCACCTACAACCTCAGATCGTGGGACGAGGTGCAGCAGCTCGCCGGCGTCGACCTCGCCCCCTGGCTCGAGGGGGTCGCCCCGAACCACCCCGAGGCGTTCGCAGAGGTCGTCGTCTACCAGCCCAGCTTCATCGAGGGGCTCGGGTCGCTGCTGACCGAGGACCGCCTCGAGGACTGGAAGGCCTGGCTGCGGTTCAGCGTCGTGCACGCCGCCGCCGCGTTCCTGTCCGACGACTTCGTCGACGAGAACTTCGCGTTCTACGGCACGCAGCTGACCGGCGTCCCCGTCATCCGCGAACGTTGGAAGCGCGGTGTGGGCCTCGCCGAAGCCGCCCTCGGGGAGGCGATCGGCCGCGTCTACGTCGAGCGGCACTTCCCGCCCGCCGCGAAGGAGACGATCGACGAACTCGTCGCGAATCTCATCGAGGCGTACCGGCAGAGCATCGCGGACCTGGAGTGGATGGGCCCCGAGACCCGTGAGCGCGCTCTCGCGAAGCTGGAGGCGTTCACGCCCAAGGTGGGCTATCCGGTGAAGTGGCGCGACTACTCCGAGCTGGAGATCGACCCCGCCGACCTCGTGGGCAACGTGCGTCGCTCGCACGTGCATGAGCACGACCGGCAGCTGGGCAAGGTCGGCAAGCCCATCGACCGCGACGAGTGGTACATGACGCCGCAGACCGTCAACGCCTACTACAACCCGCTCATGAACGAGATCGTCTTCCCGGCGGCGATCCTGCAGTACCCCTTCTTCGACCCCGAGCGCGACGCGGCAGCCAACTACGGCGGCATCGGCGCGGTGATCGGCCATGAGGTCGGGCACGGATTCGACGACCAGGGCAGCCGGTTCGACGGGACCGGCAAGCTCCACGACTGGTGGACCGATGCCGATCGCGCCGCCTTCGAGGAGCGCACGAAGTCCCTCATCGACCAGTACAGCGTGCTGGTGCCGCAGGGCCTCGACGAGCAGCACAAGGTCAACGGCGCGCTCACGATCGGCGAGAACATCGGTGACCTCGGCGGACTCGGAATCGCGCTCAAGGCCTACCGCCTGCATCTCGCCTCCCTCCCCGACGAGCCCGCCGAGGGCCGCGAGATCGACGGGCTCACCGGCATCCAGCGTCTCCTGCTGAGCTGGGCGCAGGTGTGGCAGCAGAAGGCACGGGATGCCGAGACCATTCGCCTCCTGACCGTCGACCCGCACTCGCCGAACGAGTTCCGGTGCAATCAGATCGTGCGGAACATCGATGCGTTCTACGATGCTTTCGACGTCACCGAGGACGACGGCCTGTGGCTCGCACCCGAGCAGCGCGTCACGATCTGGTAGCGCCGACGCGTCCCGACAACTGAACAGCCCGACCTCCCATCCCGAACTGGAAGGATCACCCGTGGGCAGCCCCCCCGAACCCACGCGCGACCTGCCCCTGCGCAGTTCCCTGCGCAGCGGGCGCCGCCCATCGCGTCGCACCGCCTCGGTGCGGCGCACCTTCACGGCGACCCTGCGGTGCCTCGACGAGCTGGCGGTCGAGGGCGCGCGGGTGTCGGTCCACGTCTCCGACCTCGACCGGGGGACGATCGTCCTCTCCGGCGACGACTTCGTCACCCAGCCGATCGCGGGGCTCGGGGTCGTGCCGCTGCTGATCGAGGTGGCGGCGGGGTTCGATGCCGGAACCATCGACCCTCTCGAGATCGTGGAGCGCGAGTCGGTCGAGCCGATCGCGGTGCAGGGGGTGTGGCAGCGCCTGAAGGCGCCGGCGCTGCCGCTCACCGACCTTGCGGTGCTGACGGCGACCGGCGGCGATGAGCTCGCGGCGAACGCGCTCCTGGAGCGCGTGGGACTGGATGCCGTGCGCGCCCGCCTCGAGAAGCTCGGTCTGCGCAGCTCGGCCCTGCTCGATCGCCTGCGCGACCACCGCGGACCCGACGACGCCCCGCGCTTCGCCCTGGGCTCGGCGCGAGAGCTCGCGGCGGTGTTCGGGGCGCTCGTCAACAGCGAGATCGTCAACGCCGCCGTCAGCGCGCAGGTGGCCGAGTGGCTGAGCTTCAACCACGATCTGAGCCTGGTGGCCTCGGCGACGGGGCTGGACCCGTTCGCCCACGAAGACGACGAGCACGGTCTGCTGTTCATCAACAAGACCGGACGCGACGACGGCGTCCGCGTCGAGGCCGGGGTGCTGGCCGGTCCCCGTGCCGGACTCGCCTACGCGCTCATCGTGTGCTTCGACGACCTCTCGGTGATGCACCGGCTGCGCGCACACGAAGCGTTCCGCACGCTCGGCGTCGAGCTCATGGAGTACGTGTTCTGACGGCGGCCGGCCGGGCCGGCGCGGTGAAGGTTGCATTCTCAGAATATCAAGTTTTATGATGTTCTTGGATGTCGCCCGACACCCGATCCATGCACTTGCACAAAGATGTGGAGTAATCATGCGAAGCAAGGCAGTCGCCTCCGTACTCGTCTCCCTCCTCGCGATCGGCGTGCTCGCCGGCTGCAGCACCGGCTCGTCGCCGGAGCCCGCCGACTCGCCGACCGACGCCGCGAACCAGGCCCCGCTCTACGACCAGCTCCCCGACGCCATCAAGGAGCGCGGCTACATCACCATCGCCGGCGACACGCACCCGCCGTACCGGACGATCGAAGAGAGCGGCGAGATCACCGGCATCGACCCGGACCTGCAGGCCGCCCTGTCCGAGCAGCTCGGCGTGCCGTTCCAGATCGAGACCGCCTCAGGACTGGACGCGATGCTCACCGGCATGCTCTCCGGGCGCTACGACGCCTTCAACGGCCCCGTCCGCGCCACCCCGGAACGCCTGCAGGACTTCGACGGCATCGTCTGGATGACCACGCGCACCTCGTATCTCTTCCTCGCCGAGCGCGCCGATGAGCTCAGCGATCCCGCAGCGCTGTGCGGCTCCCGCGTGGCAGGCGTGACCGGGTCGGTGACCGAGAGCCAGCTGGCCCGCTACAACGAGTGGTGCGACACCCAGGGGCTCGAGCAGGCCGAGTTCGTCGGCCTCGAGGACACCAACTCCACGGTCCTCGCCGTCAACTCCGACCGCGCCGACTACGCCGGCACGACGCAGACCGCGGCCATCGATCTCATGGCCTCCGACCCGGGCCGCTACGACTACATCGTCCAGACGGATGAGCAGGGTGCCGGCATCGACCAGCTGGCGATGTTCCTGCCCAAGGGCAACGGCCTCGCCGAGCCCATGCTGGCCGCCTTCGAGGCGATCTTCGAGAATGGCGAGTACGACCGCATCATGACCGAGTGGGGCATCGCGGATGTCGCGGTCGACGCGCCGGTGCTGAACCCCGATCTCGGGTAGGCCGGCCTGAGGAGCGAGGATCCCGCCATGACCGACATGACGACCCAGCCCGTCCGCAATCCGCTCGCCGATCGCTCGATCGACGCCGCGAACGCACACCGCCGCATCAGTCCCTGGCGCGTGGTCGCAGCCATCCTGCTCGCGATCATCACCGCGCAGATCCTGGTGTTCCTCGCGACGAACGAGCGCTTCGAGTGGAACGTGGTCGCGGAGTACCTGTTCAACCCGAGTGTGCTGATGGGTCTGGGCATGTCGATCATGCTGACGGTCGTGGGCATGGTGCTGGGGTCGCTCCTGGGCACCGTGCTCGCGGCCGGTCAGCTCAGCGACTTCGCCCCGGTGCGCTGGGCGTGCATCGTCTTCGTCGGGCTCTTCCGTGGGATCCCGCCTCTGGTGCAGCTGATCTTCTGGTACAACCTCGCGTACCTGCTGCCGCGACTCGCGGTCGGAGTGCCGTTCGGCCCCGAGCTGTTCAGCGTGCCGACGAATGACATCATCACGCCGCTGACCGCCGCGATCATCGGCCTGTCGCTGCACGAGGCCGCCTACATGGCCGAGATCATCCGCGCCGGCATCCTGTCCGTCGACCAGGGGCAGCGCGACGCCGCTGCGGCGATGGGGTTCAGCCGCTGGCATTCGTTCACCCGTGTGGTGCTGCCCCAGGCGATGAGGGTCATCATCCCGCCGACGGGGTCGCAGGTGATCGCCCTCATGAAGGGCACGTCGCTGGTGAGCGTCATCGCCATGGGCGACCTGCTGCACTCCGTGCAGGTCATCTACAACCGCACGTACGAGGTGGTCCCGATGCTGCTGGTCGCCGTGATCTGGTACCTCGTCGTCGTCACGCTGCTCACGCTCGTGCAGCGGCGTGTCGAGCGCTACTACAGCAGGGGGATGTCGCGCAGCGTCGTCACCCGCCGGGCCGTCGATCGGATCGAGGCGTCGGCATGAGCGCACCGGACCAGGTCGCGGGCGACCCGACGCGCCCCGTGCTGCAGGTGGTCGGCCTGCGCAAGAGCTACGACGGCCGGCACTACGCCCTGGACGGCGTCGACCTCGACGTCTACGCGGGCGAGGTCGTGGCGGTGCTGGGCCCGTCCGGCTCCGGCAAGTCCACGCTCGTGCGCTGCATCGATCAGCTGGAGTCGATCGAGGGCGGCGCCATGTATCTCGACGGCGAGCTGCTGGGCTACGAGAAGCATCGCGACCACATCCGCCCCCTCACCGATGCGGACATCGCGCGCCAGCGCCGGCGGATGTCGATGGTGTTCCAGCAGTTCAACCTGTTCCCGCACTGGACGGTGCTGCGCAACATCACCGAGGCGCCGATCAAGGTCCACGGCGTGGCGCCCGCGGAGGCGCGGGCCCGGGCGATGGAGCTGCTGGGCCGTGTCGGCCTCGCCGACAAGGCCCGGGCGCACCCCCGCCAGCTCTCCGGCGGCCAGCAGCAGCGCGTCGCGATCGCACGCGCCGTGGCGACGCAGCCGCGCATCCTCCTCTTCGACGAGCCGACGAGCTCCCTCGATCCCGAGCTGGTGGATGAGGTGCTCCAGGTGATGAAGAGCCTCGCCGAGTCGGGGATGACGATGATCGTCGTCACCCACGAGCTCGAGTTCGCCCGCGATGTCGCCGACCGGTGCATCTTCATGGCCGACGGCGTCGTCATCGAGGACCGACCGTCCGCGGACTTCTTCAACGACCCACGGTCGACGCGGCTGCAGGGGTTCCTCAAGCGGGCGACGGAGAAGCGCGCGCGCGAGGTGGAGGCGTGATCACCGTTCACGCGGTCGGCGACCTGGTGCTGGAGCGCGCGGATTCGCATCCGCTTTTCGAGCCCAGCGCCGCCGCCCTCGCGCAGGCCGACCTGGTCGTCGGCCAGCTCGAGATCCCGCACCTCGACGTCGGAGTCGTGCAGACGACGGACGTGCCCGCCGTGCCCGGGCCTCCCGCCGCGCTGGACGCCGTCGCCGCCGCGGGTTTCGATGTGCTCACCCTCGCGGGCAACCACGTCTACGACTACGGACCGGAGGGCATCCGCGAGACCATCGCGCACTGCGCCGACCGCGGACTGCGCACGGTGGGCACCGGCGACACGATCGACCAGGCGCTGCGACCGGTGGTCACCGACATCGCCGGACGCCGCGTGGGCATCATGAGCGTCAACTGCGTGGGCCCCCGCGAGAGCTGGGCGACGACCCTCAAGCCGGGGTGCGCGTACGTCGAGATCATCAGCCACTACGATCAGCCGCAGGCGAACCCCGGCGGTCCCCCGCGCGTGTTCACGTTCGCCGAGCCGCGCAGCCTGGACCGATTCACCGCTGCCGTCCGCTCCGCGGCGGAGCAGACCGACGTGCTCGTCGTCGCCCTGCACAAAGGTCTGGTGCACGTTCCCGCCGACCTCGCCGACTACGAGCGCGCCGTCGCGCATGCGGCGATCGACGCGGGGGCGGACGCGGTCATCGCCCACCATGCGCACATCCTGCGCGGTGTCGAGCTGTATCGCGGCCGTCCGGTCTTCCACGGACTCGGCAACTTCGTGACGGTGACCGGTGCGCTGGCCGGACACGAGTCGGACGCCCCCGAGCGCGCGGCCTGGGCTCGCCGGCGCCGGCGTCTGTTCGGGTTCGACCCGGACCCCGCCATGCCCGAGTACCCGTTCCATCCCGACAGTCGCAACACGATGATCGGCGTCCTCGAGTTCGCCGACGACGGCGTCGTCACCGCGTCCGTCATCCCGTGCTGGATCGACCAGGACTGCCGCCCGATTCCACTGGGTGCGGACGACCGCGGCGCACAGGTCGCCGACTACCTCCGCGCCATCACCGACGATGCCGGTCTGGACACCTCCTACCTCTGGGCGGGGGATCGTCTGACAGTGCACGAGAAGGGAAGCCGCCGACCGTGACCGGACCGCTCACAGGAAAGACCGTCATCGACCTGACCACCGCCCTCGCGGGGCCCTACGCGACGCTGCTGCTGGCGAGCCTCGGGGCCCGCGTCATCAAGGACGAGAACCCGACGCGCGGGGGCGATTCGTCCCGGAGCAACTCTCCGTACGTCACCGCCGACGGCCTCCAGATGCGGCGGACGGCGCCGGAGGACATGTCCGTCTCGATGCTCGCGCGCGGGCGCGGCAAGGAGAGCATCACGCTGAACCTCAAGCATCCCGCCAGTCGCGACGTCTTCTTCGATCTCGTGCGCGACGCCGACATCCTCGTCGAGAACTACAGCGCCGGCGTCACCAAGCGCCTGGGCATCGACTACGCGGCGGTGCAGCCGCTGAACGAGCGCCTCGTCTACACGTCGATCTCCGGATTCGGCGCGCAGGGGGTGGCCGGGGACGGCAAGGCGATGGACACGATCATCCAGGCTCTCAGCGGAGTGATGATGACCGCGGGGGAGCCGGGGGACGGGCCGATCCGCTTCGGTCTGCCGATCGGCGATCTGGTGGCGCCGCTTTTCGCCGTGATCGGCACGCTGGGTGCGGTCCTGCACGCCGACGCGACCGGCGAAGGACAGCACGTGGATGTCTCGATGCTCGGCAGCCTCACCTCCCTCGTGGCATGCGAGCCGTTCGACGCCCTGGAATCGGTCGGCTTTCCGCTGCGCACCGGTGCGGTCGTCCCCCGGCTGGCCCCCTTCGGCACGTTCCCGACGGCGGACGGCTGGTTCGCGCTGTGCGCCCCGACGGACGCGTTCGCGGTGGGCACGTTCACCGCGATCGGGCGGCCCGAGCTCGTCCGCGACGAGCGCTTCTCCACCCGCGACGGCCGCGTCGCGCACGCGGACGAGCTGCACGCACTGATCCGCGAGTGGGCACGATCCCGCTCGACCCAGGAGGTGCTCGCCGCATTCGAGGAGCACGGGGTACCCGCCGCACCCGTGCGCGACACCGCCGCAGCGGTGCGCGACGAGGTCGTGGTCGGTCGCGGTGAGGTGGTTCCGCTGGTGCACCCCAAGTTCGGGCACTTCGACGGACTCTACGGAAGCGGCCTGCCGGTGGTGTTCTCACGCAGCCGTGCGGGACTGTCCACGTCCGCGCCCGGACTGGGCGAGCACACCGATTCCGTGCTGGCAGAGCTCGGCTACGACGACGAGCGCATCGAAGCGCTGCGTCGCGACGGCGTGCTGTGAGCGCAGGCGCGGTCGTCGGAGTCGTCGGCAACGACGTGCCCCGTCAGCTGCCGCTTGCGGCGGCCGTCCTGCCGGTGCGGCTGACCGGCTCGTGGGACGGGCCGGTCGATGCGCAGGCGCAGGAGCTCCTCGGCGCCGCCGATCTGGAGACGGTGCGCATCCTCACCGAGCTGCGCGCCGGAGCCGCGCCGGTGGACGGTCTCATCGTGTGCAACGACAGCCAAGCTCATCTGCGCCTTTTCTACGTGCTGCGCGCCACGGCCCCGCGTATGCCGCTGCACCTGCTCGACCTCCCCCGCGAGGACTCGGCGCCGGCCCGCGACTTCGCCCGGGGCCGGCTGAGGAGCCTTCTCGAATTCTGCGAGGAGGTGTCGGGACGCGCCGCCGATGCGGCGAGCCTCGCGGAGGCGGCCGAGGCGGAGCGGGCTCTCGGGGCACAGCTCGACCGGCTCCGCGCTGCGCGTCGAGCCGATCCGCCGTCGAGCACCGGCACCGCGGCGATCGGCGCCTGGCTGCAGGCCGTCCGCCTGCCGCCGGCAGAGGCGGCCGCAGTCGTCGCCGCCGCGTGCGTGTCCGCCGAGCAGGACGCTGCGAGCACGTCTGCCCTGCGCGTCCACCTCACCGGATCGAACCATCCCGACGCGTCGGTGTACCGCGAGCTGGAGGCGCATGGCCTCGTCATCGTCAGCGAAGACCACGACACGGGCGACGGCGCCTGGATCGGAGCCGCCGCCTCCGGCGATGCGGACCAGGTCGTCGACGAGCTCGTGACGGCGCACTTCGCGCGGGTCGGCGGCTCGGCCACGGCGCTCAGCGCGCAGCGCGCGGACCGCACCGTGCAGATGGCGCGCGAGGCCGGCGCCGAGGTCGTCGGCGCGTTCATCCGCGAGCTGGACGACGCCCCGCGCTGGGACCTCGCCGACCAGTCACGCGCCCTGGAGACGATCGGCCTCCGCCTGCACGCACGTGTCGGAGTCGCCGTCGATGCCCGCACGGCTGCGGCCGAACTGGCCGCGGCACTGCGAGGAGGGCATGACCGATGAGCTCCGCCCGCGACCACCGCCTGCGCTCCGCCGTCGCCGCGACGGCATACCAGAAGGAATGGTTCGCCGACCTGCGCCGTCAGGCGGCGGCCGGTGCGCCCATCGCCCTGGCCAATGCGGATGCGCCGCTGGAGCTGCTGCGGGCCATGGGCATTCCGTACGTCGTGAACCAGTGGTGGGCTTCGATCATCGCCGCCAAGCGGCTCGATGAGCCGAGTCTGGCCGCCGTGGCCGAGCGTGGCCTGCCGGACGACAGCCGCCAGTACGACGTGCTGCCTCTGGGGGCACAGGATCTGCCTGCCGGTCGCGCGCCCTGGGGCGGGCTGCCGGAGCCGAGCTTCGCGATCGCCGAGCGCAGCGGCGATGTCACGCACAAGATCTTCGAGCAGTGGGGGCGCCGCCCCGGCACCGAGACGTTCCTGCTGTCGCGCACGGGTGCCGTCCCCGCCCCCGAAGGCTGGTGGGACCTCGTGCCGCACGAGTGGGAGTCGGTGTTCGGCGCCGATCGCATCGATCTGCTCCAGGGTGAGATCGAGCTGCTCATCGCCTGGCTCGCCGAACGGACCGGCACCGACCTCGACCGGCAGGAGCTCGCGAGGGTGATGGCGCGGGCCAACGAGCAGGCGGAGTGGAACCGGCGCACGCGCGATCTCATCGCGGCCGCCCGCCCGCTCCCGGTCGCCGTCACGGATTCGATCCCGAGTGTGATGGTCCCGCAATGGCATCGCGGCACGCAGTGGGCGGTGGATGCCGCCCACGCGCTGCACGACGAGGTGGCCGAGCGCATCGCGGGCGGCATCGGCGTGTGGCCGGATGAGAAGCGCCGGCTGATGTGGATCGGACGAGGCCTGTGGACGGATCTGGACATGTACCGGTCCTTCCAGGAGGAGTTCAGCGCCGTGTTCGTGTGGTCGATGTACCTCGCCCTCGGTGCAGACGGCTACCTGCGCTACGGCGACGACCCGGTGCGCGCCCTCGCCGCCCGCTTCGTGGGACTCACCGACCTGCTCTACGTGCCGCCGATGTCGTCGTCGTGGTACGTGAAGGAGGCTCTCGCGCACGGGGTCGACGGTGTCGTGCACCTCGTCGCCGACGACACCCCCGGCAGCGGGCTCATCACCACCGCTCTCGAGGACGCGGGGATCCCGGTGCTCGACATCCGGGCGAGCAACGCGGATGCGCGCTCGACCGGCGATGTCCGCCGGCGGATCGCCGAGTTCATCCGCACGCGAGTGCCCGCGCGGTCCTGACGATGCGACGGCCTGGGGTCCTGGAGCCGTTCGCCGACGGCAATTTCTCGCTGTACTTCTGCGGACAGGTCATCTCCCACACGGGGATGTGGTTCCAGAACCTCGCGCTGGCCCTCGTCGTCCTGACCGTCACCGGAAGCGCCCAGGCCCTCAGCGGTGTCACGATCGCCCAGTTCCTCCCGCTGCTGATCTTCAGCATCCCCGCCGGATGGCTCGCCGATCGGCTGCGTCCGCGCACGATCCTGCTGTGCACGTCGCTCCTGTCCGCGGGCATCGTGGCGGCGCTGGCGGTCGTGGCGGGGGTCGAGGAGCCGCGGCTGGAGGCCATCTACGCCCTGGTCGCGATGCTGGGCACGGTGAGCACGTTCGAGCGGATCGCGGCGCAGGCGATCATCTTCGAACTGGTCGGGCCCGCCGGTCTCACCCGCGCCGTCTCGATCAGCACGATCGCCCTCGCCTCGGCGCGGTCCATCGGGCCCGGGCTGGCGGGTCTCGCGTTCCAGGCGCTGGGGCCCACCGCCTGCATGCTGCTGAACTCCGTCGCGTACCTGCTGGTGTTCACCTCGATCCTGCTGCTGCGCAGCTCGAGGTTCCACGTGCGCTCGAAGCGCTCGCGTCCGGCAGGCGAGCCCGCGGCTGCCGCGCTGCGGCACAACCGTCCCTTCCTGGTGCTCCTCGCGGTCAACGTCATCGTCGCGCTGCTCTCGCTGAACCTCATGCTCGTGCTCACCTCGACCGTGACGCTGACCTACGGCGGCGATGCGACGGCCGTCGGGACCGTGCACGCCCTGAACGCGGTCGGCGCCATCATCGGGGGTCTGCTCGCCGCCGGGCGGGGGAGCGTCGGCGTGCGGTCGCTCGTCGTCGCCTGCACCGGCCTGGGTCTGGCGCTCGCGGCCAACGCCGCCGCCCCGACGCTGCCCTCCTTCCTCATGCTCGGGCCGGTGCTCGGCCTCGCCGTCGGCTACTACCACGGCATCCTGCAGGCGGCGGCTCAGGCGAGCGTCCCACCCGCGATGATCGGCCGCGCCATGTCGCTGGTCACCATGGGCAATTACGGCATGGCGCCGCTGGGAGCCCTCCTCATGGGCTGGGTCATCGACGTCTCGTCGGGCCGCGTCGCGATGGTGCTGGGAGGACTCGGCGCCCTTGCTGCGGCTGCTGTCGCCCTCGTCGCCCTGCGCCGGCCGGGACGAGAGCGCGAGACGCCGTGAACCGCGTGCTCTGACAGCTCACGCGGGCGCCATGCCGGCCCCTTTGGCGGGGCGGCGACGGCGCGCGACGGCGGCCGCCTCGGCATCCTCATCTCCGAAGTATCCGCCCGCGAGGACGTCGGCGGCGCGATCGAGGATGTCGGCCAGCGTGTCGTCACGCAGGAACCGGCCGAGTTCGGCGCTCAGCCGATCCTCCCGCTCCCGGATCTCGCGGTCGATCGCCTCGAGGGTGGCCCAGCCCTCCTCGGTGAGCCGCACGAGCCGCACACGGCGGTTCGTGGGGTGCTCGACCTTCTCGATGAGGCCGGACGAGAGCAGCTCGGCCGACACCACGTGCGCGGCCTGGGAGCTGACGAAGGTGCGCCTGCCCACTTGTGCGTTCGAGAGGGGGACGCCCTCGCCCAGCACCTGGAGGATGAGCAGCTGCGGCAGGGTGATGCCCCGGGCGAGCGCGGTGTTCTCGGCCGCGCGGTTGAGCGCGCGGGCCAGCCGGTATGCGGTGTAGTTGAGACGCTCGGTCGCCGGGGTGCCGCGGGGGTCGCGCATGGATTCCGGCATCGTCCCAGCCTACTCGCGCCGCGGGACCGGCTCGTTCAGGCTTCGAGCTCGTCGACCAGCTCGAGCCCTCGCCGGGCCCACTCGATCTCGCCGCGGGCGCGCGCGGCGAGGCCCTCATAGGTGAAGCGCTTGAAGGCGATGGTGCGCTCGCGGTCGGCGTCCGGAGTGTGCGCGAGCCGGCGGTTGAGCATGGTGCTGCTCATGTGCTCGATATGGTCGAGCTCGCCCTGGAACTGGGCCAGCTCGCCCTGCCAGTGCTCGATGTGGCGCTCCAGGAACGCGCGGGCGGCATCCGGGGTCGTGTTCTCCAGGTACGCGGCACGCAGGTGCGCGGGATCGCGGACGCGCTGGTAGTCCAGGGGCGTGCGCATCCACTCGAAGTACGCCTTCTCGCCGGCATCGGTCACGTGATAGACCCGTCGCCGGCCGCGCTCGCCACGGGCCTGCTCCTCGCCCTGAACGAGCCCCTCGTGCTCCATCTTGCGCAGTTCGGGATAGATCTGACTGTCGGGGGCGTGCCACACGTGGCCGACCGACTGCGAGAAGTGCTTCTGCAGCTCGTAGCCCGACAGGGGGCCGACCCGCAGGATCGCCAGCAGGGCGTAGCGCAGGCTCATCGGGCTCCTTCCCGGTTGGTGGACGGGGAGAGACGGATGCCTCGCTCCGCGCGCCACGGAGCGACGGAGCGAGGCATCCGTTCGATCAGGCCTTCTTGTAGCCGGTGCGCCAGCCGCCGGCGGCGTACTCCTGGCGGGCGACCGTCGAGTAGGGCACGGGGCTCACGACGACGCGGACCTCGGTCTGCTCGTGCGGCTCGACCGACGCCTTCGTGGTGCCGCCGTCGGGCTCGCCCCACACGACCTTGAGCTCGGTGCCCTCGGGAACGTCGTGGTCGACGACGGCCAGCGACAGGCCGCGACGCTCGTTCGACGAGTAGCCGGTGAACATCGAGAAGCCGACCACGGTGCCGTCCGCGTCCACGACCGAGTCGTAGTTCGCCGAGCCGTAGTTGGCCAGCGGCAGGTCGAAGAACTTGTAGTTCGGCCCGTCCACGTTCAGCAGCGACGTCCACACCTTGCCGAGGTCCTCGGCGTTCCAGGCGAGGGTGACCTTCTTGCGCTGGGTCGCCGGGTCGACCTTCTCGAGCGCGTCGCGACCGATGAAGTCGTGGTCGAACTTGACGAACGAGCCGTAGCCGAGCTCCCACGGGGTGAGGTAGTAGTCCTCGATGTTGTCGCTGACGAACGAGCCGGCCAGGGTGCCGGTGGCCTCGTAGCTGTCGACGCCCAGCCACTCGCGGTAGGCGCGCTCGCCCTCGCCGGTGTAGATGGCCGGCAGCGGCGACGGGATCCAGCCGGACTCGAGCGTGTTCGACGGGTAGGCCCGCGAGCCGACCGGAACCAGGCCGAACTCGGCACCGGCTTCGACGATGGCGTCGAGGATGAGGTCGTAGTCCTCGTAGGGGCCCCAGATCTCGAGTCCGGGGGCTCCCGCCATGCCGTGGCGCAGG
>Ga0079224_100003612_pt1 | contig 19614 bp, 13 predicted proteins | sample Stecom2015_FD_80414 | JGI IMG/M metagenome (GOLD analysis project Ga0079224, IMG submission 80414) | Agricultural soil microbial communities from Utah to study Nitrogen management - Steer compost 2015 | ecosystem: Environmental > Terrestrial > Soil > Agricultural land | place: USA: Utah... | reverse complement strand
TCTTTTGTTATCCCTTCTCTATTTTCAAAGATTAAATCAAAGATTCCAAATTGCAACATACAATATGTTGTCTGAAAAACAAAAGGACTAAAGGCAATTTTCTGTGCCTCATGTAGTGCATCAATAGCTTTCATATTTAAAATAAATTGGTAACCGAGTAGGTTTAGTTTGTTATATATGCATTCATTATCAATGAATTCTTTGTGTTTACTTATACAGTTTAATATTTAAATCACTCAAAATTAGTATAATATTTTTTTTATATAATTAATTTCTAAAATTTACGTAATTATACCTATAAAAAACAATCGCGCTTAAAACAAAAAAAACAACGATATTTGTATTTAATTTGTTTAAAATTAAACTTATAAAATGAAATTTTCCCTCTCACTTTTTCTAGTGTTTGTCTTGCAATTCACTTTGAAAGCCTCGCATATTGTGGGAGGAGATATCTATTACGACTATCTCGGTAGTAATCAATACAAAATATACATCAGCGTCTTCAGAGATTGCTTGTCTAACGGTGCTGATTTTGACTCACCTTTACCTTTAGGTATTTTCAGCGCAAACAACAATAGTATGATTCGAAGTATTGACGTGCCATACACAGGAAAGACAAACGTCCCTGTTACGTTTAACAATCCATGCGTCATACCACCAACAAATATTTGTACTGAAAACTCAATTTACACAACAGTCGTCACTTTACCTCCAATCATTGGAGGATATAAAATTGCCTATGTTAGATGTTGTAGAGGACCGAATATCAACAACATCGTTACTCCAGAGGACATTGGATTAACGCTTACGGTGAATATCCCTGGTCCTGAAGATGGAAATTATATCAATAGTAGTCCGCGCTTTATCGCGTACCCTCCGATGTTACTTTGTAACAATGATGCGTTGAACTTCAACCATTCAGCAACAGAGCCAGATGGTGATGTACTGAAATATTCTCTTGCAACTCCTTACAGAGGAGGAACACCAGGCGTTCCAATGCCTACGCCTACTCCGAATCCTCCTTACCTTCCAATACCGTGGTCGTCAGGATACAACCAATTGCAACCACTTGGACCTGGATCCTCAATTGCAATTGATGAAAACACAGGACAATTAACAACTTCACCGAATTTAACAGGTAGATATGTTGTAGGAATCAAGGTTGATGAATACAGAAATGGTGTTTTAATTTCATCTAAAATTCGCGATTTCATCTTTCGTGTTTTCAATTGTAACATCTCGATGGAAGCACTATTACCAATGGAAACTGAACTTCCTTCGTACACTGGGCATTGTACAGGGAATCGTGAGGTTCAATTTGTAAATAATTCATACGGTGGAACAAATTACGCTTGGGATTTTGGTGTTCCATCGCTCACTAATGATGTAAGTACAGCCTTTGAACCTAGTTATACTTATCCAGATACAGGCAAATATATTGTACGATTAATTGTCAATCCGGGATGGCCATGTACTGATACAGCCTATATGGAAATCAATTTATACGATGAATTGAATGTAATAATTACACATACAGATTCAATTTGTTTATTTAATAATCAATTTGATTTTGTTGCTGTCAGTGATGGTCCATCATCAACTCAATACAATTGGGATTTTGGTATTACTGCAAGTCCTCCAGAGGTAAATGGAGCAACTGCAACAACACACTTTGACACAGAGGGAGTACATCAAGTTATTTTAACGACTTCCTTTGCGACCTGTCAAACAAAAGACACCGTTTTTGCTTATGTAATTCCTCAACCTATTGCAAGCTTCTCAATGCCTTCAAACTATGAATGTGATGGTCTAGAAGTTCATTTCATCAACGAAACTCAAAACGCAATTTATCATAATTGGGATTTTGGAGTTAACGGGGCAACAAGTAATTTAGAATCTCCTTCATTTACCTTCCCACAAGGAGGTGATTATGTTGTGACCTATTATGCTTCTTCGAGTCCTGATTGTGTTGACTCAATGTCAGTAACAATTCATGTAAACAAAAAAATTGAAGTCAGTTTCACTCAAAGTCCAAATCAATGCATTTCAACCAATTCATTTGATTTTGTAGGAACAGTAGATGGACCAGATGGAACAAATTTTTATTATACATTTGACCAAGCGGCAAGTTCACAAACAGTAAATGGAACAACAGCATTAGGAATCACATACAACCAAGCAGGAAATCACCCTGTGACATTGACAGGAACATTCGAAAACTGCACATCAACGTTCTCAAGTACAGTCTTTGTATACAGTCAACCAACAATTGGATTTGGTCTAGTTGATGGGAAACAATGTGAGCCATTTAATGCTCAATTCATCAATTACAGTACAGCAGATTCAGAAATGGAGTTTCATTGGGATTTTGGAGATGGGACCTCATCAACCGAACAAAATCCATCACATATTTATTGGGAAGCAGGAAATTATCCTGTAACATTGTATGTATCAACAGCGGAAGGCTGTATCGACACACTAGAGTTAACACAAGTAGATTTAATTCGTGTTCAGAAATCTCCTATTGCTCGATTTGATGCTGATAAATTAGAAACAGATATTTGTCACTCTGAAATTCAATTCTTGAATCAAAGTGAGTATGCAACATCCTATTACTATCATTTTGATGATCAACATTATTTTTCAACAGAAGAAAATCCAATGCATGAGTTTTATCTTAGTGGGGATCACAGGGTAATGCTTGTTGCAAGTACTTCTGAAGGTTGCACAGATACCGCATATTTACACGTTTATATCGAACCATTTACGGTCTTTATTCCTAACACTTTTACACCAAATGGTGACGACATTAATGATGAGTTTAAGGCTTTATCTTATTTAGTTCCCAAAGAATGGGAATTCAGAATATACAATCGATGGGGTGAATTGATTTTCCACTCAGAAGACTTCTATAACAATTGGGATGGAAAATACAAAGGCATGCCTGTTCCATTTGGATTGTACAATTACACACTTCGTTATCGACCTTGCTCAAAAGAAGATCATACAGAAGTTAAAAATGGACACATTAATGTGATTCGTTAAAGTACACCACGTGCTTTGATCTCTAGGTATTTGTTGATAACAGATATAGATAAATCCTCAGGAGTTGTTAGCAATGCTTGAATGCCATTTTCTTTGAGTATTTCGACTATTTTATACTTCAATTCAACCAACTCTTCCACAACAATGGATTCATACATTTCTCGCATGGATTGTGATTTCTTTAAATTTAGAACTTCTAGGTCCGAGTTTTTAAATAAAATTGGAACTAAAATGTGATTTTCATTCAACTTACGCAAAATGGGTAAAGCTCTTCGAAGCGAGGACTCTGTTTCAAAATTGGTGTACAGCAGCAACAATGAACGAACCTTTATCTTATTTCTTATCGTCAAATACAATAACTCAAAATTCGGATCTTTAAACAATGTTTGCTGGTTGTAAAGTGCATCCATTATCAAGCGTAATTGCATGCGATTTCTTTCTGGCGAAATGACAACACCCTGCTTATCAGAAAACGTAATCAGACCTACTTTATCTTCATTTTTGATGAGGATGTTACTCATAATCAAAATAGAATTAACCGAATGATCTAAAAAAGTCATACCATCAAATTCCATCTGCATCATGCGACTTTTATCTAAAATACAAATGATATTTTGCGATTTCTCTTCTTGGTATTTGTTGACCATCAAACTGGAAGTTCTACTTGTAGCTTTCCAATTGATTGTTCGATAGTCATCTCCATTTTCATAATTCTTGATTTGTTCAAATTCACTGTTATTCCCTAGTCTTCGAATCCGCTTGATTCCAACTTGTAAATTGCGTTTTTTAAATACAGCTAATTCGTATTTTTTCAACTGTGTAATTGAAGGATAAACCTTTACAGACGTTTGACATTCAATTGAAACGCGTTTTGATACGAATCTAAACAGCGAAAAAATAAGAAATGTAGGATTTTCAAAAATCAAATCACCTCGTTGTTTTGGACTGATTTCATAATTAAATTCTATACTCCCTCTACCCGAAACAGAGCCAGTAAACTTATCTTTTCGATCCCTAATTTGCGTTGGATAACTTTCATATAGAACAAATCGGAATGGTAAGTTGGATTGATTTTTAACCTTCAATTGCACTTGCTCTTTTTCACCCAAGTTCAGTTTTTCGTTAGCAATACGTTCAAACTGAATTGGATTTCGCATCCCTATCAACCAAATCAGATCAAAACAAGTAATTAAAACAAGAAACAAAATATAGAAGCAAACGGGAATAAAAAGACTAGTCATTTCAGACGAAACAAAAAGTCCTACCACTCCTAAGAAAAAGAGCAGAAAGAAGAATTTACTCACAATAATCTTTCCCTTGAACATACTCAATACTTAACGAGGAACTTCGATTTGATTCAAAATTTCATCAATAATTTGTTCCTCAGAAATACCATCCATTTCAGCATCAGGAGTTAAAATGAAACGATGATTTAATACATGTTTTGCTAAAAATTGAATATCTTCTGGTTTCACAAAATCACGACCTCTGATTGCGGCCAAAGCCTTCGAGCACTTCAACAGCGCAATTGAAGCTCTACTCGATGCTCCCAAGTACAATTTAGCGTGATTTCTGGTTTTATCAATTATCGCAGCGATATATCTAATTAAATTATCCTCTATATACACCTTTTCAACTGCATCTTGTGCTTTATTTAGATCATCTGCTGAAAATACCTTTTGAATTAAATCCAAATTCGGGGTCTTGATTTGATCTTTGTATCTAAATAAAATTGATTCTTCATCAGCAAGTGACGGATAATCCAATTTGATCTTGAATAAGAATCGATCCAACTGTGCTTCAGGAAGCTTATAGGTTCCTTCTTGATCAACAGGGTTTTGTGTCGCAATAATTAAAAACGGGAAGTTCATTGGGTAACGAATCCCATCGTAAGTAATTTGCCGTTCTTCCATCACCTCAAACAATGCCGCTTGTGTTTTTGCTGGAGCACGATTAATTTCATCAATTAGAACAATATTTGAAAAGATTGGTCCTTTGTGGAAATTGAACGTACTATCTTTCATATTGAAAATACTCGTACCAATCACATCTGAAGGCATCAAATCAGGGGTAAACTGAATTCTTGAAAAATCAACATTCAAAGTCGTTGCCATCACTTTTGCTGATAAAGTCTTCGCAATTCCAGGTACACCTTCCAACAAAACATGACCATTCGCAAAAATACTTGTGATTAATAAATCAACTAGCTCTTGCTGGCCGATTATGTATTTTGAGAATTCACCCTTCACTTGGTTTACCTTATTGGCTATCCAAATGATAGCTTCATTATTGCGTTCCAAATTAAATTGCTTATTTCCTGTATCATCTGATACCATGTCTTTATTATCGGATGGATTAGACTGCTGATCTTTCGGCATAAAATCTCCGTAATCCGTGTGATTATCCATTTCGTTTTGATCCTGGTTCATCTTAGTTAAATTTAGATATATTGTTCATGTAATTTACTAAACTTTTTCTATCAGTAGACCTCATGTCTGACAAATTAATGCTGACTTTCGCATCGGCTGTTGTCAATTTCAATTGATCTCCTTCATTTATCACATTCGTAAGCTGTGAAAACAAAATCGTTTCTTTTTTACCAAATAATCTAATCTTGGTCATCTCCGTATCGTTGTAAACAACTTGTGGATGCAACGTTCGCAATGATGCTATGACAACAAAAATAACTGCTAAAGGAAGTAAGATCACGCCCATTCCTATTGCTTTCGTTAGCAAGTACAAACCAAAGAAGAAACTAATCAATGCCACTACGAAGAAGATCAAAGTGTACACGTAATTTCGACTTATTGCTGTTTCATTTTTCTTCAATAATTCAAGCAATCGCACATTGATAACTCCAGAATGATAATAAAATTCTAATAGTTTCATGCGTAACTTCACCAATTCAGAATCAACAATTTGTGTCTGCTCGTATGCTTTAAATTGTTCTAAGATAAATTTCAAATCAGCCAAATTCACTCCCGTTTTCTTTGCCAATCTTGCAACCTCCTGACTATCGTGTTCAGTTAGGTCAATCCCAAAATTACGCTTGACAATAGCATAAAAATTGCGTTTCAAAATTGTGAAAAGTGTTTGCGGATTTCGATCATTGTAATAAATCGACGATAGTGTTTTCGCAAAAATTAATGACATATTTCTCTTTTTGGGAATAATTGGACTAAATGGCTGTGTTCTTCTCGTTCTAAAAATCAAGAACAACAATAACCCAATCATTCCAAGTGCAAAAGCCAGAGTTCGAATTTTATTCTGGAAAATATATTGCAAATAGCTATCCTCACCTCCTACTTTTTCAGTCGTATCACTGTAATTAAATGCTGATTCTACATCATAACGAGCTATTTCAAGCCAATAAACATTTCCTTTTGGATTGACCTTCTCCAACCAATCTTTGGCATATGCAAATCCGTCCTTTGATAAGATGTGGTAGTTGACAAACAATTCAGGATTTGCTTCTACATAAATTGTTCCTGCCCCATAGTGCATTTCCAATCGAGAAGTCATACCTTCTATTTGAGCAGTTTCATGAATGTTCAAACCTCCAACACCTTCAATTTTATTATAAATACTCCAAAACGTAGGCAACTCTTCTCCATCATCCATGTGTGTAAAGTGATAGGCTTCTTTGCCTGAATTAATTGTGATTTTCGAATCAAAAACAGTTCGTTGAACCAGTTTGTCGAAAATTCGTGTTTTAAATCTAAAATCCAATCTTTCTGCGGCCAAGAAGAAATTAGCTCCACGCTCTACTTTAGACAATAACGAATCAATTTCTTCATCAAAAAGAGCAAAATCCCTTCCTACAAATATGAAATTATCATGGCTCACATCCACACTATCCAATTCATAGAGATAATTAATTGCTTTGATCTCGCCTTTAATCTGAAGATTAAGAATAGAATTCCAATGATACAAACCATTTGGTTCTTTGCTGTCGAGTTCATAATATTCATCCCAAGAGGAATAAGCATAAACATTTCGTCCTAAACTATTTTTTTGAGGTTGACGTTTTACAAAAAACAAAACAAGCACCACTGAAAAAATGGTGAGTATTGCAATGATTATTAGTTTCATTTTTCTAGTCATGACCTACAAATCATTTAGAAATTTTGTAAACGTCGATTCCACTTCAACAAAAACATTTTCATCCAGTTGATAATTTCCATACCATACCAAGTCGTAGATACGAACACATTTCGAGAAACTTTCACGTAATTTTTCTTCCTTTAATTCTTCAAGATAATCTTGATTTGTCTTTTTCAGAATCCACACAATTTGATTCTTTTCAATCAATCTTTTCAAAACTGTAAGAAACAAAACCCTAACACTCGATCGATAATCTCCGCTCTTTTTAAAATCATTCAACCAAGAGTGCAACTTTGCGTCTTCCAAATCTACAGGATTGAAGTCTGATTCAAATTCAACATTGATTGCTGTATCTCTTGGTTGCATGCGGCTGATGAACAAATAAATCAGATAGAGAATCGCGATAATAACAATGATGATTAACAAAGTACGCCACATTTCCCACGTTCCAAACGACGGGAAATCAATATCAGGCAAATCAATATCGGGGAGTATATCGAAATCTGGGAATTCAACCTTTGGAAATTCAGGAGGATTCGGAGGAACAACCTCACTATTGGGTTTCTTTAACACCCCACTACCATGCCTCTCTCCATAGCGAACTTGTCGGTCATGTGATAGTTCTTCAGGAGTTAATTGTAATTCATCCTGAAAACCATCTGGTTTATCAGCGTACACAAAACCCTGATCTAATGCTGAAGGATATCCAGAATAGTAATCTCCAATTTGCTTATTTTGCTTCGACTTTTTATAGATATTCGACTCCTTTTGCACATCAAAATACCTCTCTGCTTCACTTTTCTGTGCACTGAGTATAAAAGGGAAAATGAATATAAAAAGATACAGCAGCCTCATTCGGTATATTTTTTTCGATTACCAAAATGGATATAGTCGTTCTTCAACCCTATAGCGGTTTCCTTTTCTATATCATTAATAGCCATAAAACTCATCATAATAACATAGAAAGGTAATGCTAGAAATATAAACAACACATAGACAAATTGTCTAACTATATTGGAAACAAACGTGTAATCCTCCGTAAAGAAAATTAAAATTCGCTCTAAGAAATCACACAATAAATCGAGCAAATCTCTCATAAGTGGTGGACTATAAGACGAGTATTCCATACTTGTAAACGCAGCTATTGGTTGCGCGAACAAAAAGGTTAAAACAGTAAAAAAGATAATCAACACCAACGTATATCCATAATTTCGGAAACCTGCTTTATAACTTGTTCCAGTATCACCTAAATCATTTAATAAGTTAAAACTCGGAGTTGTTGCAAACAACGGAATCAAAAAAAAGATTATAAACTTGAACTCAATTGGAATAAAAAAGAATAACCAAAAAGTTGCTCCTACCATCCAATAAGTGCTTCTAAACTTTTGTCGCAAGAACAACCAAAAACTTGAATTCACCCACCCTTGAGGATAAGTTGTACGAATCGACCAAGCGACACAGATAAAGACATAAGTAAATACAAGTGACCACAACAAACCAATTAAATAATCTGAAAGTGCTGTCCTTCCGTATCCAAAAATGATCTGTGTTTGTACATACCAATCGAACCAATGTTTAGTCACCATCTTATCAAGATGCACTTCAGATTGTATATACGTCGCAACCAAAAAAGCTGGCACAACTATCAACATAATCTTTGCAAAGCTCGATTTCAGAATTGAAAAATAGCTACCCACTGAAGATCGAATGACCTCCATAATTGACCTGATTTTAAACAGTTCAATTGGATTTGTTGGTGATGGAGCAACGTATTCATCTTCTTTCAAGTATTCTGGATATTTACGGGCAACATAGATTGGCAAAAAGATATAGTAAAGTGCAATCAATGCAAAACAAAGCATGATAAAAAACCACTTTGTCAAATCAGAAAAAAGTAAATAGTTGCGCGTAATATAACTTTCAATGAATCCAGCCAAAATGATAAATGGAACGAGAGAAAGTAAAATCTTCAATCCCCGAATTGTCGACAGACGAAGTGCGACTAATCTAGAATAACCTTTTGGAAATAGGAAACCACTTCCTGCTGTTATTCCTGCTCCTGCAGCCAAAACAATCGCAGAAATTTCAAAAGCCCCATGTATCCAAATCCCCAAGAAAGAGGTTACCAACAATCCTTTAGTATAAAAAAAGTACTGAAAAGCACCTAACATTGTTCCATTGTAGAACAAAAAGATATGTGTTCCAATTGTTAAAAATAATCCCCAAAAAAAAGTCAGAAATGCTACTTTTAAATTATTGAGGGTAATTGTAATAAACATTGCTCCTTGCTCTTCCATCTCATAAACAGCCAATGGATTACCTCTTGCAATATTATCCAAAGTCATGTCAACATAGTAGTCACCTAGTACGATGCGTGGAAAATCAGGATTGAAATGAGTTGTTATAATTCCAATTGTCAGATAAACAAGAAATGCGATAAGCGAGAAAAGTAACGTTTTTCGAGCCTTATAAATTTCAATTGGCAACGATATCATGATACGTTTCAGAACTTTTCTCCACGTCTCATCACGATGTTTATGGACATCTAAGAATACTTTTTGAACCAATTGATTGAGGTACACACGAACCGACCTTCTGTTATAGAAAGTTTGGCTATATCCCAAATCTTCGATAAGATCAATGTAGTTTTCACTTAATTTTCTAGGATCTCTATTCGCAGATTCGTATTCAGTCTCAAATTGGGACCACTTATCTTTTTTCTCGTTTATGAATTGATTTTCCCTCACAATTTAATGTTCTCAAGAACATAAATATAGTGAAGTGATTTAGAAATAAATACACCTTTTGAAAAATATTTCTACTGTAACTATCAATTCATTAAAATGAAGTAACCAATAAGTACACCAAACCTGCAACGATTGCTGAAATTGGAATTGTCAATATCCAAGCCCAAAGTAATTTTACAGTTACCCCCCAACGAACAGCTGAAGTACGCTTTGTGATACCAACACCGATGATAGAACCTGTAATTGTATGTGTTGTAGAAACTGGAATTCCGAGATGTTCAGCAATATACAAAGTTAAAGCCCCTGCCGTTTCTGCACTTACTCCTTCAAGTGAAGTCACTTTCGTAATTTTAGACCCCATCGTTTTCACGATTTTCCAACCTCCAGACATTGTTCCTAAACCAATCACAATAAATGATGTAAGTGGAACCCAACCATAATGTTCTGTAAAATATTGGAAGTCGCCTTCGCCACCAGTATAAAGACCATCATTCAAGATATTCAAGTGATAATATATCACTGCTGCACCAATGATTCCCATTACCTTTTGTGCATCATTTGCACCATGTCCTAAGCTAAACAAAGCTGATGATACCAATTGTAAACGTTTGAACCATACATCTGCTTTATGCGGGGTTGTTTTTCTACAGATGTACATGATTAAAACCGTAATGAAATACGCCATAATCATTCCCAACAAAGGAGCCATGAAGATGAACAAGATTATCGGAATAACCTTTGCTAAATTAACTACTTGTTCTAAAGCAACAGTTGTACCTTCAGCAGCTGCTTTTTGATATGCAAACGTTAGGGCTGCTCCCATAAACCCTCCAATTAAGGTGTGCGACGAAGATGAAGGAATTCCGAATTTCCATGTAACTAAATTCCAAATAATCGCGGCAACCAATCCAGAAAGAATAACTTCAAGATTGATAAAATCGATGAACACCGTTTTCGCTATTGTGTTACCAATTCTAAACTCACCAATTACATAAGCCGATATAAAATAAGCCATAAAGTTAAAGAAGGCTGCCCACAGCACGGCTTGAAATGGTGTCAAAACCTTAGTTGCAACAATTGTTGCTATCGAATTGGCTGCATCATGAAATCCATTGATGTAATCAAAAATGAGTGCCAATACAATGATGGAGATAAGTAAAGTCATACGAATTCACGTTTTAGTATTGTAATCTTACGAGTATTTCACCATTACTGATTCCAATACGTTAGCAACCAATTTACATTTATCTGTCGCTGTTTCTAAAGCTGAAAGCACTTCTTTATACATGATAATAACCTTCACATCTGTTTCTTTCTCGAAGATTTCTGCTACAGTTTTATCGTGAATCTTATCAGCCTTAACTTCTAATTCATTAATCTTTTTACAGACAACAGCAATGTGTGTCAACTTTTTATTACCTGCCAAACAATCGATTCCTTTTTCGATTAAAAGACAAGCATCCAAGTTAACTTCAGTCAATTTTTTGATTGCTTTTGTTACGTCATCTAATTTGAAATATTGAATTCTGTTTGCAGCATCATTTAAGTAATCAACCACATCACCAATAGCAATATTCAATGCGTGAATATCCTCACGATCAAATGGTGTCAAAAAGTTTCTACTCAACTCCTAATTAATCTCTCGAATAATTCGGTCTGACTCCTTATCCAATTCATTTAGTCTGTCAAATAAATCTTCACGCTCTTTCTTACTTGAATTAGCTAGTTCATCTAACTTTTGGGAAACATTAACCAAGTTAGAAGCTGAACTTTTAAGTAAAGGGATAAAGTTTGTATCTTTCGGTACAAGGAATTGTAGTATTTTGTTTATAACGTTTGCCATAATAGTTATTATTTACGCAACAAAAGTAGGTCAAGAATATTAAGCTAATGTTACCAAATCCTTACTAAATGTATTTTTCTTGAAATTTTGTAACCACCCTAATCAATAGATTAACCAACTGATTTCTTAGCGAGTACAAACTACAACAAAAAAAATATTAAAAAAAAGTATTTTTTTTAATCAAATAGTGATTTGAAAAGGAAATTATGCTTAAATTTGCACTCAGATTTTGAAATGCCCGGGTGGCGGAACTGGTAGACGCGCTGGATTCAAAATCCTGTGCCTTCGGGCGTGCCGGTTCGATTCCGGCCCCGGGTACCGCCAAAAAGGAAGCTCGTTTGAGCTTCCTTTTTTTATGCTGACTTCGAGAGCCTCAGTCAGTATAGAACCTCATTCAGCAAAGGGAAATTTCAAGTTGTTTTGAAGCTTACAAATTAGATGATATCCTTTAATATCATTGCGGCGTTCCCTAATACGGCAGCATTCTCTTCTTGGAGTCCAGAGATCAAAACTTCAGCTTTTCCTTTATAAATATTCAGGTTGAAGTCTTCCATATATTGCTTTACTCGATCAGCAAATGGCTGACCTAAATTAGCACATCCGCCAAATAACACATATGCTTCAGGATCTGAAAAACATTGGAAATTCGCTAATGAAAACCCTAAAATTTTAGCCGTATAATCAATTATTTCTTTTGCAAACTCATTTCCATTTTGTGCTTCAATTGCTACATCTTTGCTAGTTAGATTAGAAATAGCTCTGAGTTTTTTGACATCAGCCTCATACACACTATCCAACTCAGCAATAGACTTTACAACACCAGTTGAAGAAGCATACGATTCTAAACATCCTTTTCTTCCACAACCACAAGTTCTCCCATCAGGAATAACAATAATATGTCCATACTCCCCTGCAAAACCATGTGCCCCATATACAATCTTTCGATCAACAACAATTCCACTTCCTAAACCTGTTCCCAAAGTAATGGTCACAAAATTTGATAATTGTTTTGCTTTACCAAAAAGCATCTCTCCAATTGCTGCAGCATTTGCGTCGTTTGTAAGAACTGTCTTACAGTTAAATCTATCCTCAAACAGTTGTTTCAATGGAATAATTCCTTTCCACTGTAAATTCGGTGCATATTCAATTGTTCCTGTAAAATGATTTCCATTTGGTGCTCCTACTCCAATTCCATCCAATCGTTTTGCATAACCTGATTGCTCAACAGCATGATAGATATGATCAATCATTTTGTCTGGAGTATCAAAACTTTTTGTTTTAGCAACATCCTGAAAAAGCAAATCCCCTGATTCATTGACAACTGCAAATGAAACAGTTGTACCACCAATATCCACACCTAGTGCAATTTTACTGTCCATCTGTATCTTGTATATTCCATTCGTTATAAAACTGACTTAAAAAGTCATTCATAAACGCAATGCGTTGATTAGCAATCTCCTTAGCAGCTTCGGTATGCATCCTATCTCCTAAAAGTAACAATTTCTCGTAAAAATGATTAATTGTTGTCGATTTTGACATTTTATATTCTTCAAAACTAGTATGTAATTTATATGGAATTTCAGGATCATATATCGGATTACCAACCTTTCCTCCATAGGCAAATGTTCGAGCAATCCCAATAGCTCCTATTGCATCTAAACGGTCTGCATCCTGAATTATTTTAGCTTCCAGTGATTCTGTTTTATCCACAACATTCGCTCCTTTGAAAGAGATGCTATTCACAATAATTTGAATTTGCGATGCTATTTCATTACTTCCACCATTTTCAAGTATCATCATTTTAGCAACCTCCCCTCCAAGAAATTCATCACCACCATTGAATTTGTAATCAGATACATCATGCAGTAATGCTCCTAATTCAATTACAAAACGATCACCTCCTTCTTTCTCTTGTAGTTTCAACGCATTCTTACGAACACGGTCAATATGATACCAATCATGGCCAGTAGCTTCACCTACAAAAATCTGTTTAATCTGCTTTTCAATTTGCTTGATTAATTCGTTCATATGGAACTAAAATTACATAAAAAAAGAGGCTGATTACTCAGCCCCTCATGATTCAATTATGAAATAAATTACTTGATTACTTTCAATGTTACTGAAGCATTATTCACTCCTGTCATATTTACAAAGTAAACACCCTTAGACCAGTTCACTGTATTAATTACAGTTTCTGAATTCAAAGATGATCTTTCTACAACAACTTTCCCATTGATATCAGTAATTACAAAATCAACTTGAGAATCTCCATAGTTTTTGATTGTCAATTGATCATTTACTGGATTTGGATAAGCTGCAACTGCATTCATCAATTCAACAGAAGCAACTGACACATTGTCAATCACGATACAGTCTGATGTATCAGAACATCCTAAAGCATTTTCGATAACAACTGCGTAGCTACCGTTTTCTGTTGCAGTAAATGTGCGTGTTGTAGCATTTGCAATTTCAGAATTGTCTTCACAGTTAATCCATTGGTAAGTATAACCTGTGGCGTTCACTGCAGATAAAGTCGCTCCGTTTACGTTAACATTTGTATTTGGAACGTTTGTTCCTGTACAAGGAATAGTAATTGCATCAATACCACAGATATTCAATTGGTATCCATTGTTGAATGGAGCTGAGTTTGGATTATTGAATTGAGATCCAATACCTGTCACATTGAATGGACCAATTGGTAAAGATTGACCAGCTAAGTCTGGTGTAACACTTCTCAATGTAAATTCAGTTGTACCATTTGTAACAATCACACTGTTGTTTGTTGGGAAAACGTTGTTTGTAGCTTCTGGATCAACAACAGTTACGTTTTCTAATGTTACTGGCATATTTTCAGTAGATTCATCCAACGCTGTAACTACTACTGGAGCTGTTTGTTGTGCGTTTTGACTCAATAATTCGATAGATGTTGTTTCTAATTGCAATAACCCTCTAAAGTGAGTAACTTTACCTTTTACACGAACTGAATCACCACCTGTAGGTTCATAACCATTGATATCAGAAGAAGAGAATACGTTGATTCCTTTGTTTGAAGCATCAATAATTGCGAAAGAATATCCTGCAGCTCTGAAATCTTGACACTGAACAACACCTGTTAAAGTCACCAATACATTCATCGAATCTGGAACTCCATTAGCATCCAGTCCATTGATTTGATCGATTGTATAGTGGATATAATCGTTTGCAAAACCAGTTACAGCAACAGTATCATTATCTGCTCCAATTGAAGAAATAATGATATCTCCAGCATAAGCTCCGTAAGTTGAAGCATTTCCTCTTACATAAACTTGTGTTGGAGCTACTGTTCCAGTAGTTGGAGCAATAGAAACAGTTGAATTGAATGCTGAATTATCTAATGAAACTTCAAAATCTGCAGGGGCAGTTACTACGATATCAGCGGTTAAAGACAATCCTGAAACAGTAAAGTTTTGAGAAGCTGATGGTACTCCAACCATGTGTGTAAATGTATTCAACGTAGTTGTTGAAGTTGTAATCACAGGATTTGCAGAAGAACAAACTCCTTGATCTTCAATAGTTACATTAAATGAACATGATGTGCTATCAGCATCTGTAATTGTTACAACAACATTTCCAGACCCTGCTGAACCAGCTTGTAATTGGAAAGAAGTTGCTGCACCATATACACCTGTTGTAGGTGTAATTGTACCTGAAGAAACTGAAACTGTGTATCCATTTGAACCTAAATTAGCTCCTGTTGGATTTAATGAAAATGTTAAATAATCGTCTGTTGTAACAGCACCTGTACCATTATCGTTACAAGTTAAAGCTGTCAAACCTGCTGCTGTAATTCCACAATCAACTGATGGCGTATATGCTGTCCAAACAATATTGTCGAGTGTAATTTGCTTATTTGATGTAGAAGATCCAATATTTTTAATCTTAATAGTTACAGAACCAGCTAACGAAATATTATGAGAGAAGGAATGAATTACTCTTCCGGATTCTGTTCCAAAAATTGGTGAAGCAGTTAATGAATCTCCATTTACAATCAACATTAATTGTCTTTCTCCATTTCCAGAAAATGCTTTACGGTAATCGAAACTCAACGTTCCAACTCCATTTGGAATAGTAAATTCAAGATAACTATCAGAAGCTCTTCTAAGCATCAATCCTACACCATTAATTTCCGATGTATCTTGATCTCTAGAATGGCCATACGTATAGGTAATACCACCATCTGTAAAACTTCCGTTACTATACGAAGTTGGCAACGCGGGTGAAACACTCTCAAAGTTTTGGCTTCCCTGACCGAAAGCTAAAACCGGAAGTGTACATAATGCAAGTAATATTTTTTTCATAATTTATTTTTTGATAAATACTTTGCAAAGGTATGAAAGTTGCTAACTAAAATCTGCATTTTTATGTGAAGGAATTATTAACAAATAAAAAAGGTAGTCGTTCAACTACCTTTCCTTTAAAATTCTTTTTATTACTTCGTCATGTGTTCATCCTCCTCTTTGTCAGGCGGAAACAACTTTGGTAAATCGGTTTTGCCCTGCAATCTGTCAATCAAATCTTCTAATTGAGAAATCGACAATTGTTTCGCAATAAACTTCTTATCCTTATCTAAAACAAAAACACGAGGTGTTGAAAAAATGTCATACGTCAAGTGAATATTCATCGATTCTAATGTTGTGAATCGCGGAATCAACATACGTGCATCTTCTTTACCAATTTTCAAAATTGTTTCTGTAACAGCAACGTTGATGAAGTTCAAATTATTCTTCACGATGTAATCTTTCCACTTTTTGTAATCATCTCCTGAAGCCTTACCAATTGCATACACTTCAACATTTCTGTCTCTGAATTTTTTGTCGTACAATTCTGCTAACTTCGGTGTAACTTTTTTACAGTGTCCACACTCTGGATCCCAGAAATACAAAACCGTGTATTCAGCATCAATTTTATGCAAATTAATCCAGTTCAACTGATCCCAAGGTCTGTCCAACGTATCTGGAAGAATGATATTTGGAGCTTTCACTCCCATTACTAAATGTTTTTGAACATTAATCTTCTCACACAATTCTTCTAATTTTTCATCCGTCATCCAAAATGCTGGTGATTTTCCTTCTGCATTTCTGCTACAATAGTATTTATCAGCCATCATGACATACACCTTATCCATCCCCATTTGGTTGCTCTTTCCAAAAGTACTTGTCACATATGAAACAATATATTCAAATGCTTTTGACTTAGGATTCAATTGATCAACGATTCGATAACTGTATTTCAAAATTGTATCCCAGTGCTGCACCAACATTCTGTTTCCAAAGAAATATTCCACTTTATTTCCAAACACAGGTGAGTTAACCAATCCATCAACAGAAAAATCGATATTATCAAAGAAATGATCTCTATAATAATGATATCTGAAGTTTGAGTCAATCAAATTTCCTTTATCATCCCTCGGCGCTTCAGGAATTTCAACTTCCATTGTCATTTTCACCAATTTTCCAACCAACATATTTGAATGGTTTGTAGAAATGTTCTTTTGATAAGCCAAAACTTCTTCGTTGATTGCTTTAACTTTGGCTTCAATTTCTTTGTACTTATCACTATTCTTATCTAAGCCAGAAAGTTCAGCATTCAACTTTTGAGCCTCACCTTTTCTAGATGAAATGAATTTTACATATTCATTAAAAATTCTGTTTTCCTCAGATTTTTTAATCTTCATCGACTCAACAAAGTTTGGTCTTGCTGTTTCTAAATGAACTTCTTCTTTATTGAATAGAAACTCAACTAATTGTTGGTCTGGAAGTAGCACTCCCATCACTCCAGGTTGTTGTTTTGAACCATCAAACTCCACATAGCCATTTTTAATTTGAGCCGTGTCAGCATAGTACAATTTTGCACCGACGTATTTCACTAGATGTACAGTCGTATCACTCTGACCTGCAATTTTAAATTTCAGCTTTTGACCGTACGAAAACGTAGTCAAGACAGCTATTAGAGATGTTAGAATAAATTTCATACTCAATAGATTATTTCGTTAATTTACAATTACAGACGTATTCAAATTTTATTTTGGTACAATATTAACATTGTTTTAACAAAAAAAGACGGTCGTTACAACCGTCTTTTAAAATTATTGGATGCTAATTTAATTATTCTGTAGCTTAATTAAGTTCAATGCAGACCCTGCTTTAAACCAATCAATCTGTTGATCATTATATGAATGGTTCAGCTTAATTTCTTCATTCGAACCGTCAGCATGAACAATCTGCAATGTCAATTGCTTTCCTGGAGCGAAGTCAACTAAATCAACAAAGTTGAATGTATCATCTTCTTTGATTTTATCATAATCAGCTTCATTCGCAAAAGTCAACGCCAACATACCTTGCTTTTTCAAGTTTGTTTCGTGGATACGTGCAAATGATTTCACGATTACTGCTTTTACTCCCAAATGACGTGGTTCCATTGCTGCATGTTCACGAGAAGAACCTTCACCATAATTTTGGTCTCCCACTACGATTGTAGGAATTCCAGCCGCCTTGTATGCTCTTTGAGTTGCAGGAACTTCACCGTATGTATTTGTCAATTGGTTTTTCACTTTATTTGTCTCCATGTTGAATGCATTTACTGCCCCAATCAACATGTTGTTTGAGATATTATCCAAGTGACCACGGTAGCGCAACCAAGGACCTGCCATTGAGATGTGGTCTGTTGTACATTTGCCGTATGCTTTGATTAACAATTTTGCACCTGTGATATTTTTACCATCCCATGCAGGGAATGCTTCCAATAACTGCAAACGTTCAGAATCAGGTTTTACTGCTACTGTGATTCCAGACCCATCAGCTGCTGGCTCTTGGTAACCGTTGTCTTCAACAGCAAAACCTTTTGATGGCAATTCGTGTCCAACAGGTTCATTTAATTTAACTTGCTCACCATGCTCATTTGTCAACGTATCCGTGATTGGATTGAAATCCAAACGGCCTGCAATTGCAATCGCTGCTACCATTTCAGGAGAAGCTACAAAGGCATGCGTATTTGGGTTACCATCCGCTCTTTTCGCAAAGTTACGGTTGAACGAGTGAACGATTGAGTTCTTTTCTTGCTTTTCAGCCCCTTCACGATCCCATTGTCCGATACAAGGGCCACAAGCATTTGTAAAGATTCTTGAATTCTCAAATTTTTGGAATGTAGCTATCAATCCATCACGCTCAGCAGTATATCGTACTTGCTCAGACCCTGGATTGATTCCCAAAATAGCTTTTGGTTTCACTCCTTTTGCAACCGCATCTTCAACGATAGAAGCTGCACGAGTCAAATCTTCGTAAGAAGAGTTAGTACAAGAACCAATCAAAGCCCATTCAATTTCCAAAGGCCAATCATTTGCCAATGCTTTTTCTCTGAATTCAGCAATTGGAGTTGCTAAATCTGGAGTAAATGGACCGTTTAAGTGCGGAGTCAATTCTGAAAGGTTGATTTCAATCACCTGATCGAAGTATTTTTCAGGATTCGCATAAACTTCAGCATCACCTGTTAAGTGTTCTGCAATTTGATCAGCCAACGCTACAACTTCTGCTCTACCTGTTGCTGTCAAATAACGACGCATTGAATCATCATAACCGAATGTTGATGTTGTTGCACCAATTTCAGCCCCCATGTTACAGATTGTACCTTTACCTGTACAAGACATCGCTTCGGCGCCTTCACCGAAGTATTCAACAATACATCCAGTCCCTCCTTTTACAGTCAATATACCTGCTACTTTCAAGATAACATCTTTTGGAGCAGTCCAACCATTCAAGCGACCAGTTAATTTTACCCCAATTAACTTAGGCATTTTCAACTCCCAAGCCATTCCAGCCATCACATCTACTGCATCAGCTC
>Ga0079224_100003611_pt1 | contig 19617 bp, 18 predicted proteins | sample Stecom2015_FD_80414 | JGI IMG/M metagenome (GOLD analysis project Ga0079224, IMG submission 80414) | Agricultural soil microbial communities from Utah to study Nitrogen management - Steer compost 2015 | ecosystem: Environmental > Terrestrial > Soil > Agricultural land | place: USA: Utah... | reverse complement strand
CTCGGCGACGTCCGCCGGCGGCTCTTGGTCCGCCCCGGCATGACCGGGCTGTGGCAGGTGTCCGGGCGCTCGGACTTGTCGTGGGACGAGGCGGTCCGGCTCGACCTCTACTACGTCGACAACTGGTCCCTCACCTACGACCTGAGCATCCTGTGGCGGACCATCGGCGTGGTGTTGACCCGCAAGGGCGCGTACTGACGGCACGCTCAGCCGGCACTGACCGCGTGCTCAGCGCCTCCTAAGCGGGAACGCCTCTGAGCAGGCTCTTGGCTATCGACCTTCACAATTGTCAAGATCTGCTCGTGGAGGCGAACCTCTCCGCGATGGTGGCGGTCATGGCGCTGGTCAGCGCGCTGGCCGTCGCCGTCTACGCCGTCGTCCGGCTGCGGTCCCGCCGGAGTATCGCCACCCCGACCCAGCGGGCCACGTACCAGGTCCTGCACACCGCCGAGCTCGCCGCGGAGCCCTTGCGCGCCGGACTCACCCGCGCCGGCGCGGCGAAAGCCGTCCGCCACCTGCGGGCGCTGGTCGGCGCACCCGGGCTGGCGCTCGTCGACGGCTCGGCGGTGCTCGCGGTCGATGGCGTGGGCGGCCACCACGAAGAGCACTTCGTCACGGCCGCCCAGCGGGCGATCGCCGCGCGTCGCTCGACCGTGCTGCGGCACTCGGAGCTGCGCTGCGACCGCGACAACTGCCCTGTGCGCGGGGCGGTGGTCGCGCCGCTCACCTCACCCGAGGGCAAGGCGATGGCCGCGCTGGTCGCGGTCGCCGACGAGCCGCCCGCACCGGGCCTCGTGCAGGCGACGCTGGAGACGGCCCGCTGGGCGGGCGCCCAGCTCGCCCTCGCGGAACTGGCCTCGTCTCGAGAACGGCTCGCCCAAGCCGAGGTGCGGGCGCTGCGGGCGCAGATCAGCCCGCATTTCATCTACAACGCGCTCACCGCGATCGCCTCGTTCGTGCGCACCGACCCGGAACGGGCCCGCGAGCTGATCCTCGAATTCGCCGAATTCACCCGGTACTCGTTCCGGACGCACGGCGAATTCACCACCCTCGCCGAGGAGCTGCGCTCCATCGACCGCTACCTGACCATCGAACGGGCGCGGTTCGGCGACCGGCTCCAGGTCCGGTTGCAGATCGCGCCGGAGGTGCTGCCGGTCAGCTTGCCCTTCCTGTGCCTGCAACCGCTGGTGGAGAACGCCATCCGGCACGGGTTGTCCCGCAAGCCCGGCGTCGGCACGGTGAGCATCGAAGCGTTGGACGCGGGCGCCGAGTGCCACATCACCGTCGAAGACGACGGGGTGGGCATGGATCCGGCGGTGCTCATCGCGGGGATCACGAATCCGGCGGCCAACTCGGACGAATCAGGCCAACACGTCGGGCTCTCCAACGTGGACGAACGGCTCCGCGCGGTCTTCGGCGACCAGTTCGGACTGGTCGTGGAGACCGGGCTGGGGGCGGGCACCAAGGTGAGCATGCGGGTGCCGAAATTCCACCCCGGCGTCAGGACCGGCCGATGACGCGGACAGCGGCGAACAGGCGTTCAGTGTGGAACGGGAGACAGGGTGGTTGACGCTTTCCTTCGAGTGCTCGCCGTCGACGACGAGCCACCTGCGTTAGACGAACTCGCGTACCTGCTGCGCACCGATCCGAGGGTGGCTCGGGTCCACACCGCGCACGACTCCACCGACGCGCTGCGCGTGCTGCGCGACAACGACATCGACGCGGTGTTCCTCGACATCCGCATGCCCGGGCTGGACGGCATGGAGCTGGCCCGGGTCCTCAACCGGTTCGCCCGACCGCCCGCGATCGTCTTCGTCACCGCGTACGACGACTCCGCCGTCGACGCCTTCGACCTCGGGGCCACCGACTACGTGCGCAAACCCGTGCAGGCGGAGCGGCTCGCCGAATCCCTGCGCCGCGTGATCAAATCGCGGATGGTCGCCACCCATCCGGCGGTGATGGCCCGCGCCGAGGAGGACCCGGCCATCCCGATCGAGCTGGCCGGCACCACCCGGATGCTGCCTCGCTCGGCGGTGCGGTGGGTCGAGGCGCAGGGAGACTACGCCCGCCTGCACACCGCCGACGGGTCCCACCTGGTGCGGGTGCCGCTCGCGACGCTCGCCGAACGCTGGGCCGACGCCGGTTTCGTCCGGATCCATCGCTCCTATTTGGTGCGATTACAGCTCATCACGGAGCTGCGCCTCGTCAACTCGGGGTACGTCGTGGTCATCGACGGAACCGAGCTGCCGGTCTCGCGCCGGCACACCCGAGAGCTCAAAGACAAACTCGTCCGCGCCGCGAAACAACACTGGGGCCGCTGACGCGGCGCTCGCCAGAAACATGATCTCTTGACAATCGGCACGCGACGGCGACACTGCCACCCATGACCACATCCGGCGCGCCCATCGGGCCGACGGGCGAGGTCACACCACCCCAGCGCACCCGCATCGTGCTCGCCGAGGTGGCACGTCAGCGCGGCGACCGGGACCGCATCCGCCGGGAACTCGCCGAGCAGACACGGGTGGGCGAGGCCCTCGTCCGCGGCCTCGTCCGCGCTCAGCTCGCCCTCGCCGTACGGCTGTCGGTCGTGGTCGCCATCGGGCTCGGCGGGCTGCCGCTGCTGTTCGCGGTCGCGCCCCCGGTCGGCACCGCGAAGGTGTTCGGAATCAACCTTCCGTGGCTGCTGCTCGGCGTCGCCGCGTACCCCTTCCTGGTCGGCATCGGCTGGATCTTCGTCAAGCTCGCTGAGCGCAACGAGCAGGATTTCGCCGCCCTGGTTCGGCAGCCGGACCGATGAGCGCCGCGTCGAACCCGTACGTCCTGCCGGCGATCATCGCCGTCACGCTCGTCACGGTCGCCATCGGCTTCTACGGCCTCAAACTGGCCCGCACCACCTCCGACCTCCTGGTCGCCTCCCGGGTGGTCAGCCCCACCTGGAACGCCGCCGCGATCGGCGGTGAATACCTCTCCGCCGCGTCGTTCCTCGGCGTCGCGGGGCTGATCCTCAAAAACGGGGTCGACATGCTCTGGTATCCGGTGGGGTTCGCCGCCGGCTACCTCGCGCTGCTCCTCTTCGTCGCCGCGCCGCTGCGCCGCTCCGGCGCGTTCACGCTGCCGGACTTTTGCGAGGCGCGGCTGCGCTCCCGCCGGCTGCGCAAACTCGCCACGGCGTTCGTCATCTTCATCGGATGGTTCTATCTCGTGCCGCAGATGCAGGGCGCCGGGCTCACGCTCACCGCCCTGCTCGGCGGGCCGTACGAGGTCGGCGCGGTGCTGGTCGGCACCGTGGTCACCGCCAACGTCGCGCTGGGCGGCATGCGGGCGATCACCTTCGTGCAGGCGTTCCAGTACTGGCTCAAGCTGACCGCGCTCGCCGTGCCCGCGGTGTTCCTGGTGCTGCAATGGCAGGCCGACGGACGTCCGCCGGTCACCCCGCCCGAGGGGCCGACCTTCCGGGAGACGACCACCGTCGTCATCGACCATCCGGCCACGCTCACCTTCGCTGACGGCACCACCCGCGAGGTCCGCCCCGGTGACGCGCTCACCTTCGCCGCTGGCGATCCGGTGCCCGAAGTCTCCACAGTGGCCACCACCCGCGGGTTGGACTGGCTGCTGCCCGGCGGGTCGGGGGAGGGCGAGCTCGGCCTCTTCGCCTCCTACTCGCTGATCCTGGCGACGTTCCTCGGCACGATGGGGCTGCCGCACGTGCTCGTGCGCTTCTACACCAACCCCAACGGCGCCGCGGCCCGCCGCACCACCCTCGGGGTGCTCACCCTCGTGGGCCTCTTCTATCTGCTGCCGACGCTGTACGGCGTGCTGGGCCGGATCTACACCCCGCAGCTCCTCATGACCGGCAAATCGGACGCCGTGGTGGTGCTCCTGCCTGGGGCCGCGCTCGGCGACGGGCTGACCGGTCAGCTCCTCGCGGCGCTGCTCGCCGCCGGGGCGTTCGCCGCGTTCCTCTCCACCGCGTCGGGGCTGCTCACCAGCGTCGCCGGCGTGATCTCCACCGATGTGCTCGGCCGGGGGTCGGTGCGGGACTTCCGACGGGCCACCTTGATCGCAGGCGCGGTGCCGATCGTGCTCTCGCTGAACGTCTCCGGCTTGGACGTCTCGCAGGTGGTCGGGCTGGCCTTCGCCGTCGCCGCCTCCGGCTTCTGCCCCCTGCTCGTCCTCGGCATCTGGTGGCGCGGCCTCACCGACGTGGGCGCCGCGGCGGGCATCCTCGCCGGCGGCGGGGCGGCGGTGGGCGCGGTGCTGGTCACGGTGCTCAGCCCGCCACTGCACGGCTGGCCAGCGGTGCTGGTCGCTCAGCCCGCCGCGTGGACCGTGCCGCTCGCGTTCACCGTCATGATCGTCACATCGTTGGCCACCCGAGACCGGATACCCACCAACGTCGGCGCCATCATGCTGCGGCTCCACGCCCCCGACAGCCTGCGGCTCTAGCCGGCCGCTCACCCACAGTCACCGCCGCCTGCGGCGGCGTCACGTGCGTCGACGCGATACCGTCGAGTCGTGACCGACGTGAATCACCCCGCCCTCGCCCTGCGAGGACTGGTCAAGCGCTTCGACACCAAGCTGGCCGTCAACGGCGTCGACCTGGACGTGCCGGTGGGCTCGTTCTATGGCCTGCTCGGGCCGAACGGCGCCGGCAAGACGACGACGCTGTCCATGGCGGTGGGTCTCCTCCGCCCCGACGCCGGACACGCGTGGGTGCTCGGTCACAACGTGTGGAGCGACACCGTCACAGCCAAGCAGCTCCTCGGCGTCCTCCCCGACGGGGTCCGGCTCTTCGACCGGCTCACCGGACCCGAGCTGTTGGCGTACCACGGTCTGCTGCGGGGCATGGACCCCGCCGTCGTGGACCAGCGCGCCCGGGAGCTGCTCGACGTCCTCGCCCTCAGCGACGCCGGGCGGACCCTCGTCGTCGACTACTCCGCCGGCATGAAAAAGAAGATCGGCCTCGCCTGCGCGCTGCTGCACGCCCCGCGGCTGCTCGTGCTCGACGAGCCGTTCGAAGCGGTCGACCCCGTCTCGGCCGCGCTCATCCGCGACATCCTCCAGCGCTACGTCGCCGGCGGCGGCACCGTCATCTTCTCCAGCCACGTGATGGAGGTCGTCGAACGGCTCTGCAGCCACGTCGCGATCCTCGCCGACGGCGTCATCAAACGAGCCGGCACGTTGGACGAGGTGCGCGGCGATCGGTCGCTGGAGGAAGTCTTCGTCGAGGTGGTGGGCGGTCGGACCACGACCGGTGAGGAGCTGGCGTGGCTGTAGTCGACAGCGGCGTCGCCGAGACCGGCGTACGCCGGGTGTCCATCTGGCACTTTGTCCGACTCAAGTACCGGATCTGGCGCTACACCGGCCTGTCGAGCGGGTGGCGGGCCCTGATCTTCGGCCTGGGGATTCTCTTCGGCGCCAGCTGGGCCTTCGGCGGGATGGTCCTGCTCGCGCTGCCCGGGATGCTCGACCACCTCAACGCCGGGGTGCTGACCGCCGCCTTCACCGGAGCGGTGCTGACCGTCGGCTGGCTGCTGCTGCCGCTGGTTTTCTTCGGCATGGACGACACGCTCGACCCGGCCCGCTTCGCCCTCCTGCCGTTGCGGCGGCGCACCCTGGTCGCGGGGCTGCTCGCCGCTCAGCTGCTGGAGACCTCGGCCCTGACGACGTTCATCGCCACGATCGGATTGGTGATCTCCGCCGGCCTGCTCGGCGGAGCGGCCGCCGCGCTGGTCGAACTGGTCGGCGTCGCCGCCGGACTGGTGCTCGGGGTCACCGCGAGCCAGGCGATCGCCAGCGCGTTCGCCACCCTCCTGCGCTCCCGCCGGATGCGCGACCTGGCCAGTGTGCTGCTCGCGGTGCTCGCCACCCTGTTCGGCCCGCTCCTGATCGCCGTCATGTACGCGATCACCAACACCAACTGGGACCAGATGACCGGGGTCGCCCGGGTGCTCGGCTGGACCCCGCTGGCCGCCCCGTACACCGTCGGCATGGATGTCGCCGAGGGGCAGGCGTGGACGGTTCCCCTCAAGTTGGCGATCACCGCGTTGACCATCGGCGGCCTGTTGTGGTGGTGGTCGCGCTCGCTGGAGTCGGCGATGGTGGGCGCGGCGAGCTCCGGCCGCGCACGCGCCGAGCAGGCACCGACCGGCGGGGCGGTGGAGGCGCTCATTCCCCGCTTCGCGCGCTGGCTGCCCCGCGACCGCTACGGGGCTTTGGTGGCGCGCGAGCTGCGGTACTGGTGGCGGGACGCGCGGCGCCGCGCCAGCCTGATCACCGTTGGCGTGGCCGGGGTCTTCGTCCCGGTGATGGTGAACATCAGCGGCGGCGCGATGAACCCCGAGGCGCAGCAGTTCGACGCGTCCCCGATCGTGCTCAGCTTCTCGATGATCTTCGTGGGCGCGCTCGCCTCGATCAACCTGGTCAACCAGTTCGGCTTCGACGGCAGCGCGTACGCCGCCCACGTGATCGCCGGGGTGCCGGGCATGGTGGAGCTGCGGGCCCGCGTGGTGGCGTACGCGACGCAGGTCGCGCCGCTGCTCGTGCTGATCTCCATCGTGATCGGATTCGCGATCCGCGAACCGAGCTGGATCGGGATCGCCAGCGGCAGCCTCGTCGCCGCCTTCGGCACCGGCCTGGCCATCTCCCTCTTCATCTCGATCCTCGGCGCGTACGCGTTGCCGGAGAGCTCCAACCCGTTCGCCGTGCCCAGCGGCGCCGGGATGGCCCGCAGCCTGCTCAGCTTCGTCGCCGTGGCCGGCGCCTGCGCGCTGTCGGTGCCGATGTTGATCGGCAGCGTGCTCCTCAGCGACATGTGGCGCTGGCTGGCCCTGCCGGTCGGGTTGGCGTACGGGGTCGGCGCGGTCATGCTCGGGACGTACCTCGCCGGCGATCTTCTCGACCGGAGGAAGCTCGACCTGCTGCAAACGGTCTCCTCGCAGCGCTGAGCCCGGGAGGATGGTCCACTGTGCAGGGCTTTGAGCCTGGGGCGTGGATTCACGACACCGACCCGTTCGCGACCCCGGAGCAAGAACGCTCCCCCGTGCGGCGGCTCCGCGGTCGCCTCGCGTCACCGGTGACGCTCTGGACGGCGTACGACAGCTCCCACGCGCCGGCTGGGCTCACCGTCTCCTCGACCGTGGTCGCCGACGGCGAGCCGGGGCGGCTGCTCGGCCTCCTCGACGAGGAGTCGGAGCTGTGGGAGGCGATCTCGGCGTCGGGGTGCTTCGCGGTCGCGCCGCTCGCCACCGGGCACCGCCGGCTCGCCGACCGCTTCGCCGGGCTGTTCCCCGCGCCGGGCGGATTGTTCGCCGCGGACAACTGGTCGTCCACGCCGTACGGCCCAGTGCCGGCGGACGTCCGCACCTGGGCGGGCTGCCGGCTGGACCAGGCCCGCGAGTACGGCTGGGCGCTCCTGGTCGAAGCGACGATCGAGACGATCACCGTGGGCGACGACCCGGCCCCGCTGCTGCACTACCGCGGCCGGTATCGGGACCTCGCGGAGTGATCCCGCACGCGGCTGCCCGCGGCGACGCGGGCCGCTGACCGCGGCCGGTCATCCGCGCCGAACGGCGTGAGCTGCGTCACTCGGCGCAGCCAGCGGTTCGTTCGGCGCACACACCGCCGCCACCCGCGCTCGCGCCTACCGGCGCCCACGCCGCCGTTCTTACCGTGCGCGCAAACCGTACGCCCGCGTGAAGGTGGTGAATCGCGTGAGTGCGCACGAGCGGCGAATTGTCACGCGCATCCCGATAGTGCCGCGCAACGAGGCCGACGGCCGGGAGGTGGGGGTATGAGCACCAACACCTCCCCCGCGGCCCCGGTCTTAGGTGACGGCGGAGAGACGGCGATCCACTCGGAGCGGTACCTCTCCGTGCAGAACTCCGAGGAGTTCGCCAAGCTCCGCACGGCCCTGCGCCGATTCGTCTTCCCGATGACGGTGGCCTTCTTCCTCTGGTACGCGCTTTACGTGATCCTGTCGGCGTACGCCCGCGGATTCATGAGCGTGAAGGTCGCCGGTCACATCAACATCGCGCTGATCTTCGGCCTGCTGCAGTTCGTCTCCACGTTCCTGATCGCCTGGTTCTACTCCCGCTACGCCGGGCGCACGCTCGACCCGGTGGCGGACCGGATCCGCGGCGAGCTGGAGAACGGGGGTGGCGGGCGATGAGGACGCTTCTCGCCGCGGCGGCCAGCAACGGCACGGCCCGGACCCTGACCATCATCCTCTTCCTGCTCTTCGTCGCGGCGACGCTCGCCATCACGGTCTGGGCCAGCCGGCAAACCAAGACCGCCACCGACTTCTACGCCGGCGGCCGCTCCTTCTCGGGTTTCCAGAACGGCATGGCGATCGGGGGCGACTACATGTCGGCGGCGTCGTTCCTCGGCATCGCCGGCATGATCGCCCTATACGGGTACGACGGCTTCCTCTACTCGATCGGGTTCCTGGTGGCGTGGCTGGTCGCGCTGATGCTCGTCGCCGAGCTGCTGCGGAACTCCGGCAAGTACACGATGGCCGACGTGCTGGCCTTCCGCATGCGGCAGCGGCCGGTGCGGACCGCCGCGGCGGTCTCCACCATCACCGTGTCGATCTTCTATCTGCTGGCGCAGATGGTCGGCGCGGGCGCGCTGGTGGCGCTGCTGCTGGGCATCCGGGAAGGCACCACGTTCCTCGGCATGGACGCCGACACGGCGAAGGTCGCCACCATCATCCTGGTCGGCGCCCTGATGATCATCTACGTCACCGTCGGCGGGATGAAGGGCACCACGTACGTCCAAATTGTCAAGGCGTTCCTGCTGATGGGCGGCGCCTTGCTGATGACCGTGCTGGTGCTGGCCCACTACAAGTTCAACTTGTCCGCGCTGCTCGGGGACGCCGCGGCCGCCTCCGGCAAGGGTGAACAGTTCCTCGGGCCGGGCCTCCGGTACGGCGTCGAGGTGCCGGGGGACGCGCTGCAAACCTTCTATAACAAAGTGGACCTGCTCTCCCTCGGCATCGCCCTGGTGCTCGGCACCGCCGGCCTGCCCCACATCTTGATCCGGTTCTACACGGTGCCCACCGCCAAAGCCGCCCGCAAGAGCGTGCTCTGGGCGATCGGCATCATCGGCGTCTTCTATCTGTTCACTTTGGCCTTGGGCTTCGGCGCGGCGGCGCTGGTGGGCAGCCAGGCGATCATCGAGCAGGACAAGGCCGGGAACACCGCGGCGCCGCAGCTCGCGCAGGCGCTCGGCACGGACCTGCTCGGCGGAGAGGTGGGGGGCGCGGCCCTGCTCGCGATCATCGCGGCGGTGGCGTTCGCGACCATCCTCGCGGTGGTCGCCGGGCTCACCTTGGCCTCCTCGTCGAGCCTCGCGCATGACTTCTACGCCAGCGTGATCAAGGACGGCCAGGCGACCGAGCAGCAAGAGGTGCGGGTCGCGCGGATCTCGGCCTTCGTCATCGGCGCGGTCTCGATCGTGCTCGCGATCTACGCGCAGAACCTCAACGTCGCGTTCCTCGTGGCGTTGGCGTTCGCGGTGGCCGCGTCCGGCAACCTGCCGGCGATCCTCTACTCGCTGTTCTGGCCGAGGTTCAACACCTCCGGCGCGCTGTGGGCGATCTACGGCGGTTTGATCAGCGCGGTGGTGCTGGTCTTCTTCTCGCCGGTGGTCTCCGGCAGCTCGAGCGCCATGTTCCCGAACCACGACTGGCAGTGGTTCCCGCTCTCCAACCCCGGCATCATCTCCATTCCGCTCGGCTTCCTCTGCGGCTGGATCGGAACGCTGCTGTCGCGAGAGAAGAACGCCGAAAAGTACGCGGAGCTCGAGGTGCGGGCTCTCACCGGGGCGGGCGCCCACTGAGCCGAATCCCTCCTTCCACCGGACCCCGGGTGACCCCACCACCCGGGGTCCTCCTTATCCATAGGCGGATCGGCGGCGTCGGTAGGCTGGCGACCATGGTGGTACGCCAGCGCTTCGGAGAAGGTCACCGCGTTCTCGTCACCGGCGGGGCCGGCTTCGTCCCCTCGCACCTCGTGGACGCGTTGCTCGCGCGGGGGTGCACGGTGGTCGCGGTCGACAACTTCGTCACCGGCGCCAAGGAGAACGTCGCGCACCTCGCCGACCACCCGCGGTTCACGCTCATTGAGGCGGATGTCTCCGACGGGCTTCCGGCGGACCACCCGGCGATCACGCCCCGGTTCGACGCGATCCTGCACATGGCCTCTCCGGCGAGCCCGACCGACTTCACCACGCTGCCCATCGAGATCCTGCGTGTCGGCTCGGTCGCCACACTGCACCTGCTGGACCGCGCGGTCGCCGACGGGGCGCGGTTCCTGCTGGCCTCCACCTCCGAGGCGTACGGCGACCCACAGGTGCACCCGCAGCCGGAGAGCTACTGGGGCAACGTCAACCCGGTCGGCATCCGCAGCGTCTACGACGAGGCGAAGCGCTTCTCCGAGGCGGCGACGATGGCCTACCACCGGTATCGGGGCCTCGACGCCGCGATCGTGCGGATCTTCAACACCTACGGGCCGCGGATGCGCCCCGACGACGGCCGCGCCATCCCGACGTTCATCACGCAGGCGCTGCGCGGTGAGCCGATCACGGTGCACGGCACGGGGGCGCAGACCCGCTCGATCTGCTACATCGACGACCTGGTCCGCGGCATTCTCCTGCTTCTCGACTCGACCGAGGTCGGTCCGATCAACTGCGGGACCGAACACGAGATGTCGATGCGGGAGCTGGCGGAGCTGATCGTGCGGCTCGCCGGGAGCTCGTCTCCGGTGACGTACGTGCCGCGCGCCGCGGACGACCCGGAGATGCGGCGTCCGGACTTGACCCTGGCGCGCACCCGGCTTGGCTACGAACCCGTGGTCGGCCCGGAGGAAGGGCTGCGCCGCACCATCGACTACTTCCGGCAGCGCCTCGGCTAGACCGTGAGCTCGACCGCGGGCTAGACCGCGGCCTCGACCGTGGCCTCGGTCGGCCCGCCGCCCACGGCAGGGACGGCATCGCCGACACGACGATCATTTCCGGAGTCACGGGCGCACGGTACGTAGTCTGAAGGGCATGCCGACGCGCAGACCCCCTCACCGCGGCGCCGCGGTTCCACCCTTCGCCTCACCCCCTGAGGGTCGGGTCACCGGCCGGGCATCGGTGCCTCCGGTGCGCACCACCCCCTACCCGCCGCCTCGTGACTACGGCTATCCCGAGGAGCCGTCGCGGCCGCGGCGGCGGTCGCGGTGGCGTCGGATCGCGCTCGGCGTCGTCGCCGGGCTGGTCGTCCTGGCGCTCGCGGGCGGCGTGGGCATCTGGCTCTATGTGCGTGGATTGGACAAGTCGCTGCGGCGCACGGACGCGTTCGGCGGCATCGCCGCGGAGCGTCCAGCCCCGAGCAGCACGGGCGCCGTGAACCTTCTGCTGGTCGGCAGCGACTCCCGGGATCCGGACGTGCAGCTGGACCAAGCGGGTGGCTGGCGCTCCGACACGTTGATCCTCATGCACATTCCAAGCAGCCGCGACCGGGCGTACTTGGTGTCCATCCCGCGCGATCTCTATGTGCCGATCCCGCAGAGCGCGGACGCGGCGTGTGACTCCGGCCGCCGAGCGAAGATCAACGCCGCGGTCGCCTGGGGTGGTCTGCCGCTCGCGGTGCGGACGGTGGAGTGCTTCACCGACGTGCGCATCGACCACGTGGTGGCGATCGACTTCGCGGGCTTCGAACAGGTGACGGACGCCCTCGGCGGGGTGGAGCTCTATGTGGAGCGCGACATCACGTCGATCCACAAGCCGTACCGGACGTTCCGCAAGGGCATGAACCACATGAACGGGGCTGAGGCGCTGGACTGGGTGCGGCAGCGCAAGCAGTTCCCCGATGGCGACTTCGCCCGGATGCGGCACCAGCAGGAGTTTCTCCGCGCGCTGCTGGACAAGGCCGCGAGCACCGGCACGCTGAGCAACCCGACGAAGCTGAACGCGTTCCTCCGCGCCACGGCCGACGCGGTCACTGTCGACCAGGGCTTCTCTCTCATGCAGTTCGCGCTCGACTTCCGCAAGCTGCGCGGCGAGAACCTGCACTTCCTGACCAGTCCGCACAACGGCACGGCCATGATCAATGGCGAGTCGGTGGTCGTCTCGGATCGGGAGAAGGCGTTGGCGATGTATCAGGCGATCGCTGACGACAGGATGGCCGAATGGTTCGCCGAGAATCGGGCAGAGCAGGATCAATGATCGATGCTCTGACCGCATCAACATCCACCGAACGGCCGATGGGCTGATCGGCGCAGAGGACGGTTTTCCCGACCAGAGGGCTGCTTTTCGGGGCCGATAGCGCATGGACGGCGGAAGAATCTTCGCGGATACGATCTCAAATCCGTAAAGTTGGCTCGTTCGTCGGCCCTCACGGGAGCGCGCATGCCGGTACACACGCCCCGACGTCCGCCGTCGCGCACCGCCGCGGCCACCGCCACGGTTCGGGCGAGCGCTGCCGCGGGGAGGGCGTCCGCCAGTGGCGCGGTGATCGCACCGCGGTCCGGCGAGGACGTCAGGCGAGCCAGCGCTCCGTCACGCGCCCGCGGCGGGGACAGCCGGCCCGGCAAAGGCAAGCGCAAGCGCAACCGACGAAAAGATCCGCTCTGGGCCCGGCTCCTCGTGATCTTCGGGGCCGTGTTGATGGTGCTCAGCGGGACGTCGATCGTGGGGGCGAAGGTCCTGATCGATCACGCCACGAGCAGCATCGACCAGCAAAACCTCATCGGGGCGGCGGCGAAGACCGACGCCGAAGGGGGCGACAGCCTCGACGGCCCGATCGACATGCTCCTGCTGGGCGTCGACGCGCGGGCCCGGCTCGGCCCTGAGGACGTCCGAGCGGACACGATCATCATCCTGCACATCCCGGCGACGCACGATCAGGCGTACCTCATCTCTATCCCCCGGGACACCGACGTCTACATCCCGCCCGCGCCGGACCGTGGGTGGCATGGCGGACGCGAAAAGATCAACTCCGCGTTCTTCTACGGGGCGCAGAACGGCGGCGGCTGGGCGGGGGGCGCTCAGCTCCTCGCGCAGACCATCAAGGAGCTCACCGGCATCAGCTTCGACGGCGCGGCGATCATCGACTTCAACGGCTTCAAGGGAGTGATCGACGCGCTCGGCAGCGTCCGGATCTGCGTCGACCACGAGGTCCGCTCCGCGCACATGACGCTGGTCAATGGCAAGCCCATGTGGAACGCGGACGCGCGCAAGGTGTCCGGCCACAAGGAGCCGGTGGTGCACAAGGTGGGCTGCCGGGAGATGAAGGGCTGGGAGGCGCTGGACTACTCGCGTCAGCGTTACGGCCTCCCCAACGGCGACTACGACCGGCAGCAGAACCAGCAGAAGCTGATCAAGGCCATCGCGCGGAAGGCCATCGACAGCGGCGTGATGACCAACCCGGTGAAGCTCAACGAGCTCATCCAGGCGGCCGGCAAGGCGTTCGTGCTGGACACCGGAGGGGTGCCCATCGCCGACTTCATCTTCACCCTGCGCGGGATCACCGCGAACGAGCTCGTGCTGCTGCGCACCAACGGCGGCACCTTCAACAGCACCGCGGACGGCCGCGAGCAGCTCGACCCGATCAGCCAGGAGATGTTCCGCGCGGTGAAGAACGACAACCTCGCCGAGTTCATCATGAACAACCCGAGCGTGTTGGCCCCGCAGAAGTAGGCCCGCGGTCGGCGCCTTCTCGTGAGCCGCTCGATCTGGCGAATCCGCCGGCGGCGCGGCGGCCTCGGCCCTAGCCTGCACGTGAAGAGTTCTCACGTCGGGGAGGAATCACGTTCGGAGCGCACTGGGGGTCGCCGGTAGGGCCGGCGCATCCCCCGCACGGCGGGCACCCGAGGCCGAGGGCGAGCCGAGCCCGGTGGTCCCGGTGGGCGCGGCTGCTGCTCGCCAGCGGACTCTCCCTACTCCTGGCGGTCGCCATCGTCGGAGTGGTGCTGCACCGGATCGCCGAACACTACGACCACACGTTCCGCCACCAGGCGCTGCTCGATCCCCACGCGCGGCGCGCGGAGAACGCCACGCTGAAGCTGAGCGGACCCCTCAACTACCTGATCATCGGCACCGACCGCCGCCCGGCACAGCAGCACCCCGACGAGCGGGCCGACACCGTCCTCATCGCGCACCTGCCGGCGGGTCTGCGCCGGGCGTACCTCGTCTCCGTGCCGCGCGACCTGCTCATCACCATCCCGCCCGACCCCGCCATCGGCTACGGCGGCGGGACTGACAAGATCAACGCCGCGCTCAACTACGGCGGAGGCGGCCCCTCCGGGGCCCGGCTCCTCTCCGCCACCCTGACCACGTTCACCGGGCTGCGCTTCGACGGCGCCGCGATCGTGGACTTCAGCGCCTTCCAGCAGGTGATCGACCTCCTCGGTGGGATCACCGTCTGCGTCGAGACCGAGGTGCACTCGATCCACACCGGACGGACCTTCCCGGTCGGCTGCCACGAGATGAACGGCGAAACGGCGCTCGACTTCGCCCGGCAACGCTACGGACTCCCCGGCGGCGACCACGACCGGCAACGCCACCAGCAGCAGATCATCAAGGCGATGCTGACGAAGATCGAGGTCGGCAAGCTGCTCGCCAACCCGCTGCGGCTCGACCAACTCATCCGGACCGTCGGGCAGGCGTTGACCGTGGACACCAACGGGGCCTCCGCGTACGAGCTCCTCCGGGCGCTCCACGGCCTGCGCTCGGAGGCGCTGGTGGGGCTGCGGATGCCCACCGTCAGCGGCACGATCGACGAGGTGTCCTATGAGCTGCCCGCCCCGGGCGCGCAGGAGTTGTTCGCCGCGCTGCGCAGCGGCGAAGCCGACGCGTGGGCCGCGATGAATCCGACGTGGGTGAACCACCTCTAAGCCGCGGCCACCGGTGAGCCTCTAGGCTGGGCCCGTGTTTGACCAGCGGGTGCCCACCGTCACCGTGGAGGAGCTTCCCGACGACGCCTACCTGCTCGACGTCCGGGAGCACGAGGAATGGACCGCCGGGCACGCCCCCGGAGCGCACCACCTGCCGATGACGGAGCTGCCGGCGCGCCTCGCCGAGGTGCCCACCGAGGAAGACGTCGTGGTGGTCTGCCGCTCGGGCGGTCGCTCCGCCCGAGTCGTCGCCTACCTCATGCAGAACGGTTGGGACAACGTTCGCAATCTGGCCGGAGGAATGGATAGCTGGGTCGAGGCGGGCCGGCCACTCGTTAGCGAGGATGGGAGCGCCCCACGCGTGCTCTAGCCCTCGCGGACAGGCATGCGCTCCCGGCCACAGCGTCCGTCGACAGGCACAGGTAGCCATGCCCGGTCCACTGGTCTTCGCCCACCGCGGCTCCTCCGCCACTCTCCCCGAGCACACTCTCGCCGCGTACACCTACGCCCTCAGCGAAGGCGCCGACGGACTTGAATGCGACGTGCGGCTCACCCGCGACCGGCATCTCGTCTGTGTGCACGACCGCCGGCTGGATCGCACGAGCAACGGCCGCGGCCCGGTCAGCTCCTACACCCTGGCCGAGCTGGATCAGCTCGATTTCGGCTCCTGGCACGTGTCGGTGCACGGCGGTCTCGCCCTCGCCGCGCCTGACCCCCATCGCACCCGGCTGCTCACCTTGGAACGGCTGCTCATCGCCGCCCACGAGGCCGGGCGGCACGTCCGGCTGCTGATCGAGACGAAGCACCCCAGCCGGTACGGCGGCGCTGTGGAGCGCCAGCTGGTGGAGCTGCTGCGCCGCTTCGGCCTCACCACTCCGCGCGAGGCCCATCCGGTGCACATCACCGTCATGTCCTTCTCGCCGCTGGCGATACGGCGAATCCGCGACCTCGCGCCCGAGCTGCCCACCGTGCTGCTGTTGGAGCTGCTCCCTCCCGGGCTCCGACTGGGCCGCCTGCCCTTCGGGGCCCGGATCGCGGCGCCGGGGATCGGCTTGGTGCGGTCTCGGCCGCAGCTCGTCCCGCGGCTGCGCGCCGCCGGCAACCAGGTCTACGTCTGGACGGTGAACGAGCCCGCCGACGTCGATCTCGTGCTCGAACTCGGCGTGGACGGCATCATCACCGACCGGCCCGCTTTCGTGCTGCGCCGACTGGGCCGCTAGCCCTGCCCAGGGCCTCCCGCCGGGACTGCCCAAACCCGACAAGACGCGGCACACTCAGGGCATGTCGGAGTGCCCTGACTACGCTGCTCTCCTCGCTGGCCACACCGACATCATCGCGATGATCAACGCTGGGGAGGGTGGTCTTCCCGCGCTCAACCGACTGCTTGGCCTCGCCCAGCGGGCACTCGGCGCGGCCGGGCTCGCCTTCGTCGAGCGTAGCCGCCAGACGGGTCGGGTGATCGCCACGGTAGGCGCCGCCGATTGGACCTTGGGCCGTCCGGTGAGCGTGACCCACCCGGCCAGTGGCGGCGGGCCGACCGACGAGGCGACTCGGGAGTTCTTCGCCGACGAGCTGTTCGATGAACGACCTGAGGGGCCGCGGGACTCGCGCCGGCACCGGGTCGTCGTGGCCCGCGCCGCGGTCGGCGACCTGATCGTCGGGGCCCTCCACGTCTACTACTCGACATCGGACTCGCTGGCTCCCGAGGTCCACACCGTCGCCGCGTACCTGGCCACCTGTATCGCCCACATGTACGGCGACCAGAACGGGCTGCCGGTCCACGGCGACGGACCCGTGGTCGCGGCGCTCACCGACGGACTCGCGATCATCGATCAGGACGGCCGGGTGCGGCTGTGGAATCCCGCCGCGGAGCGGATCACCGGGCGGCCCGCGGCGGAGGCGCTCAATCACGCGCTGCCCTTCCCGGTGCCATCCCCCGGGGAAACCATCGATCACTGTCTCCCGGAAGGGCGCTGGATCCGGATCACGGCGGGGGAGCTGCCCGGTCAAGCGGACTCGCGCGTGGTCACGTTCCAGGACGTGACCGACCAGCGGCACCGAGATCAGGAGCGCGATCTGTTCTTCGCGGTGACCAGCCACGAGCTGCGCACTCCGGTCACCGTCATCAAGGGCTACGCGGACACGCTCAGCGAGCACTGGGACGCGCTGCCGGAGTCGGAGCGGCGGCGTGCCGCCCGCATCATCGGGCACCGGGCCAGCGAGCTGGCCCGACTCGTCGACCGCCTGCTCGCCGCGGCCAGCGATCTGGGCGCGTCAGGCGGCGCGCCCGCGCCGTTCGACGTGCTCGACGCGCTGCGGGACGCGGTGCAGCTGCTGCCCACGGATCTGCGTCGCCGGTTGGTGCTGCGCCTTCCGGTGCACCTGCCGAAGGCGTTGGGGGAGCGGGGCACCCTCGCGACTGTCCTCACGGAACTCGCCACGAACGCGCAGAAGTACTCACCTGAGGACACGCCCATCGAGCTCACCGCGGAGTCCGACGACCAGACGGTGGTCTTTCGCGTCAGCGACCGGGGGATCGGGATCCGGCCGGAGCATGTGGAGCGCGTGTTCGACCGGTTCTGGCAGGGCGAGTCCGGTGATCGACGCCGTCCCGGCGCCGGGCTGGGGCTGTATCTGGTGCGGCGGATCGTCGAGCGGCAGAACGGCTGGGTGTCGGTGCGCCCGCGCGAGGGCGGCGGGACGGTAGCCGAAGTGCGTCTGCCGCGGGGTTGACTGAGTTGCTGATTCATCAGCCATTTTGCACGATTAGAGGAAACAGACCTTAGGGAAAAAATCTACTCATCCACATTCATTCCATCGTCAAGTCTTGATCCCCAACCGGTTCGGCGACTTACGGTAATGGCAGGACAACTGTAAGAAACCTATTGCCGGAGGTTGGGATGCGCATCTTTCCTATGCGGCGAGCCGCGCCGCCTACGCCGCCGGCGCTCCCCGCAGCCCGCAGCGGGCCGTCCCCAACCGACATCATCGAAGCGGCCCGCCCTAGTCCCTTCGAGTGGGCCCGACGACGGCGCGCGGAACGCGAGGCGCGGCGCGTCGAGGCGGCCGGCGCTCGGGCACTCGACCGGCTCGACCATCTCGGCCCGGATTGGCACGTCGTGGAGTGGCCGCGCACGGACGTGACCAGCACCTTGCTCGACATCGATCCGTACGGCCGCGAACCTCGAGCCGGCTTCCTCGCGATCGGCCCGAGCGGCCTGTACGCGATCACCATCGTCGACCACGGTCGATCTCGGGTGCTGATCGCGGGCGACGTGGTGCAGATCAACGGCAAACGGCCCCCGTACGTCGCCGAGGCGCAGCGCGACGCGCGGCGGGCGAGCAAGGCGCTGTCCAAGGCGATCGGGCTCAAGGTGCCGGTGCAGCCGGTGCTCACCTTCGTCGGCTCCGGGATGATCAGCGTGTACGGTTTGCCGGAAAAGTGCCTCGTGGCGACCCATCGAGAGCTCGACCGGCTGCTGCTCGCCGGCGGCAACCGGATCAGCGCCACCACCGCGAGCAAGCTGGCGCAGGTGGCGCGGCATCCAGGGACGTGGCTCAACGCGTCGAATCGCGCCGGGGCGGAATACCGCTGGTATCAGGACGGGCGAACAGTGGCTGACAACAAGGCAACCCGCCGGTAACGTCACATTCGACGCTAACGCTCGACGCGTCGCGGGAGTGCGGATTGCACTCGTCGCACGTCGACGCCTGGCGTCGTTCTCGCGACGCATTGGCGCGTTCAGCAGACGACGACGGGGGACGGTTAGCGTTCGGTTATCCGGTGGTCTGCATTGGAGGCGCATTGGCGCACGTCGAGCTCTCCCTCTCCGAAGCGTTCCTGCCCCGGTCCTACGACGAGTCATTCCCCGCGGACCCATGCAGCCTCGACCGGTGGCAGGCAGCCGTGATCGACGCGGCTGAGCCATGCCTCGTCATCGACACCGATACGATCATTCGCGCGATCTCGTTGAGCGGTTGCGATCTGCTCAGTCTGGGCGTTCCTGCCAATGTCGTCGGGCGAGCCCTGCTCGACGGGGTGTTGCGACTCGTCGACTTCACCGCCGCCCGCACCGAGCTGCCCGCGGAAGAGGCCGACAAGATTCCGCCGTTGCTCGCGCTCACCTCTGGACGGTTGGCGCGCGGGCTGCTCCGCGTCCAGCCTCTGGGCGGCGACGCCACCACCGTCGACGCGATCTCCACTCCCTTGTGGCAGAACGGGAGCGTGGTCGGATCGCTTTCATTCTTCTCGCCTGTCTGACGGCTCAAATATTGACTTTGCGACCTCGCCGCTGGTGGCTGTTCCGACCGCATGTCGATTGGCAGGTCCGGGTTGCTGTCGTAAAGTAAACGAAAAGTCATTAGAAATGCATTACATGCGACAAAACAGCAGGCCAGCGAGGTAATTCCCAAGCATTTTCCGCTCGCTGCGCGAGCGACTGCGCCCGGACCTCACCGATCGACCGCGCGGTCGACGACTCGTCCCCACCGGCCGGGTCGGGGCCACCAGCGGCGGCCACGCCAGGTGATCCGCCGACCGCGGCGCCAGCGGGCGCGCGAGTCGCCCCGATCGGCGCCTCTCCCGCCGACCCACCATGAAAAACGACGAAGTCGATCGATACGATAAGGCCGAATCTTCACTATCCGCTCCGCGGTCCGCACCGCCCGCGGACGCCGTGCCCCAAGGATCGTCACCCAAGGATTCGGCCGGTGCTGCGCCCTCATACCGTCACCGCCG
>Ga0079224_100003610_pt1 | contig 19618 bp, 15 predicted proteins | sample Stecom2015_FD_80414 | JGI IMG/M metagenome (GOLD analysis project Ga0079224, IMG submission 80414) | Agricultural soil microbial communities from Utah to study Nitrogen management - Steer compost 2015 | ecosystem: Environmental > Terrestrial > Soil > Agricultural land | place: USA: Utah... | reverse complement strand
CGCGGTCCCGCCGGCGCAGCGGCCGGAGGGTGACGCCCTCCTCCGTGAGTGTCACCGGCCACCGCCTGGCGCTGCGCATCACTCGTCCAGGAGCAGGCAGTGCAGCGTCGTACCGGGACCGACGTAGGTCACGTCCTCGGGCACGACGGCGAGGGCGTCGGCGCGTGCGAGTGCCGACAGCAGGGGCTTTCCGGGGGCGCCGACCGGCTCCGCCCGGTAGCCCTCCTGCGGGCTGCCGCTGAGGGTGGCACGCACGAACTCGCGGCGTCCCGGCGGGCTCGCCCACGGGGTGGTCACGGCGGCCCGGACCGAGTCGCGGTACACGTCGTGATATCCCGCCATCGAGAGCAGGGCGGGGCGGACGAACGCCTCGTAGGCGATCTGCACGGACACCGGGTCCCCGGGTAAGGCGAAGATCGGGGTGGCTTCGCCGACGTGCCCGACGCCGAGCTGACGCCCGGGCCACATGGCCACCGAGTCGAACCGGACCGTGCCGAGCGGCGCCAGCACCTCCTTAACGGTGTCGTTGGCGCCGTAGCTCAAGCCGCCCGTGGTGAGGATGAGGTCGGCGCGGACGAGCTGATCCTCGATGGTCTCGCGCAGCTGCCGGGGCTCGTCCGGCACGGCCGCGACCCGGAAGGTGGTACCGCCGGCGTCCTGCACGGCTGTCGCCAGGGCGTGACCGTTGGCGTCGTAGACCTGCCCGGGCGCGGCAGGCCGGCCCGGTTCGACCAACTCGTCACCGATGGACAGCACCACCACGCGCGGCCGCGGATGGACGCTGACCCTGCCGCGTCCGACAGCCGCGAGCAGCGCGATCTGCCGGGCGCCGACCCGCTCCCCCGCCGGCAGCACGATCTCCCCGGCCTGGAGGTCCTCGGCGCGTGCGCGCACGTTCTCCCCCGGCTCCACCGCCGCACGGATCGCCACCTCGGCCTGGCCGAAGTCGGTCTGCTCGATCGGGACGACGGCGTCGGCTCCGGTCGGCACCGGCGCACCGGAGGCGATGCGCACGGCAGTGCCGGGAACCAGGCGGATCGGGTCACTGGCCCCCGCCTTGACCTCGTCGAGGACCCGCAACGTGGTCGGCGACCTGTGCGCGGCGGTGCGGACCTCCTCGGCCTTGACGGCATAGCCATCGGTGGCGGCGAGGTCGGCGACCGGGAGGTCCGCGACAGCGACGACGTCCTCGGCCAGGACGCAGCCGACCGTGTCCGGCAGCAGGACGTCGAGCGGCGGCAGCGGGCCCACCGCCGCGAGACAGGCCGCGAGATGCTCCTGGACGCTTCTCATGGTGCCGCCGGGGGACGCGGGGCCTCGCCGTCGGGCCGGGAGGAGAGCTCGACGTGCCGACCTTCCACCCATCGGCTGAGCCAGGCGGAGAAGTCGGCACCGAGGTCGTCGCGGTCGGCCGCGAGCGCGACGACGGCCTTGAGGTAGTCGAGCTTGTCGGAGGTGCGATGCCGTACACCGCGGAAGACGACGCCGTGCAGTCCGCCGCCGCCGTCGGCGTCGGTGGCTGTGAGGGCACGTAGGGCGTCGGTGAGGTCGACCGAGCCACCGTTGCCCGGCCCCTGCTGTTCCAGCGCAGCGAAGACCGCCGGGGTCAGGACCATCCGTCCCAGCGGCACGAGGTGCCGCACACCGGGTTCGGCGGGAGGGCCGGTGACGAGGTCCCGGACGGTGACGACGTCGCCGATCGGCACGTCCCGGACCGTCACCTCGGTCGGTTCGACAGTGGCGGCAACGGTCTCCAGTTCGTCCGGTTCGACCTCGGCAAGCGCGAGGACCGATCCCCCGAGTGCCTCCTGCGCGGCGACGAGGTCGACGAGCAGCGTCTCGTCCTCACCGATCACGTCGTCGGCCAGGGCCACCACGAAGGGTTCGCCGTCGACGTGGTCCCGCGCCCGGAGCACGGCCTCGCCCGTCCCGGCGTCGGCGTCGGCCCGCGCGAAGTGAGTCCGCGCGAGCGCCGAGGAGCGCCGCACGGCCGCCAGCTGTGACGGGTCGCCCTGCTTCTCGAGCGCGGCCTCGAGTTCCGGTGCCGCGTCGAAGTAGTCCTCGATGGCCACCGATCCGCGCCCGGTCACCATGAGCACGTCCTCGATTCCGGCCTCTGCCAGCTCCTCGACGAGATACTCGATGATCGGCTTGTCCACCAGCGGCAGCATCTCCTTGGGCACGGCCTTGGTGGCGGGCGCGTAGCGGAGGCCGCGTCCGGTGGCCGGGAGGACGGCCTTGCGCAGGCGCGGGGTGAATGCAGACATGCCCCCGAGGTTATCGGCCCGGATCCGGTGGCCAGTCGCGAGTCCGCCTGCGAGACTGGGGCCATGCACCGTACGCAGGTGGCCTTGCCAAAGACGGACGGCCTCGAGACGGAGGACGCCAAGCAGGTGCTCAGACCCGTCGTACGGGCGGCGCGCCAGGCTCGGTCGCGCAAAGAGCGTGAGCGTGCCGGGCAGGCGCTGGCCGCCCATGCGATGGAGGCGATCGGGTCGGCCGAGTGTGTCGCCGCCTACGTCTCCCGTGAGACGGAGCCGAGCACGCACGCGCTGTTGGAGGCGCTCCGCGAGCGCGGCACGCGGGTGCTGCTGCCCGTCCTGGGGCCCGGCCTGTGCCGCGAGTGGGCCGATTACCGGGGGCCGGAGGATCTCGAGGTACGCGCCCCGGGCCGACCTCCCGAGCCCTCGGGGCCGACGATGCCCACCGAGGCGATCGGTCAGGCCGACGCCGTCGTGGCGCCGGCGTTGGCCGTCGACGCCGCCGGCACGCGGCTGGGGCAGGGTGGCGGCTGGTACGACCGGGTGCTGCCGCACGTCGCCCCGGGCACGCCCATCTTCGCCATGGTCTTCGACGAGGAGCTCATCGCCGACATGCTGTTGCCCGCGGACGAGCACGACGTACCGATCCCGGCGGTGATCACTCCCGATCGGTGGTTCCTGCTCGAGGGCAGCGCGTTTCAGCGGGAGGCCCGGCGACAGGCCACCGCGTGATGGCCTCGCACTCCCTGTTCACGCCGCCGGCACCTGGCCGCTCCCCCGATCCGGCGCTCGCCCACCGTCGCGGCGAGGTGACGGTGACCGTCCTGGGGCGGGACGAGCACCCGCTGGCCGGCCGGGACGTCCTCGTCCGGCAGACCCGGCACGCCTTCGGCTTCGGCTGCATCGGGTTCGACCTCCTCGACCACGCCGTCGGCGCGTCCGAGGATCCTGACTACGACGCCGTCCTCGCCGAGGCCTGGCTCGGGCTGTTCGACACGGCGACCCTCCCGTTCTACTGGGGCCGGTTCGAACCCGAGCCCGCCAGGCCGGACACCGATCGCCTGCTGGCCGCGGCCCGCTGGTTCGCCGACCACGGCGTGCGGCTCAAGGGGCACCCGCTCGTGTGGCACACCGTCTCGGCGAGGTGGCTGCTCGGCAAGGACAGCCACGAGGTCGAACGACTGCAGCGCGAACGGATCCGCCGGGAGGTGAGCGACTTCGCCGGGGTCATCGACACCTGGGACGCCATCAATGAGGCCGTCATCATGCCGGTCTTCACCGCCGAGGAGAACGCCATCACCCCGCTGGCGCGCCGGATGGGCCGGGTGGAAACGGTGCGGATGGCGTTCGAGGAGGCGCGGGCCGCGAACCCCGCGGCCACGCTGCTGCTCAACGACTTCGACATGTCGACGGCGTACGAGTGCCTCATCGAGGCGGTCCTGGAGGCGGGCATCCAGATCGACCGGCTCGGCCTGCAGTCCCACATGCACCAGGGGTACTGGGGTGAGGAGCGCACGCTCGAGGTGTTGGAACGCTTCTCCCGGTACAACATCCCGATTCATTTCACCGAGACCACGCTGCTCAGCGGCGAGCTCATGCCCGGCTACATCGACGACCTCAACGACTGGCAGGTCGAGACCTGGCCGAGCTCGCCGGAGGGTGAGGAGCGCCAGGCCGAGGAGATCGAGCGGCACTACCGGACACTGTTGTCCCATCCGTCGGTCGCGGCGGCGACCTACTGGGGTCTGTCCGACCGCGGCATGTGGCTGGGTGCCCCGGGCGGGCTGCTGCGCGCCGACGGCTCCCCGAAGCCGGCGTACACCCGGCTGCGCAACCTGGTGCGGGGCGAATGGTGGCTGGAGCCGACGACGCTGCGCACCGACGCGGCCGGCCGGCTCACGTTCTCCGGCTTCCTCGGTGACTACGAGCTCTCGGTCGACGGTGCCACCACAGCCTTCACGCTGGCGGAGCCGGGCGCGGTGGATCTCGAGCTGCGGGTCTAGCCGACCGCATGTGCCGCACCGACGCCCCGTGGCTTACCCGGGCGGCTCCAGCGTCATGCGCACCTCCTCGGCCTCCTCGACGGCCTCGCGACTGAACGGCCACGGATAGGTCTCGCCGGTGGCCCATGCCTCGATCTGGTCGGTGTAGTGGGTCGAGGCCGGATGGCCGGAGGTCCCGCCGGAGGTCACCCAGGTGGAGGCGTCGAGGTCCGCCATGTCCACTGCCATGCGCAACGCCGGGCCACGGGTGACGGTGAAGTCCGGGCGGCCGAGCTCATCGACGGCGGAGGTGGAGAACGAGGTGGCGTTGACGATGGACGTGCCGCCGGCGACCTCGATGGACGACGGGTTGAACAGCCATCGCACCGGAGCGGGCACATCCTCACCACCGAGGACCGGGTGCTGCGGCGCGAAACGGTGCAGCTTGCCCCACTCCCAGTCGCCCGGATCCTTGCCCATCGTGTTCGTGAGTTCATGACGGGCGGTGACGAGAGCCTGGCGGAGGATCTCGTCGCGCCCCTCGACGACGTTGACCGTGGTCCGGTCGTCCCACCAGACGTTCTCCGGATCCTCGAGCAGCCGCTCGACGACGAGGAGCCAGCGGGATCCACCGTCGGGTGCCTGCGCCGCGGGCAGGTCATCGGCGAAGGTGAGCTCGAGGATGTTGGTCCACACGGCGTTGAAGTAGACGGCGCCGGCCGAGCTGGTGTCGGTGGGGAATCCGTCCGCGGACCATTGCCGCAGCAGATCCACGGCGTCCTCGACGAAGCCGTCCTCGACGGGCACGCTGACCAGCGCGGGGACGATTGCCGGCCCGAACGGGTTGGCGTCGTCGAGCATGATCTCGTTCGCCCGGTCGACGGTGATGTCGGTGCCGTGGGCGATGTCGTACTCGATGAGCTCCCGGATGCGTTGGGAGCGGTGTCCGGAGTCCCAGTCACGGGTGAGGAACGGTCCGCTGCCACGGGGCGCAACGGCCTGGTTGGCGGCGACGATGAACCCTTCGTCCGGATTCTGGGTCGCCGGCAGTTCGGCCGCCGGGACCCAGCCCTGCCAGTCGTAGCGTGAGTCCCAGCCCGGACGGGGCCACGAGCCGTCGGCCGGAACCGGAGCGCCCGGGACGTTCCCGCGCAGCGGGATGCGTCCGGGGGCCTGGTAGCCGATGTCGCCGTCGGCCGTGGCGAAGACGATGTTCTGGGACGGGACGTCGAACTGCGCCGCGGCTGCGGCGACGCCGTCGGCGTCCTCGGCCCGGTTGAGCGTGAAGATCGCCTCGGCGGAGCGGCCGGGCGTCAGCGCGGTCCATTGCAGCGCGACGGCGTAGCTGGAGAACCCGGCCGGCGGTGAGCCGTCCGGCACGGGCACCGATCCGGCCACCGACGTCTCCGCGAGCACGTCGGAGACGATCGGGCCGTGCTCGGTGGTGGAGACCCGCAGCACGACGGGCTCGCCGCCGTTGACCTCGATGGTCTCGCGGCGGGTCTGCATCGGCACGCGGGCGCCGTCGCGCAGGTAGGTGCCGTCGTCGTAGGTGCGTTCCAGGACGAAGTCGGTGACGTCGGCGCCGAGGTTCGTCAGCCCCCAGGAGAGCTGGTCGTTGTGGCCGATGATGATGCCCGGCATGCCGGCGAAGGAGAATCCGGCGACGTCGAAGGTGCAGTCCTGGCTGCGTTCGGTGCAGTGCAGCCCCACCTGGGACCAGAGATTGGGTGCCGCCAGGGCCAGATGCGGGTCGTTGGCGAGCACCGGGCTGCCGGACGCGGTGTGTTCGCCGGAGACGACGAAGGAGTTGGACCCCACCGCCTCGCCACGTCCCAGCGTGGTGGGCACGGCGTCGAGGGCGCGGCGCGTGGCGTCGAACGCACGCTCGACGGCCGGGTCCGCGAACGCCTCGGCCACGCCGTCCTCGTCGCCGAGGCCACGGCCGGGCTCGTCCGCACCGCCGGTCCCGACCGTCTGCGACTCGGCCGCAGCTCGCTCCTCCTGGGGGGCGATGATCGGCGCGTGGTCCTCGTAGGGGTAGGCGGGATAGAGCTCCTCGGCCCGGCCGACGTCGCCGAGGGTGCGCAGCGCGGCCGCCCGGCCCAGCTCGGCCGCGTAATTGCCGCGCAGGTCCCAGGCCATGGCCTTGAGCCAGGCGAGGGAGTCGATCGGGTCCCACCGCTCGATCGGCCGCAGGTCGGTGGTAGTGCCCAGCACGGTGTACTCGAGCCCGAGCTCGGAGGCCTCGTGATCGCTCAGGTAGGCGTTGACACCCTCGGCGTAGGCCTCGTACAGGGAACGCGCCTCATTGGAGAGCAGCTGCCACTCCTCTTCGGCCACGCGGCGCCATCCCAGGGTGCGTACCACCATGTCCGCCTGGAGGGCGGTCTCGTTGTCCCCCACGAGTTCGGACAGGCGGCCGGAGGTGACGTGCCGGCGGTAGTCCATCTCGAAGAAGCGGTCCTGAGCGTGCACGTACCCCTGGGCGCGCATGAGGTCCTCGTCGGTGTCGGCGTAGATCTGCGGGACGCCTCGCTCGTCGCGGACGACCTCGACTTCGCGGTCGAGCCCGTCGAGCGTGTGCGTCCCGCCGTGGTCGGGCAGCGGACGGCGGACGATGCCGGTCCCCACCGCGACGCCGACGGCGGCGATCGCCACCGCGGCGGCGAGGACGACGAGGAGCGCTTTGCGCAGCACCGAGGATTCATGCACGTCACCGAGCGTAACCAGCGGTGTGCCGCGTCACTGCGCGCCACGACGCCGCGGGAGTACCATTGGCACTCGACGATGCGGAGTGCCAACACTCCCCGAGGTTTCGACGGAGGTCCCCGTGCCCACCTATGCCTACCGCTGCACGTCCTGCAGTCGCGAGCTGGAGGTCAAGCAGTCCTTCAGCGACGCCTCCCTGACCGAGTGCCCGGAGTGCGGCGGCAATCTGCGCAAGCTCTTCGGATCGGTCGGCGTGATGTTCAAGGGCTCAGGCTTCTACCGGACGGACTCGCGCGCCGAGGCCCGCAGCGGAACCGGCTCCTCCTCGAGCTCGTCGAACTCATCGAGCTCCTCGGACTCCTCGAGTTCCTCCGGGTCGTCCTCCGGCTCGTCGAACTCGTCCTCGTCGGGGTCGGGTACGTCGTCCTCCTCGAGCTCGTCGTCGGCCCCCGCGAAGGCAGCCTCCTCCTGACTGGTCACGCTCACATCGACGACGTAACGCCTGTCGGCTGACGTGACGGCCGGTCCACAACCGGTCTGCCCGCGGCCGCCTCGTCCCCAGGTCGGCGGAGCCGCCCGGTCGTGACGGCCTCCGCCGGCTTACGGTCGCGGCATGCTGGCCCGTCCCGCACCTCCGCCGTCGTCCTCGATCCGAGCGCGAGCGCGCCGATTCCTGTGGCGCCGGCGTTATCTGCTCGCCGCCGTATGCGTCGCGGCCGCCGCCGCGATCACCCTGGAGGCGGTCCGGCCGGCTCCGCCGCCCACCGAGCCTGCGGTCGTCGTCACCGGCGACGTCCCTGCCGGGACCAGACTGACGTCCTCCGACGTCGCCGTGCGTGACGTTCCCGCGCAGGCGCTTCCGGACCGGGTGCTGCCCGCGATCGACGACGCCGTCGGTCGGCACCTGGCGGTGGGCCTCGGCGCCGGGACGGCGTTGCAACCCGCCATGCTCATCGGACCGGGGCTTTCGGCCTCGGCACCGCCGGGCACGGTGGTGGTCCCGGTCCCCGTGGCCGACGACGCGACAGCCCAGCTCGCCCGGCCCGGTCAACGTCTCGACCTGGTAGCTCCCGCGCCCGCCGGTGCCGAACCGAGCGGTGACGCTGCGCGCGTCGTCGCGCGCGACGTGGTGGTCCTGGCGAGAGCTGCCGGGTCCGGCGGCGGCGGATTGCTGGGCAACACGCGCGACATGGCGCACTACCTGTACGTGGCTGCCGACGAATCTGACGCTACCGTTCTCGTTGGCTCGGGTGCGTGGGCTCCCCTCCGTGCCGTTCTCCCGGGTCAGTGAAATGACCGGTGCGTACGCACACGCAGATAGGACACGTCATGCTCGCTGGATTCAAGGAGTTCATCGCCCGGGGCAACGCCGTCGACCTCGCGGTCGGTCTGGTCATGGGGACCGCCTTCACGGCGATCGTCACCGCCCTCGTCGACCATGTCATCAACCCGCTCATCGCCGGACTGGTCGGCCAGCCGGACTTCACCGACATCTGGCACGTCACGGTCGGCGAGGCCACGATGCTTCCGGGCGCCGTCCTCACGGCGATCATCCAGTTCCTCCTGGTCGCCGCGGCGATCTACTTCCTCGTGGTGATGCCGCTGAACAAGCTGGCCGAGCGGCGCAAGGCCGGCGAGGAGGAGGCTCCGGAGGCACCCGCCGAGGACGTGCTGGTCCTGCAGGAGATCCGCGACCTGCTGGCCGCACAGTCCGGCCGCGGCCCGGGTGGCAGCACGACGCAGAACTGACGCCGGGGGAACGGATCCCGCTGCCCCACTCCGACGCCGGCGGGAGCCTCACCCACCCCAGTGGGGTGGGATGTCCCGGCGGAGGCGTTCGTCGTTCTCCGAGCGCGGCACGCCCCGGTCGGGCTCGGCACCGGCGTCGTGCCGCCCGGAGTTCTCCGGCTCGTGCAACGCCTGTGTCGGATCGCTGATCTCGCCGGCCTCGAGGCGGCGCCGGTCGACGTCGGAGAGGCGCACCACACGCCGGTGAGCCATCGCCGGAGCCAGCCTCAGCCCCGCCGTCGGACGACGTGCCCGAGAACCGCGTCGATTTGCGCTCCACGCCGGGTGAGGGCGAGCTCGCCGCGCAGTTCCTCGATGAGCTCACCGTCGTCCCGGCCGGCACCGTCGGACTCGATCCAGGCCACGAGCTCGTCGAGCTGGTCGTCACTGTAGGCCGCCAGCGGCAGCCCGGGCACCACCTGGGGTCGGGGGCCGCGTGGGCGCAGCTTCGGCGCGTTCTCTGCCGGCGGCTCGTCAGTGCCGGGCGCCGCGTTGCTGTCCGGGTCCCCGTCGACCTGCCCGGCGGGGGCGTCGTCGTAGGTGTGGGGCAAGGCTGTCATGTCCTCGGCCGCCGGCCGCGCGGCTGCCGCCGCGGCCTGACGCTCCTGCACGATCGAGAGCACCTCGTCGTAGATCGCGCGAGCCTCGGCCTGCGGGTCCATGAAGACCGCCGCCGAGAAGGCCATGTGCACACGCCAGCCGCGAGCGGCGAGCCGTTCGACCCAGTGTCGGTCGCGCCGACGCAGGGAGGCCTCCGCGACATATTCGTCGTCGTCGGTCAGCACGGCCACGACCAGCTCTCCCGGCAGGTCCGGGTGCCCGATCGCCAGCGGGATGCGCACCCCGCCGTCGACTCCGTAGCGCGGCACGACGGTCAGGCCGAGCCGCCAGAGGCGCTCGGCGAGGTCGACGAGGAGCTGGTCCGGCCGCTCCACCTCCCCCGAGTCCGCCTGCTGGGCGGGCAGTTCGCCGGTGGCCGACTGTTCGATGAGGTCGGCCAGCAGCTGGGGTCCCGGCTGCTTCAAGCGGGACCGGTCCAGGTCACCCGGCCCGATGCAGCTGACGAGGATGAGTTGGTGGCGCACGGCGTCGAGGGTGTCCACCAGGCACGCGAGTCCGTCGGGCTGGGAGATGACGCCGAACCGGTGCAGGACCCGCCCGTGCGGGGTCTTGCCGAAGCCGACCGAGAGAATGACGACGTCGCGCCGGAGCCCGCTGGCGGCGTCGACCTCGAGGACCGTGAACGGCTCCTCCCGGTCCGGCCGGAAGAACTCGGCCACGGCCGGGCTGTTCGCGACGGCGGCACCGACCGCGTCGCGGACCCGCTCGGCGTGCCGGTCGTTGAGCGCGACCACCGCGAGCGAGTCCTCGGGCGTCGTCAGGGCGTGCTCGATGACGAGATCGACGACGTGGTCCACCTCGGGCTGGACCGACTCGACCGCCTCGCGTCCGGGGCCTGGCATGCCGAACCCGTCCACGACGTCCAGCCGCATCCGGGAGGCGGACGGCGGTGCCGGCACGGACCGGATGACGCCGTCGTAACCGTGGCGCGCGAGAAAGGCGGAAATGCCCTCGTCGCGCTGGGCACGTTCCGTCGGCAGCGTCACGGACGGCAGCACAGGGGCAAGCGCCCCGACCAGTCCGTCGCCGCCCCGGCGGGAGTCGCCGACGAGGACAACCTGGCGGGCGCGGGCGAGCAAGGAGACGGCCTGCTCGACGGGCAGGTGCTGAACGCCGTCGAGCACCAGCAGATCGATCGTGCTGCCCTCGGGCACGATCTGCGGCACCATCATCGGCGCGATCAGCCAGACCGGGCGGGCCACCGCCGTCGGGCCCGGGTAGCGGCGCAGGAGGTCACGAAGGTCTACGCCGTGGGGCTCCCCCAGCGCGTGGTAGAGCCGGGCGGAGTCTTCCCGTTGCGCGCGCACCGAGGTCCGGATTCCCTCGGCGACGGCGCGGCGGACCGGTCCGGCGAGCGAATCGACCTGCGCCGCGTCCAGTTCACGGAACCGTTGCGCCAGCGCCTGCAGGGCGGGGCCGTCGTGGCCGGCGAGCGCCGGTGCGGTGCGCAGCATGCGTTCGAGTACCGAGGACCACCAGGCCAGGTCCAGCTCCGCACCGACGAGGGCGGTGGGAACGCGCCGCTCGGCGAGGTCGTCGACGAGCTCACCGAGCCCGCGGTCGCGGAGTTCGCCGAGCACCTGGGTCCGCTCGGGCAACAACCGCAGCGACGGCGCGTCGAGGCCGAGCTCCTTCATCCGCTCGCGCAGCTCGGCCAGGGGCATCGTCGTGAGGTCGGCGAGCCCCGCGCCCGTCCCGATGACGGGCTGCAGCGCCTCGACATCGGCGCGCACCTCTGCCTCGGTCTGCTTGATCTCGGCCAGTCCGTCGGGCAGCCGCGGCCAACCGCCGGCGGGGTTGTGCCGTCGCCAGATCTCCCGCTGCTCCTGGACGCGCACCAGCTCGGCGTGCAGGTCGGAGACCGGCCGGCCGGGACGAAGCATGTCTTTGGCCTGCTTGCGCAGCCGGCGGCGGACGCTGCCCTTCATGGCCACGCCGTTCTCCCGGCGCCACGCGCGCGAGGCGGTCGCGACGGCCATGTCGGCCGCGGAGCGCTCGAAGATCTGCGGTTGGAAGACGTCCAGTGCTTCGGCGACGCCGTCCAACATCCGCAGCTGCTCGGACCACTCCTCAAGGGTGGTGGCCCGCTCCAGGCCGGTCTGGGCGGTCACCCGGCCGACCTGGTCGATGAGGGCCGGCAGCGTCAGCTCGCCGAGCCGTTGGGTGCGCTCGAGCGCGGCCGACGCACTCGTCGCGTCGGTCAGGCGCGCCCCGTACCACGGGGTGTCGTGCGGACGGAGGGTGAACGCACCGAGGGCGGAGGCACGTACGAGCAGGTCCCGCGCCTCCTCGAGCTCGGCGCCGGTGAGCCGGCGCAGAGCCTGCTCACCGAGCCGGACGCGGGTACGCGGCCCGGGGCGCTCCGCGGTGAGACGGGCGAGCTCCTGCAGCGCGTCGTACGCGGAGACGCCCCAGGGCTCGTGAGCGGCGTGCAGCCCGTCGATGTAGTCGCCGAGCTCGCGGCGGGTGGCCGTCAGGTCCTCACGCACCCGGCGGATCGCCTCGTCGTCGACCTCGACGCGGACCGGGTCCAGGCCCGCACGCAGGCGTTGCGGAGCGGTCTCGCGCCACCGGTCGTCGGTCGCCAGGTCGAGCAGCAGCTCCTCAAGACCGAGGTCGCGCAGCCGCGTCAGCAGCGCCTTACCGGTGCGGCGCGACCCGGGCACGTAGACGGTGGTACGGCCGGAGGCGGCGGCGTCGGCGACGACGGCAGCCAGGGTGCCGACGACGTCGGCACCGGGCGGGGCGTCGAAGAACACGGGGCGTCCGGTGGCGACGGCGTCGACGGCGTGCGCCTGGTCGACGTCGAGGTCTCCGACGCCGCGTTCGTCCTCCGGGGCGCGGTCGCTCGGCACGTGCGGCGGCAGCGGTACGTCGAGCGCCGCGCGCGCGTCCTCGTCCCCGGCCAGGGCCGCGACCACGTCGGAGCCAGGGAGATGGTCCGCCATCGCGTCGAGGTCGTCGACCAGGACCTGCCCGGGGTGGACGAAGGGCCCGACGACCAGGCGTTCGGTGAGTTCGAACCCGGGCAGGTGCGCCGCACCGAGGGCGGCGAGCTCGTGCAACGCCGCGCGTGGGGAAAATCCGTGCTCGGTGTAGGCGGAGCGGGCGACGGCCCCGAGGTCCTGCTCGATCCCGGCGGCGCGCAGCGCGCGGACCAGCACCGGGTTGACCTCGATGGCGGACTCGAGATGGAGCGACTCGTCGGTGTCCGCGCCGACGCCCGCGGTCAGCCGGACCGGTCGCAGCAGCACCGGGGCGTGGACGGTGCGGACCGGGGCGCGCAACTGGTCCGTCGGAGCGGTTGCGACGTCCACCGGGTCGGTGTCCGGGGTGGTGTCCGGCGCGGCCTCGGGCTCCGCGCCGGGCTCCGCGCCGTCGGATGCCTCCGGCGCGTCCCCGGCGGTCCGAGGTGCCTGCGGCCCGGACTCCGGCGACGGCGCGGACTCTGGCGACGGCGCCGGTGGCGGCAGCGGCTGGGAGCCGTCATCGGGGGCGTCAGCAGTGGGAGCGGCGGCCGATCCGGCGTCGGTGCTGCCCTCGTCTTCGTCGTCGGACTCGCCCTGGTCCGGCACGACCGGGCCGGCGGAGGACGCGGCATGGTCGGCGTGGGCGTGGCGCGGGTCCGAGGAGACCTCGAGGACCACCTCTCGGGTGTCGCTCGTGTCCGGAGCAGCAGGATCCGGGAGTTCGGTCCAGGTGGCGACGCCGATCGCCAGGTAGGTCGGCGCGAGGCCGTAGCGCTGGGCGAGCTCGTCGGCGCGGGCGCGCACCGTGCGGGCGTTGCGGCGCGCGGCGTGCTGTGCGGCGCCCTCCCGGACGAGGTTGCTCAGCCTCGTGGGCCGCCCGGCGTAGAGCTGGGCAAGACCCGAGGGGTGGGCGGCAGTGAGGTCGATGACCGCGTCACCGAGCAGCGTGAGATCGGCCAACGTGCTGGCCCCGCCGAGCTCGACGAGCTTCTCCCGCCAGCCGGCCGCCGCCGCACGGACGACGTCGGCGCGCTGCTGCGGGACAGCACGAGGGGCGGAACGGGCCGGCGTGACCGCACCGAAGGCGGCACCGTCGGTCGCCGGCGCGGTCTCGGGCGAGCGCCGGCCGGACTTGACCGGGGCGGCGGCGTGGCGGCGGGCCGTCCCACTGCGGCGGAAGAACGCAGGCGTCATTCCTCCACGGTAGGTAGCGGGAGCCTCTCAGGCGTGGAGCCGCGCCGCAGACTCGCCGAAAACTGCGTCGTTCCGGGGTGGGTCACCGGCGTGCCGGGCCGATTCTCGCGCGCGCCGGCTTGATGTGGACGATGGAGCGCGACGCGCAGGGGGGCAGGCGTCGCGCTCCATCTGGCACACAGCATGGACCCTGACGCCGTTCCGGCGCAAACGCATCTTTGCGGCGTCGCCCCGGCGGGGTGAACCTCCGTGGTGGAGGAAGACTACGGCCCCGGGCCCCCACACCCCTTGCGGGATGTCCCTCCGGAAGCCCGGGACACCAGGACGGTATCCGCCTGTGAGTCCAGGATGTCCCCAAAAGTGCCCGTTGAGCGTGGCCGGAAGCGGCCATGGCAGGTTCCTGCCACGCTCCGGACGGCGCGGGACGGGTACCTGACGCCCATTAGGTGTGCCAGGCGAACAGCTGTGCGCATCCAGGTCGTCAGGGCAGCCGATCCTGCTCCGGCAGCAACGCGTCGAGCTCGGCCCACAGCTCGTCCGGCACCGGGGCGCGTAGCCACGCGACCGAGTCGCGCACCGTGGCCTCGGAACCGGCGCCGAGGACCACCGCGTCCACGGCAGGGTGCCGAACGGGGAACTGCAGGGCCGCGGCGCGTAGCGGGAGATCGTGTGCCGCGCACGCCCCGTCCATGTGCCGGGCCGCCGCGAGCAGCCAGTCGGGCGCGGGCGCGTAGTTGAAGCGGGCTCCGGGGGCAGGGTCGACGAGGATGCCCGAGTTCAACACCGCGGCGGCCAGCACGCGGATGTCCCTGTCGTGGCACAGGTCGAGCAACCCCTCCTCGGCGCGCCGGTCCAGCAGCGAGTACCGGCCGGCGATCATCACGGTGTCGACGTCGGTCTCCGAGACGAACCGGCGGGCCGTCCCGGTGACGTTCGTGCCAACGCCGTACCCGGTGAGGACTCCCTCCGCCCGTAGGCGCGACAGTGCCGGTGCGGCCTCGTCGAGCGCCTGGTCCATAAAGTCCTCGGGGTCGTGGACGAGCGCGAGGTCCACGCGATCCAGGCCCAGGCGTTCCAGAGACTCCTCGAGCGAGCGGAGCACGCCGTCGGCGGTGTAGTCCCGGCGCCGCGAGCGCCGGGGCGTGCCGTAGAACTCCTCGGTGCCGTCGACGGCGGCCGGATCGTCCACGAGTAACCGGCCGACCTTGGTCGAGATCGTGAAGCTGTCCCGGGGCTTGGTCCGCAGGAACCGGCCGAGCCGTTCCTCGGAGAGTCCCACGCCGTAATGGGGGGCGGTGTCGAACCGACGAACCCCGAGCTCCCACGCAGCCTCGAGAGCGGCCTGGGCCTCCTCCTCCGCGACCGGCCGGTACAGGCCCGCAAGAGCGGCGCAGCCGAGTACGCACCCCGGCGTGGCCGGCGTCGTCGCTGGCTCCATCGAGTCCGTCCTTCGTCTCCGGTGGCGGTCGAGCCACCCCGCGGACGGGGCGGTCCGGCCTCGAGGTATAGCACGGGCGGTGGGGCGATCAGGAATACGTCCGGGCTGCGGTCGCGCCGAGGATCGCGCGGCGCTCGTCCTCGGAGAGCATCGCGACGACGTCGAGCAGGCCGGCCATGACCGTCGGGTAGTCCCCGGCGAGGGTCGAGACCGGCCAGTCGCTGCCGATCATCAATCGGCTCGGTCCGAAGCATTCGAGGGCGTGGTCGACGAAGGGCTGCCAGTGCGCCGGGCGCCACGGGGAGGGCGAGACGGTGCCGAGCCCGGAGATCTTCGCGCGCACGGTCTCGGCGCGCGAGACCTCGCGGAGCTGTGCGGCCCACTCTCGGGCGGGCTCGCTGTGCCACCCGGAGGCGATCGGAGGTTTACCGAGGTGGTCGAGCACGAGCGTCAGGTCCGGGTGACGCTCGGCCACGGTGGGGATCTGAGCCACGAGATCCGGGCGCTCGGCCACGGCGTCGAAGGTCAGTCCGCTCCGCTCGAGCACGCGCATGCCGTCCGCGACGTCCGGGCGGAGCATCCATTCGGTGTCCGGCTCGTCGTGGATGAGGTGGCGTACGCCCACGAGCCGTGCGTCGGCGCGCCTGGTGAGTGCCTCCTCGCACGCCCCTGCGTCGGCCAGGGGCAGCCAGCCGACGACATCGGTTCGCACGGGCGCCTCATCATCCGCCGCGCGCAGCAGTTCGTCAGTCTCGGCGAGACTGTCGGAGGCCTGGACGAGGATAAGACGGTCGACGGCGAAGTCGGGCAGGTGCGGGGCGATCTCCGTCAACGTGTGAGTGCGGTGCAGCGGCCCGGAGGTGATCCAGGGGTAATGCACACCGAACGGGCCACCGGTGAGGTCCCACACATGGACGTGTGTGTCGGTGACCGGGATCCGGTCTCGTCCTGGTCCTGGCGGCATGGCCCCCTCCCGCCCTCATCGGCAGCTGAACGGTGTCAGGGTGCCCCCGGCAGGATTCGAACCTGCGACACCCGCTTTAGGAGAGCGGTGCTCTATCCCCTGAGCTACGAGGGCCGGCAACCGGGGACCAGGGTACCTGGCGGCGGCCGTGCACGACGCGCCGCCTCCGGATGCCCTCCCCCGCCGAGGTCCTTAGCGTGGGACACGTTCCACCCCACGTACCGGAAAGGAGTTCGGCATGGCTGACCTGAACGGCAAGAAGGTGGCCTTCCTCGCCACGAACGGTTTCGAGGACAGCGAGCTGACCAGCCCCTGGGAGGCGGTCACCGACGCCGGCGCACAGGCCGTCCTCATCTCCCCCGAATCGGGGACGATCACCGGCAAGAACGGTCACGAGGCGAGCGTCGACCTCGGCACCGCGCAGGCCGACGCCGGTGACTTCGACGCCATGGTGCTGCCCGGCGGCGTGGCGAACGGCGACCACATGCGGCTGGACTCGGCTGCGGTCTCGTTCGTCCGCGACATCTTCGCTCAGCACAAGCCGGTCGGCGTCATCTGCCACGGCGGCTGGATCCTCACCGACGCCGACGTGGTGCGCGGCCGCACGCTGACCTCGTACCCGAGCCTGCAGACCGACCTGCGCAACGCCGGTGCCACCTGGGTCGACGAGGAGGTCGTCGTCGACGCCGGGTTGGTCTCCAGCCGCGTGCCCGACGACCTGCCGGCGTTCAACGACAAGCTCGTCGAGGAGATCGGCGAGGGTGAGCACAGCGGGCAGACCGCCTCGCCGGCTGCCGGCTGACACAGCGGACCTGCCGACCGCAGACCCGACCCGACTCGACCGGAGGGCGCCACGGGGCCGCCGTGGCGCCCGTTCGTCTGTCCGCGCACATCACCCGTCGATCCGGGCACGTCCTCCGTTCAGGCACGCCACCGCCCTGCCGGCGCGGGCGTCCCAGCCGTGAAGGCTCCCCGGCTGCGTCGATCTGTGGGACGGTGGGCAGGCAGGGGGAATCCCCATATACGAGAGGTAGGCCCGACATGCCGACGCAGGGCCCGCCATCGGGGCCGCCCTCGGGCGACTCACCTGACTGGCCGGCACCGGCCACATTCGGCACGGTGTCCATTCTGTTCTCCGCCGGACGGACCCGCCTGGTGCTCTCCGGCGCCATCGACGCCACCGTGGGCGAGGAGATGACGTCCGCCGTCGCCGAGTGCACGGCGAGCGCGCTCCCGGTCGACGTGGACGCCCGTACCGTGACGTTCCTGGACTCCTCAGGTGCCGCGCACCTGGCCCGGCTCGCCCGTACCTTGCCGGTCCGGGTGATTCAGCCGCCCGACGCGATGCGCTTCGTCCTGTCCGTGACGGCGCTGGACTCGACCGTCGAGATCCTCGACGACGCCCCGGACTACCCGGTCCGGTGACGCGCGGCCCGGCGCCCAGTGACGCCGGGCCGCGTTCCGCCACCGGACGGACCGGAAGCCGCACGGGCCCGATCGGACGGTCAGGCCCGGTCGGCGACCAACTCCTCCGACGTGTCGTCGGCCCGCTCGGTGCCATCGTCCTCGTCATCGTTCTCGTCCTCGGCGAAGAGGTCCTCCGCGTTGGCCGAGGAGTACTGGTCCGTGTCGAGGATGCGCTCACGGCGGGAGACGATCGTGGGCACGAGCGCCTGTCCTGCGACGTTCACTGCGGTCCGGCCCATGTCGAGGATCGGGTCGATGGCCAGCAGCAGACCGACGCCCTCCAGGGGGAGGCCGAGCGTCGAGAGGGTCAGCGTCAGCATGACCGTCGCTCCGGTCAGCCCCGCAGTGGCCGCCGAGCCGACCACGGAGACGACGACGATGAGCAGGTAGTCGGTGATCGCGAGGTCGACACCGAAGAACTGCGCCACGAAGATCGCCGCCAGCGCGGGGTAGATCGCCGCGCATCCGTCCATCTTCGTCGTCGAACCGAACGGGACGGCGAAGGAGGCGTAGGCGCGCGGCACGCCGAGGTTGCGGTACGTCACCCGCTCGGTCACCGGCAGAGTCCCCACTGACGAGCGGGAGACGAACCCGAGCTGGATCGCCGGCCAGGCGCCCTTGAAGTAGCTGAGCGGGCTGAGACCGTGCACCCGCAGCAGCACCGGGTAGACGACGAAGAGCACGAGCGCGAGGCCGAGGTAGACGGCCACGGCGAAGGTGCCGAGGTTGGTCAGCGACTCCCACCCGTAGGTGGCGATCGCGCGGCCGATGAGGCCGAGCGTGCCGAGCGGCGCGAGACGGATGATCCACCACAGCACGGTCTGGATCACCGAGAGCAGCGAGGCGTTGAAGGCGAGGAACGGTTCGGCCTTCCGGCCCACCTTGAGCGCGGCGATACCGATGGCCAGGGCGACCACGATGATCTGCAGGACGTTGAAGCTCACGCCGGTGTCGACGCCGAGCACCGCGCCGTCGTCGGCGGTCTCCAGCGCGCTGGAGGCCTCCAGTCCGAGCACGTTGACGGGGATGAGGCCCTGGAGGAAGTCGAGCCAGGACCCGGTGCTGCTCGGGGCGGCGGCGTCGTCGGCGCTGACGGCCGCGTTGGCGCCGGGGTTCAGCACGAGTCCGAGCCCGATACCGATGGAGACGGCGATCAACGCGGTGATCGCGAACCACAGCAGGGTCTGTCCGGCGAGTCGGGCCGCGTTGGTCACCCCGCGAAGGTTGGCGATGGACGCGACGATGGCGGTGAAGACGAGCGGCGGGACGACCGCGCGCAGCAGGCTGACGAACGAGGACCCGATGGTTTCGAGGGTGACGGTGAGCCAGTTCGGCTCCCCGTCAGCGCCCTCGCCGAGAGCCAGCGCGGCCCAGCCGAGCAACGCGCCGAGGGCCAGGCCGATGAGGATCTGGACGCTGAAGGAGGGCAGGCGGAGACGACGCCTGCTCCCGGCGTCGGTGGTGGCAGAGGAGTCGGTGGTGGAAGAGGACACGACGATGACCTTTCGTGGACGGTGCGGTCGGCACGTGGCGGCGCCGACGGGTCAGCGGTCGCCGCCGGCGGGCTGGCCGACGGCGCGAGTGGGTGCGTGCGACCGACGTCGGGGCGGTCGCGGCGGGACGGACCGATCGGTCCCGGCGGGCAGGCTCTACTCGCCTGCGGCGGTGCTAGGCCAGCGGCTCAGGCACAGGTGACCGGCGCCGGACACACCATGCTCGCCTTACGACACAGGTCGATGGCAAGGCGCACGGTGAGGTTCCACGTGTTGCGCACGGTCTCTCCTGGATGGATGGCGACGGCCGCGAGAGCGGGCCGCGGCTCATCGTAGCGGCGCGATCGGTGCCCGGAGTCGCACCGATCCTCGTATCGTCCACGTTGTGAGACATCTCGCCCCGAACTACCAGCCGCTCGACGTCGTCCTCACCGCCGGGGAGGGCGCCTGGGTGAGCGACACCGCCGGCCGGCACTACCTCGACTGCCTCGCCGGGTACTCCGCCCTGAACTTCGGCCACCGGCACCCGGCGCTCGTGGCCGCGGCACAGCGCCAGCTCGAGCGGTTGACGCTGACCTCACGGGCGTTCACCCACGACCTCCTGGAACCGTTCGCGCATGCCGTGACGGACCTGACCGGCACCGAGATGCTGCTGCCGATGAACACGGGCGCCGAAGCGGTGGAGACGGCGATCAAGGCGGCCCGCAAGTGGGGCTACGAGCGCAAGGG
>Ga0079224_100003608_pt1 | contig 19625 bp, 13 predicted proteins | sample Stecom2015_FD_80414 | JGI IMG/M metagenome (GOLD analysis project Ga0079224, IMG submission 80414) | Agricultural soil microbial communities from Utah to study Nitrogen management - Steer compost 2015 | ecosystem: Environmental > Terrestrial > Soil > Agricultural land | place: USA: Utah... | reverse complement strand
GGAGTGTTGAGCGGAAGGGTCATTGCGGTTCGTCCGTGTCTCTCAGTCCCGGCTCTTTGCCGGGTCCTTGAGTCCGATCACCGCGAAGTCGAACTGTCCGGTCCAGGCCGCGTGTCCGAAGGCTCCTGCGATGTTGTCGCCGACCAGCAAGGGCTTGCGCTCCCACAGCAGGGGGACGGCCGGGGACTTGCGCTGGATCACGGGGTCGAGGTCGATCCATGCCTGGTTGGCGCTTGTGGCGTCGGACATCTCGGCGATCTCGTCCATGCGCTTCTGTACGGCTTCGTCACGGAACTGGGAGACGTTTCCCTGGTTTCCCTTCTCCTTGATGGTTCGGCCGTCGAACACGAAGGGCAGGAAGGTGGAACCAGAGGGGTAGTCGGGACACCAGCCGCTGATGACCATGTCCGGGGCGTTCTTGGTGTCGCCGATGGTGTCGTAGTACACCGAGGGGTCGACGGTCTGGATCTTCAGACGGACATCGATCCGGGACAGGCTCTGCTGAAGTGCCTCAGCACGGGTCTTGTCCCCGGTCGAGACGGTGATGGTCGCGGAGAAGCCCGCAGGCTTGCCCCCCTCGGCGAGGAGCTTCTTGGCGCGGTCCACGTCCCCCGTGTCCGATGTGCCGTAGACCGGGTCAGCGACCTGATTGCCGGTCAGAGCCGGTGGGAGGTAGCCGGTTGCGACGTCGTTGAGGGCTGGTCCGCCGTTGGCAGTCACCTGTGCCTGCTTGTCGACGGCGTACTGCATTGCCTGTCGCAGCTTGAGGTTGTCGAAGGGCGGGCGAGAGGTGTTCAGAGCGAGCATGTCGGTGCAGCCGGTCCGTTCGGCAGACAGCCGTTTCTTGATCTCCGGCCTGGTGAGTACCTTGGAGATGCTGGACGGCTGCATGTCGGACCACTCGACCGCGGATGCGTCGGCTCCCTGGCTGGCGATGATCCGGTCATCGATCTGGCCGCCCTTCAGTCCCTGGACCACGACGATCCGGTCGGGGTAGGCCTTGCGTACCGGATCGGTGCCAGGGTCCCAGTGGGGGTTGCGGACCAGGACCAGCTTCTTGCCACGCGCATAGCTGTCGATCTTGTAGGGCCCCGAGGAGAAGGGGCGCAGGTCGTACTGGACACCCTTCTCCTGTGACTGGGGAACGGGAGAGAAGGTGGGCAGCGTGACCGTGTAGGAGAACTCGGCGACCGGTCTGCGCAGCGAGAAGACGATGGTGCGGTCGTCGGGGGTCCTGATCGAGTCCAGGTGTTTTCCTTGCAGCGGCCCGGCGTATCCCTCGACATCAGCCAGGTACTGCTGGGCGTAATCGGGGCCTCCCGCGAGGTCCGGAGCGAAGGAGCGCTCCACGTTGTACTTGATGTCGCGGGCCTTGATGGGGGTGCCGTCCTCGTACTTGAGGCCGGGCTTGAGTGTGAAGGTCCAGGTCCTGCCGCCGTCGGAGGGCCTGCCCAGGTCGGTGGCGAGGTCGGGGACGATCTCGCTCCCCTTCTCCCCGGGTTCGGCCTTGAACGTGGTCAGGGTGCGGTACAGCAGCCGGGTGCCGAAGTCCATGGTGGGCATCACCCAGTTGCGTGCGGGGTCGAGGTGGGCGAAGTCCTGGTTGGACAGCACGGTGAGGGTGCCGCCCTTCTTCGGGGTACCGCCGATGACGGTTCCGGTCGTGAAGTCCGGCCGGTTCGCCTTGGAGTCGTGGCCTGCCTGATCGGTACAGGCACCCACGACGACGAGGGACAGGGAGGCGCCGAGGGATGCGGCCAGGACGCGAGCGTTGCGGATCATGTGCCACTCCTTGCTGGAGGCGGTGGGAAGCACCGACACCTATGAGGTGTGACCCGTAACATAGTAATGTGAAATTTTATATCCAAGAGGTAGGCCTGTCCGTTACCGAGCTGTGTCCTGCCTCGGATGTGCCGCCCTGTTCCCGCCCCGTTCTCGAAGGAGCTCCGTGCCGTCCGACGACATCGCCCGTCCGCACACCCGCAGTCATGATCTGCCCGTCTCCACAGCCCTGGACGTCTTCATGTCCGCCGGCTGGGCACCCTCCCCGCTCCCGCCGGACACCCGAGTGCCGGGACACGCCCATCTCCCCGCCCGCCGCGAGCGGCTCTCGGCCCGCTTTCCGGGTGAGCGGCTCGTCGTGCCTGCCGGGGTCCTCAAGGTCCGCTCCAACGACACCGATCACCGTTTCCGACCGCACAGCGCCTACGCCTGGCTGACCGGTCTGACCGGGGAGGACCAGCCCGGTCATGTACTGGTCCTCGAGCCGACAGGCTCGGAAGGGCACGAGGCGGTGCTCTACGTCCGCCCGCGCTCGCCGCGTGACAGCAGCGGCTTCTACCGCGACCGCCGTTACGGGGAGTTCTGGGTGGGCCGCCGCCCTGACCTCGACGAGACGACGATGATGACCGGCCTGCGCAGCGAGCACCTGGACGATCTGCCCACGACGTTTACCGGTTCCCGACCGCCCACCCGCCTGCTGGCCGGGGTGGACCCGGTGCTGGAGGACCTGGCGTCCCCGGAGGGCCGCACCGAGGCGCGGGACACCGAGCTGGAGACTGTTCTGTCGGAGCTCCGCCTCGTCAAGGAACCTTGGGAGGTCGGCCAGCTGCAACTGGCCATCCAGCACACCACCGCGGGTTTCGACGACGTGGTGCGGGCGCTGCCGCAGGCTCTGCGGCACCCCCGCGGTGAACGCTGGATCGAGGGCGTGTTCAACCTTCGTGCGCGAGCGGAGGGGAACGGGACCGGCTACGACACCATCGCTGCTTCCGGTGCTCACGCCTGTGTCCTGCACTGGATCCGCAACGACGGCGCGCTTGACCCCTCGCAGCTGCTGCTCCTGGACGCAGGCGTGGAGACCGACACCCTGTACACGGCGGACATCACGCGCACCCTGCCCCTGTCCGGTCGCTTCTCCGCTGCCCAGAGAGACGTCTACGACCTGGTCCTCGCAGCCCAGGAGGCCGCCATCGCCGTCCTGAAGCCTGGGGCCAGGTTCCGCGACTTCCACCGGGAGGCCATGCGCGTCATAGCCGAGGGTCTGCACGAGTGGGGCATCCTGCGCCTGCCACCCGAGAGGGCGCTGGACGAGGACAGCGGCCTGCACCGCCGCTACACGCTGTGCAGCAGCGGTCACATGCTCGGCATCGATGTCCATGACTGTGCACAGGCGCGAGCGGAAACCTACCTGGACGGAGTCCTGGAGGAGGGCCATGTCCTCACGGTCGAGCCCGGCCTCTATCTGCAGCCCGACGACGAGACACTGCCGCTGGAACTGCGAGGCATGGGGGTGCGTATCGAGGACGATCTGTTGATCACCGCGGACGGCGCGAAGCTTCTCTCGGACGCCCTGCCCCGCAACGCCGCCGATGTGGAGGAGTGGATGGCCCGGCTGCTGGAGAGCTAGCCGTGAGCTAGCCGGCCATCGCAACGAGCGCGGTCTCCGACAGGCCCTGCCCTGTCGGAGACCGCGCTCTGCCTGCCCTCCCCCGGCCGCTTGAAGCTGCTGAGCCACGAGGCATCCGCCAGGAAGCGCTACTTGGCGCGCAGGGCCTCTGTGACTTCTTCGCCTCCAGGGGCCCTCAGGCGACAAGACTTTCGCACGTGACCGAACGTGCCACCAGGACCTATCACCGTGCGCAGTTGCTCGGACGCTGCCAGGAGACGATTCGCTCTTGCCATGTGACATGTCACCCTCCATATTGTTCCTGTCATGTCCCCGACGCCGGGCATCCGTCCAGACACAGGCAAGGGCCCGGGCCCGGCATCGGTCCCACCACATGGAGGTGCTCCGTGCACAGTGCTCCGTTACGGCTGTCAGGGCCGATAGCAGCAGTGGCTGCGTTGATCGCCACACTCCTTCTCGCGCCGACGACCTCGGCCGCTGAGAACACCTCGGACCAGCCGGCCCCGAACGCACAGCAGAAAGCCGCAGTGACCCAACTGGTCGAGGACTACGGCATCCCGGTCGCAGAAGGACAACGCCGCATAGCCCGGCAGGACGAACAGACCGCTGTCATCACCGAACTACGCACGAAACTGGGCGAGCGGTTCGGCGGGGCCTGGGTGGACCACCAGGACGGCGGAAAGCTGAAGGTCGCAGTGACCGAGAAGGCCTCGGCCTCATCGGTGACCGCTGCGGCTTCAGGCAAGTCCCCGGTCGACACCGTGGTCGTCGATCGCAGCATGAGTGAGCTGCAGTCGATGTCGGCCTCGCTGAGCAAGCGGATCGCCAAGGCGAACAAGGCGGCGCAGCACGGCCTGCAGTCCGCGGTGGTGACCGAGAAGAACGCTCTGCGGTTGGATCTTCCGCGAGGAAAGAAGCTGACGGACGAGCAACGGCGCGTCGTGCGCTGGGCCGAGCGCACGTTCGGAGACGCGCTGGTCGTCGACAGCTACCGGCACGCGTCCCGGCCGCTGTACTGCGGCGGGCAGTACTCGTGCGATCCTCCGCTGCGCTCGGGGCTGGCCATCTACGGCGGCAACACCCGCTGCACCAGTGCGTTCATGGCCTATGACCGCTCCGGCTACTACATGATGACGGCCGGTCACTGCACCGAGGCCGCCTCCTACTGGGAGGTACCGACCTACAGCTACGGCTACCAGGGCGTAGGCAGCACGGCGAACTACCACTTCGGCTACTACGGCGACTACGCGATCGTCCGGATCAGCGACACCGCCTTCTGGCAGCCGCGAGGCTGGGTCTACACCACCCAACCCATCCGCAACTGGGACTACGACTACGTGGGTCAGTACGTGTGCAAGCAGGGCTCCACCACCGGCTACACCTGCGGGCAGATCACGGATGTCAACGCCACCGTCCAGTACCCCGGACGCACCCTGACCGGGATGACCTGGAGCACGGCGTGCGTGTCGCCCGGGGACAGCGGCAGTGGCGTCTACGACGGCTCGACCGCGCACGGAATCCTCAGCGGTGGTCCCAACAGCGGATGCGGCATGATCCACGAACCCATCAGCCGGGCCCTCTCCTCCCTGGGGGTCAGCCTGCTGGCCGGCTGACCCCCGCAATGACGCCGCCTCAGTAAGGCGAAGGCAGGAAGGCCAGCCTGGCCGAAGAGCGGCGAAGCCCAGGGCAGTTTCCCGCTCACATCAAAGACGAGAGTGCAATGTCACCTGTCGCATTGCACTCTCACTGGCCGTCCGGAGAAGTCGCCTCTCCCAAGCGCTTCTCCGGACGGCCGGGATGACCACCTGAGCCGTGTCATCCGCACGGCTGCTCCTTCTGGAGGCAGTGAGTGAAAAGAAACTTCGAGCGACCAAGCATCGCGAGGCTGGGCGCACTGATACTTGCGTTGTGCCTCGGGATAGGCCTGCTGTCAGCCCCGAGCTATGCCGCATTGAGCCGTCCGATCCAGACATCGGACGGCGAACGGGCGCACGAGGGCATACCTCCGCAGGCTTCGTTGCATGCGGCACTGGGAGAAGACCCCGAGCACGTGCACGGCAAGCCGCTGCCGGTAGAAGAACGGGCGCCGCTTTCATCGGCCACAGACGTGGTGCGTCGGGACTACGACAGCCCGGTCTCCCCTCCACCCTTCAAGAGGCCCTCCATGAACGAGTCTTCGGACAGGAAGGCTGCTGGTAAGGGGAAGGGAGCCGCCGCGGGCTGCAGCCCGGCAGACTTCACCAGCCGTTCGGGCAGCAGCCTGGTCAAGCAGGTCAGGACGTCCACGACCGAGTGCATCGACACGCTCTTCGACCTCAGCGAAAGCAGCGCGCAGCGGGCCTTCCGCGAGGACCGGATGACGAGCGTCGCCTACGCACTGCGGGACGGCTCCGCCGCCTACCCGGGTGACAGCAGCACCGGCATGACCCAGCTCCTGCTCTACCTGCGCGCCGGCTACTACGCGCACTGGCACGACGAGGCCACAGTGGGTGCTTACGGCCCGAAGCTGCGCACCGCCGTCCGTGCCGGTCTCGACGCGTTCTTCGCCAGCCCCCGTTCGCAGGACGTCACCGACGCCAACGGCGAGGTCCTGGCCGAAGCAGTCACCCTGATCGACAGCTCCGAGGAGAACGCCCGCTACCTGTACGTCGTCAAGCGGCTGCTGAAGGACTACAACAGCACGTACGACTCGTCCTGGTGGATGCTCACCGCGGTCAACAACGTCCACACCGTTCTCTTCCGTGGCCACCAGGTGCCGGGCTTCGTCACCGCGGTGTCTTCCGACCGGAGCGTCCTGAAGGCCCTGTACGGCTTCGCTTCCTCGCACAAGAACCTGCTCGGCACCGACCGGAGCTACCTCGCGTCCAACGCCGGACGTGAACTCGCCCGGTTCCTGCAGCACACCGCTACCCGGGAGACAACTCGTCCCCAGGTGGCCGCGTTGCTGGCCAAGAGCTCCCTCAAGGGCACCACTGCTCCGCTGTGGGTGGGCCTTGCCGAGATGACCGAGAGCTACGACAAGTCCAAGTGCAGCCTCTACGGCACCTGCAACCTCCAACAGCGCCTGGCGAGCAGCGTGTTGGTGATCAACCACACCTGCAGCGCGAGCCTGCGCATCCGCGCCCAGGAGATGACCTCGGCACAGCTGGCGTCCACCTGCCGGAGCCTGGCCGACCAGGATGCCTACTTCCACAGCATCGCCAAGGACAACGGGCCTGTCGCGGGTGACCGCAACACCAGCCTGGAAGTGGTCGTCTACAACAGCAGCACCGACTACCAGACCTACGCCGGGGCCGACTGGGGCATCAACACCAACAACGGCGGCATGTACCTCGAGGGGAACCCCTCCTCGGCCGGCAACCAGGCCAGGTTCATCGCCTACGAGGCCGAGTGGGCGCGTCCGGACTTCGAGATCTGGAACCTCAACCACGAGTACACGCACTACCTCGACGGCCGCTTCAACATGTACGGCGACTTCAACGCCAACGTATCGACCCCCACCATCTGGTGGATCGAGGGCTTCGCCGAGTACGTGTCCTACTCCTACCGCAACGTGCGCTACGACGCGGCCATCACCGAAGCCGGCAGGCGCACCCATGCGCTGAGCACACTGTTCGACACGACCTACAGTCACGACAGCACACGTGTGTACCGCTGGGGCTACCTCGCCGTGCGCTACATGCTCCAGTCCCACCGCGCCGAACTGGACACCGTCCTCGGGTACTACCGCACCGGCAACTGGAACACTGCCCGCGCCTACCTCACCGGCAGCATCGGTACCCGCTACGACAGCGACTGGTACAACTGGCTGTCCCGGTGCGCAGCCGGCGACTGCGGGGGCTCCACCACCCCGCCGGGCAACCAGGCTCCCACTGCGGCGTTCGCGGTGTCCGTCAGTGGTCTGACGGCCAACTTCACCGACCGCTCGACGGACTCCGACGGGACCATCGCCTCCCGTTCGTGGAGCTTCGGCGACGGAACCACCTCCGCCGCGGCCAACCCGGCCAAGACCTACACGGCGGCAGGCACCTACACCGTGACGTTGAAGGTCACCGACGACAAGGGCGCGACCAGCACCGCGACCCAGAGCATCGCCGTCGGCGGCGCGGACGCCACTCCCGAGTGCACCAGCAGCGACGGGCGGGAACTCGGCCGCAACTGCAAGCGAAGCAACCTGTCCGCGACTGCGGGGAACTACGCCTACCTCTACATCTACCTCCCCGCCGGCGTCCAGCAGCTGAAGGTCACCTCGTCCGGTGGCACCGGCAACGCCGATCTCTACTACAGCAACAGCACCTGGGCCACCACCTCCAGCTACACCAGCAGGTCCACAGGCGCAGGCAACAGCGAAACACTCACCATCACCAATCCGCCCGCCGGCTGGAACTACATCAGCCTGGCCGCTGCCGCGGACTTCTCCGGAGCGACGGTCAAGACCGAGTACTGAGCCCTGATCCACCGCCGACCGCCGGGGCGGGCGCGATCCTCGCGCCCGCCCCGGCTTCCTCTCATCGGGATCCCGACCGTCGGCCGGGTCGCCCGGTCGGCCTCATGGGAAGAACTCGAGGCCGTGCGCCCCGTAGCCGAGGAGATCGTGGCCGCCGCAAGCGCCGGCGACCTCATCGCCGACTTGAGATCAAACCGTCGTTTCCATCTCGGCCTGCTCGCCCTGCTGCCATTCCCGCCTCGTCGATACTGTGGCCGACGTGCGAAAACGCTCCCGACCATACGGATTCTCTGAGCTCGCGGAAGCCGGGGCGCTGGTGGCCTCCGTGCAGGAGCACACCGCATTGCTCGACCTCATGCTGTCTGGCGACGCCGCAGCAGCTGGACTTCCCCCGTGACGTCGGACACTCGATGCTTACGCCGCGAGGGCGTTTCCTTGCTCGTGCCGTTGCCGGATCTCCAGCGGCGTCAGGTAGCTCCATGCGGGTGCTTCCGTAGCCGTTTGCGGTTGTAGAAGATCCCGACAAAGGTGAAGATCTCGGCGCGGGCGGTGGCCCGGTCGCGCCAGCGGCGCACTCCACGTGCGACGTCATCGGAACAAGGTCGGTCCGAGCCAGCCGAAGAAGAGGCCAGGGCAGAGGCGGTTTATCGGCTCGCTGTGCAGGTTGAGGGCAGCCAGAGCGTCAAAACGAGCGGTTTCGCGCCCGCAGGCATACCCGCCTGCTGTGGGTCGGCTCCCGGGGCCGACCGAGAGAACGAGCTCACTTCGCCGGAAACAGACTCGCCAGCAGTCCGCTCCCCTGCGGAGCCAGTGACCAGCGTTCCCGGTCCGCCGCGAAGCCGGGGTCCGCCTCCTCAGCCGGAGCCGACTCGGCAACCGGCTCCTGCGGCGTCCGCAGCGGCAGAACCGCCCAGCAGCGCTTACCGCGGGAAGTCGTCTCGGCTCCCCGGATCAGACTGAGGTCCTCGATCAGGGCGAGTCCCCGCCCGCACTCGTCGTCCACCTCTGTCAGCCGAGGCCGCGGGAGCTCCCGGCTGTCGTCGAGGACCGCGACGACGACCATGTCGTGCACCAGCGTCAACTCGACGGTCATGGGCCCGCCGGCGTGCCGCAGCCCGTTGGTGAGGAGCTCGGAGGTCACGAGTTCCACGCTGAAGCGGAGATCATCCTCGACCGGCCCTCCCCACCAGCTCAACGCGGTGGAGACGCGGTGGCGGGCGCGGTGAACCGCGGCCCCGGTCGCTTCGACGGTGAAGCTGATGCAGGTGTGAGGCATGATGTCGCTCCTCGAAGGCGGTGCGCTTCAGGCTTCCGCAGTCGCCTCTGCGGAACAACACGCAGGTCCGAGACTTGCACGGCGGTCAAACGCAAACAACCGGCCAGGCCATACCAGAGACTCCGGCTCACCCATAACCCTCGGACCCTCGGCCTGCTGGTCGACCGAAGGCGTCGGACCGTCTCGGATTTCCCACCCACTTCTTCGTGGCGCATAATGGACCTCTGTTCGCCCGGAGCGAGGTGCCTGCGTGGAACTTGAGCTGCGCCACTTGCGTGTGCTGTGCGCCATAGCCGACGCGGGGGGTGTCGGCCGGGCCGCTGCGGCGCTCGGGTACACCCAGCCGGCGATGAGTACCCAACTGCGCCGCATCGAGGGGCTGCTCGGCGCGGGTGTCTTCCTGCGAAGCAGCACGGGCGTGGAACTCACCGCCTACGGCGCCCAGGTCGTCGGCCGGGCGCGGGAGATCCTGGCGCTCTCCGACGATCTCGCGCGTCTGCGGCCGCCCCGCTCGTCCGGGACGACACGTCGGCTTCGCCTCGGTGCCATCAACACACCGGTGGTGCCCACCTTGCTCGACGTCCTCCGCGACGCCTGCCCCGATCTGACCGTCTCCGTCAGCAGTGTGTACGCCACCGGAGAACTCCTCGGCCTCCTTGAGGCCGGCGAACTCGACGTCGCCTTGGGGTGCGACTACCCTGGACTCCCTCTTCGTCACTCACCGAAGCTGGATCACCGGGCGATCAGGACCGTCCCGGTGTTCGTGGCCACGCCCGCAGACCACCCGCTGGCGCAACGGCTGGAGGTGTCTTTGGCCGACCTGTCGGAGGACGCGTGGTTCGTCTCCGCGGACGACGGGGTGGGCTGGCCCGGCGCCTTCTACGACGCGTGCGGGGCCGCAGGATTCAGGCCCGCCGTCACACACGAGTTCCACATGCTCGACCAACTGCAGTCGATGATAGCCAAGGGGCTGGGGGTGGCCGCCGTCCAGCCCACCATGCGCCCGGTGGGCGGAGTGCTGGTCAAACCCCTCGTGGGGGATCCATTGTGGCAGCGGCATCTGCTCGTCTGGCGGCGGGACTCGGTCGAGGCGCCGGTCGTCGAGGTGGTGCACCACCATGCCGTACGCACCCACTGGCAGCTGCTGTCGCAGGCTCCGCACTTCCAGAAGTGGGTGACACGCGCCTACGCACCCGCCCGTCCCGCGAGCGGAGCCGGAAAGGCACTCCCCGGTACGGTCTGATCAGCCGACGTGTTCCGCTGCACTGCGGCATGCACGGCGTGCCACGCCCCCGTCGACGCTCCGCTGCGTGACGGACGAGCAGAGTACGGGAAGGACGCCGACCACGGTGATCTGCCCGCAGGTGTAACCGGTCGTGGAGTCCTGCTCGCACACGTACCGGCCGCCGTCGTCGTAGTCTCAGCCGGTGATGCCGGTCGACGGGTAGACCCATCCCGCAGCCGAAGAGGGTTCGGAGGCGTGCGCGTAGGTGCTGACCTCGAGGCCCTCCCCGAGAGTCCGCCTCGCCCACTCCACCACTGTGTGCCGGGCGAGGGTGAGGGTCATGCCCCGTGGCAGGTCCGGACGAACCTTGTTGTCCTGCACCACCACAGCAGACTGCAGACCGTGGGCGGCGCCCTTGTTCCCCGGGGCCATAGGGTGGGCCAACTCTGCGGGCATGCAGTTGAGTTGCCGCAGGCTGCGGTCGACGACGACGGTGGTCGTCGTCGGGGGCCCGAGCCTGAGCGGGCCGGACCTCGACGGGGGCGGTGGCCGTCGACCGGGTGACGGCCACGGTCAGCCTGCCGCCGTGCTTCTGGTCGATCCAGGCTCCTGCGAAGCGGGAACCCAGGCACTCACGCAGCGCTGTTGCGAGGCGCCGAGCCGCGGCGTGTCCTCTCACCGCTGCCGACGGCGGGTGTGGCGAGTGCGCAGGTGAGGCCGACGGACGCGATGAGGGGCCTCATGGCTCGGCGGCGCCTGCGTGCGGGTGATGCCTTCACGCTCTGCCGCCTGGGAGGTCGGATGCCCGCGTGGGGGCGGGCGGTGTGTTCGCGGTCCGGGGCGACGGAGGTCTCCCCTTCTGCCGTCGCCCCGGACGCAGCCCGGGGCGGGGAGAGCCGCCCCGGGCCGTCGTGGGGGTCGTACCTTGGTGCGGGAAGCGTGGGTCAGTAGGCGGAACTCACGGTGACGCCGCTGAAGCTGCTCACGGCGTGCAGGCTGATGTAGTTGGCTCCGGCCGGCGGATTGTTGATGGTCAGGGTGTGGTTGTTGCCGGATCCCGTCGCACGCTGCGTGTAGCTCGTGGTGCCGGGCCAGCCGCTGGTGCTGTAGTAGAGGTCCGCGTCGCCCGTCCCGCCGGAGGTGGTGATCTTCAGCTGGGTGGTGCCGGCCGGGACGTAGAGGTACAGGTAGGCGTAGTTACCGGTGGTGGCGGACTGATTGCCGCGTTGGCAGTTCTGGCCCAGTTCCCGGGTGTCGGTTCCGGTGCACTCGGTGCCGCCGCCTCCGCCGCTGGCTACGGTGACCGTCCTCGTTGCGGTGGCGGTGGCTCCCTTGTCGTCGGTGACGGTCAGCTTCACCGTGTAGGACCCGGCCGACCCGTACCTCTTGACGGGGTTGGTGGCCGTGGAGGTGGTGCCGTCACCGAAGCTCCAGGACCGGGAGGCGATGGTGCCGTCGGCGTCCGTGGACTGGTCGGTGAAGGTGACGTCCAGGCCCTGGACGGCGGTGGTGAACGCGGCGGTGGGCGCCTGGTTGCCGGGCGGGTTGGTGCCCCCGCCTCCGCAGTTGCCGGCCGCGCAGGCCGCCAGCCAGGTGTACCAGTCGTTGTCGTAGCGGGTGCCGATGGTGCCGGTCAGGTAGGAACGTGCGGCGTTCCAGTTTCCCGCGCGGTAGTAGCCGAGGACGGTGTCCATGTCGGCGCGGTGGTTCTCGAGCATGTACCGCACGGCGAGGTAGCCCCAGCGGTAGATGCGCGTGGTGTCGTGGCTGTACGTGGTGTCGAACAAGGTGCTCAGCGCGTACGTGCGACGGCCTGCTTCGGTCGTCGCCTCCGTATAGGGGAGACCGCGGTAGGAGTAGGAGACGTACTCGGCGAAGCCTTCGATCCACCAGATGGTCGGGGTGGTGATGTTGGCGTTGAAGTCGCCGTACATGTTGAAGCGACCGTCGAGGTAGTGCGTGTACTCGTGGTTGAGGTTCCAGATCTGGAAGTCGGGCCGCAGCCACTCGGCCTCGTAGGCGATGAATCGCGGCTGGTTGCCGGCCGCCGACGGGTTCCCTTCCAGGTACATGCCGCCGTTGTTGGTGTCGATCCCGTACATGGCGCCGGCGTAGGTCTGGTAGTCGGTGCTGGAGTCGAAGACCACGACCTCGATGGTGCTGTTGTTGTCGTTCGCGACGGGGCCGTTGTCACGGGCCACGTTGTGGAAGTAGGCATCCTGGTTGCGCAGGCTGCTGCAGCTGGAGGACAGCTCGCCCGAGGTCATCTGCTGCGCCTTGATGGTGATGCTGGAGCTGCAGGGGTAGGTCACCGTCAGGACGGAGCGGGCCAGTTGGGCCTGGAGGTCGCAGGTGCCGTAGTAGGAGCAGTTGGCCTTGTCGTAGTAGTCGGTCATCTCGGCCACACCGACCCACAGCGGGGCCGTCCGGCCCTTGATGGAGCTGGAGTTGAGCAGGCCCGCGGCCAGGGGGCGGACCTTGGAGCGCAGTGGGGAGTGCTGAAGGAACCTGCCGAGTTCGCGTCCCGCGTTCGACGTGAGGTAGGACTGGTCCGTTCCCAGCAGCGCGAGGTGGCCGCTCGCGAAGTTGTAGAGCGCGTCGATCAGACCGGGGTCCGACTGCACGGCACTCACGAACGCGGGCACCTGATGGCCGCGGAAGGTCACGGTGTACACGTTGTTGACCGCGTTGAGCATCCACCAGGAGGAGTTCCAGGTGGAGTCGTAATCCGCCAGCAGGCGCTTGACGACGTGGATGTAGCGGGCGTTCTCCTCGGCACTGTCGATGAGCGTGACCGCCTCGGCGAGCGTCTCGCCGTTGGCGTCGTTGACGTCGCGTGAGCGCGGGCTGGCGAAGAAGGCGTCGAGCCCGGCGCGTATCGCGGTCTGCAGGCTGCTGCCGTAGGAGCCCACCGTGCTCGCGTTGTAGTAGTGGACGTAGTAGCCGGCGCGCAGGTAGAGCACGAGCTGCGGCATACCGGTGGAGGCGTTACCCGGGTAGGACGTCGAGCCGTCGCGCAGGGCGTAGGCGACCGAGGTCATCTGCGACTCGCGGAAGGCGTAGTAGGCGTCCGACCCGGTCAGGTTGAACAGGGTGTTGACGCAGTCGGTTGTAGACGCCTTGATCTGCTGGACCAGCGCGCCGCCGCTTCGGCTGGTGAAGTCGGAGACGTTGCACGCGGCGGCAAGCGCACGGGACTTGCCGGTCTTGCCGGCAACCGCCTTCTCCATCGACTTCGAGGGACGGACCGGCGTCTTCGCGGTCTTGCCGTACACCTCCTTGAGCGGGTCCTTGCTCGCGGCCAGTGGCGGAAGCTCGGACACCTTCGTGCGTCCGTGCGCGACGTGCTCCGTCTCCGCTGTGGGGGACTGCGCTACGGGTGGGGGTCCTGCGTCCTCCGGGTCGTCCGCCGCGACGTGCGCGACGGAGCCGGTGTTCCCGACTGCGCCGGCCGGCTGCGACAGCAGGCCCATGCTCATGGCGACGGTCAGGGCCAGCGGCAGCGCCGCCCCCAGACCTCGCCGTACCAGTGACTTTCTCACTGCGCCTCCCATGAGGGATCCGGCTGTGCGGAGCACGGCCGACTGAAGGGGGAGAGGGCGCGGGGAGCGGAGTGCCGCGCTGCCGCCGTGGGGGCAGACGGACGGCCTCTCGGCTTGGCATGACCACGCCCTGCACCACGGAACATGGCACAGGTGACATGCCACAGGGAATGGTGTCGAGGAGTAAGACCGTGGGCGGGACCGGTGCACGCGGGTCCGCGGCACCACCGGAGACGAGGCGGAATGGCTGCTGAAAGGGGGTGCCGAGCCCTGTCGGCCCTCTCGCCGAACCGGGCATAACAGTTTCGCCGCGTCAGTCATAAGACATCGTGCCGGAAGTACCGTCGGGCCCCGAAGGACGCGATGCCTGCGCATACTTGGCCGACACTCTCTCCCCCAGGGGATCGAGATTTCCTGTTCGTCTTGAACTTGCGAGGACGAGCCTCATGAGGCCTATCCGTGCGCACATCCGCGCATCCGTCGTCACACCCACGGTGATCGCCGCGACACTGGCAGCCGGTTTTCTGCTGTACCCGCCGGGCGGCCAGGAGGGCACCACCATCAGAGTCGGGACGACGGAACCTCCGACGTCACTGGACCCGGCCGGCGGTTACGACTCCGGCTCGACTGCTCTCTACAGCAATGTCTTCCAGACGCTGCTGACCCTTGAGCCCGGAGTGACCAAGCCCGTTCCGGACGCTGCCGAAAGCTGCTCCTTCACCGACTCCGGCCTCCGCACCTACCGATGCCGGCTGCGGGATGACATCACCTTCCCCAGTGGACGCAGAATGACCGCCACGGACGTCACTTTTTCGTTCGACCGCGTCAAGAAGATAGATTCCGACGTGGGCCCGTCATCCCTTCTGGACACCATCGAGACAATGGACGCCCGCGACCGGACCGTCACTTTCCGACTGACCGCACCGGACGCCACGTTCCCCTTCAAGCTGACGACCGGGGCGGGCTCGATCGTCGATTCGACCACGTACCCGGCTGACTCCCTGCGGTCGGACGGCCGGATCGACGGGACCGGACCGTACGGTCTCGTCTCCTACACGAAGGGCGAGAAGCTCTCCCTCTCGCCCAATCCTCGGTACAAGGGTGCCGCCGAGCAGACCGGCCAGCCGATCGAACTCCGCTTCTACGACACCCCCGACTCACTCGCCCGTGCCTGGAAGTCCCACCACATCGACGTCGCCCTCAGACAGCTTCCCCCCGAAATGCTCGCCGATCTGAACCCGAGCGATCCAGGGCTACGCGTGACGGAAGCACAGAGCGCGGAGACTCGAAACCTGTATCTCAACACCCGCCGCGGCAAGCCGTTCCACGACAGACGCGCACGTCAGGCGGCGGCCTGGCTGATTGACAGGGACCGGATTTCCTACGACGTCTACGACGGAACCGTGGACCCGCTCTACTCTCTCATCCCGACGAGCATCACGGGCCACACCACCTCCTTCTTCGACAATTACCCTCACAAGGACACCGAAAGGGCGCGCCGACTACTCGTCGAGGCCGGTGTAGAAATCCCCCTGGCTTTCACCTACGGCTACGCAGCGGGACGCGGAGCAGCCCACGAAGAGGCCGCTGAGGTGAAAAGGCAGCTCGAGGCCGACGGGCTGTTCAAGGTGGCCCTCAAGGGATACGAGTGGCACGAATTCCAGAAGAGCTGGGCCGGGGGAACACTCGACGCCTATGCCGTCGGCTGGGTCGCCGACTATCCCGATCCCGACACCTTCGGCGGTCCTCTCGTCGGCACGGACGGCACCATGGCAACGGGGTACGGCAGCAAGGCCGTCGACCGGCTGATCACGCGCAGTCAGCGCTTCGCCGACCGGGGCGATGCCGAAGCCGACCTCGAAGCCCTTCAAAGGACCGTCGCCCGCGATGTGCCCGTCGTCCCGCTGTGGCAGGCCAAGGACTTCGTGGTGTCCGCGGAGGATGTGGGCGGCGGCCAGTACGCGGTGGATGGCACGGGGCTTCTGCGCCTGTGGCGACTGACCTGGGTCTGACAGCCCGGACCTGGATCGCAGGGCGCGCCGGGCGACATGTTCGGCAAGCGCCGCGTCCTGATCGTGTCGCTGCTCCCCCTCGTCGCGGGCTCCGTCGTCTGCGCGGTCTCCGACCGCCTGGTCCCGGTCGTCGTCGGCCGACGCTGCAGGGCCTGGCCACCGGTGGCATACCGGTCGGCATCAGCGTCCTATGTCGAGAACTTCTCCAACCGCAAGCGGCTACGGAAGCAACCGCATTGGGGCTACCTGACCCCGCTGGAGATCCGGCAGCGGCACGAGCAAGGACATGCCCTCGCGGCGTAGGCATCGAGTGTCCAACGTCACGGGGAAACTCCAGCCGCCACTGCACCGCGGTCCCGCTCGCCCACCCTCCTGCGGCCATGCTGGGTGCGGATCCTCGGACGAAAGAAACGGAACATGACTCGTCCGCCTTCGGCTGGGCACAGTTCCGAGGCAAACGGCAGTACCAGGTGATCCTGCCAGGCATCACCCCGTAGCCTCGCTCAGCCGGGCCCCGCCCCGGGCCCGGCTGAGCGGAAGCACGCGAGGGGCGTCCCGTCATCCGTTCGGCGGAGCCCTCTTGTGCGGCCGGCAGGGCTACCTCGGCCGCGGTTCGAGCGTGCCGTCGACGAGCCGGGGGATCCCCAGCGGGTTGTCGGCGCGCAGTTCCTCGGGGAGAAGGGCGTCGGGGAACGACTGGTAGCAGACGGGGCGGAGCCAGCGTTCGATCGCCAGGGTTCCGACGCTCGTCGTACCGGGCGAGCTCGTCGCGGGCCACGGTCCGCCGTGCACCATGGCGTGGCCGACCTCGACCCCTGTCGGCCAGCCGCCCCACAGGATGCGTCCGGCGAGCTCCTCCAGAATGGGCAGGAGGCGGGCAGCCGTCGTCAGGTCGGCGTCGGTGCCGTGGAGGGTTGCCGTCAACTGCCCCTCCATGTTCTCCAGCAGGCCGAGGAGTTCTTCGACACCGGACCATCGCACGATGAGTCCTGCGGCCCCGAAGACCTCACCGGAGAGGTCCTCATGGGAGGCATAGGTCGCGGCATCGCACTCGAGCACGACCGGGGCCGGTGCATACGGGCTCTCCCCGGGCTTTCCCTGCGCCAGCAACGAGACGCCGTCGACGGCCGCCCACCGTCTCGACCCCTCGATGTACGCCTCCGTGATGCCCGGAGTGAGCATGACCCGTCCTGTCGTGTCGGCCACCTCCCGGGCCACTGCCGAGCGGAAGGCGTCACCTGCCGCGCCCGTCGGCAGCAGCACCAGGCCGGGATTCGTGCAGAACTGGCCCGAGCCATTGGTCAGCGACGTCACATACGCGGCGGCGAGTGCGGCAGGGTCGGTCAGGGCTCCGTCGAGGACGATCACCGGGTTGACCGCCGACATCTCGGCATGGACGGGGATGGGCACGGGCCGGGTGTGCGCGGCCCTGACCAGGGCCAGGCCGCCTTCCCGGGACCCGGTGAATCCGACGGCCGTGATGCGTGGGTCGCGCACGAGTGTCTGACCGACTTCGGTGCCGCGGCCGACCAGCAACGAGAAGACGCCGGCAGGCATGCCGGTGCGCCGGGCGGCGGAGACGACGGCGCGGGCGACGAGTTCGCAGGTGCCCGGGTGCGCCGGGTGCGCCTTTGCTATGACGGGACAGCCAGCGGCCAGTGCGGACGCGGTGTCTCCGCCGGCGACGGAGAAGGCCAGCGGGAAGTTGCCCGCGCCGAACACGGCGACAGGGCCGACGGGCATCCTGCGCAGACGCAGGTCCGCTCGGGCGAGCGGCAGACGCCCCGGCAGCGCGGGGTCCACGCGCACACCGAGCGCGTCACCGCTGCGGACCAGATCGGCGAACATGCGCAGTTGTCCGCAGGTGCGTCCGCGTTCACCGGTCAGACGGTCCCGCGGCAGTCCGGACTCACTCGCCGCGAGGTCCAGGAGCCTGTCGCCGAGTGCCTCGATCTCCTCCGCGCAGGCGTCGAGGAAGGCGGCCCGGCGGTGCCCGGGCAAGGCGCGGTATTCGCGGGCGGAAGAGGCGGCCAGACGGGCCGCCTGCGCGACCTGGTCGGGTGACGCGTCACGCAACGGTGGGCCCAAGGGCTCGGACGTCGCCGCCTGGACGGCACGCCAGGGGGCGCCGGTTCCGGGGATGTCACGGCCGGCCACGATCGAGGTTCCAGTCAGGTGCACTGCTCTCCGTCTCCTGTTGCAGAAAAGTCGTACTGCCATTGGCGTTGTCTTCACGTCGGTCGGCTGTATAGCCTAGGCAATGGAATGTGACATTGCACAGGGGGAGGGTCGATGACCCTGAAAGTCGTCGTCGTGGGTGCGGGCGTGGTCGGCACGGCGTGCGCCTTCCACGCCACGTCGGCGGGGCTGGACGTCACGGTCGTCGACCGCGGAGCCGTCGGCTCGGGGACGACGAGTCGCGGAGAGGGCAACATCCTCCTCTCCGACAAGGAGCCCGGTCCCGAACTCGAACTCGCTCGCCTGAGCCGTGCCCTGTGGGACGAGGCCGGCGAGGAGCTCGGGCCGGACTCCTTCGAACTCGAGCACAAGGGCGGACTGGTCGTCGCGAGCACGGCCGAAGGCCTCGCGGCGCTCGGCGGGTTCGCCGCGCGACAGGAGGCGGCCGGTGTCCGCGTCGAGCCGGTCGGTGAGGTGCGGGACGTCGAACCCCACCTGGCCCCCGGACTCCCCGGCGGCATCCGCTATCCGCAGGACGCGCAGGTGCAGCCCGTGCTCGCGGCGGCCGCCCTACTGCGTGCCGCCGTGGAACGCGGCGCGCGCTTCCACCCGGGTGAGGTCACCGGCGCGGTGACCGACCGGGAGGGCAGGGTGACCGGTGTACGGACGGCGGCCGGTGACGTCCTGCCCGCCGATGCCGTCGTGAACGCGGCCGGGACCTGGGGCGGTGAGGTCGGCCGGCGGCTCGGCGCGCACGTCGAGGTACTTCCCCGCCGGGGTTTCGTCCTGGTGACCGAACCGCTGCCGCCGATGGTCCGGCACAAGGTCTACTCGGCCGACTACGTCGCCAACGTGGCGTCGTCCGACGCCGGACTGGAGACCTCGTGCGTCGTGGAGGGCACGCGCGGCGGCACGATCCTGATCGGCGCCAGTCGGGAGCGCGTCGGCTTCGACACCACGATGAACACCGCCGTGATCACCCGGCTCGCCTCGCAGGCCTGCCGGTTGTTCCCCTTCCTGCGCGAGACCCATCTGATCCGCAGCTACCGCGGCTTCCGCCCGTACTGCCCGGACCACCTGCCGGTCGTCGGCCCCGACCCGCGGGCCCCCGGCGTCATCCACGCATGCGGCCACGAGGGCGCGGGGATCGGTCTCGCGCCCGCCACCGGTGCTCTGGTGACGGCCCACCTGCTCGGCCGTACCTGGCGCGGCGCCGATCCGACCGCGCACACCGGACTTCTGCCGAACCGATTCCTCACCTCTGGAGGTGCACCGGAGTGAGTGAGCTCATCATCGACGGCGAGCCACTGCCGTTCGTCGAGGGACAGACCGTCGCCGCGGCGCTCGTCGCCGCGGGTCGGCTGTCCTGGCGCACCAGCCGCGTCGGGCGCCGTCCTCGCGGAGTCTTCTGCGGGATCGGCGTCTGCTTCGACTGCCTGGTGACGATCGACGGCGCCGGCGGGCAGCGTGCCTGCCTGGTACCGGCGCGCCCGGGTATGACCGTCACGACCGAGGAGGATGACGATGAGTGAATCG
>Ga0079224_100003607_pt1 | contig 19626 bp, 22 predicted proteins | sample Stecom2015_FD_80414 | JGI IMG/M metagenome (GOLD analysis project Ga0079224, IMG submission 80414) | Agricultural soil microbial communities from Utah to study Nitrogen management - Steer compost 2015 | ecosystem: Environmental > Terrestrial > Soil > Agricultural land | place: USA: Utah... | reverse complement strand
CGGTCGGCCCAGTTGATGACGGTCGACTTGGTGACGCCGAGGTGCTTCGCGACGTAGACCGGGTCGTAGAGGGTCTGCACGTGCTTCTCCTTTCGGCCTAGGCCAGCTTACCACGAAGCTGACCCCAACTTCACTGAACGCCAGAAGACTTGAGGAGCGCGTCCTCCAGGACGGCGATCACGTCGCGCAGCGTCTCGGTGGAGTACGGGCTGAGGCCGTCCTTGCCGGGACCGGCCATGCGCGCCTCGATGCCGAGGTCACGGAGTCTCGCCTTCGTCATCGCCCGCACCTGCTCCTGGGCTACTTCGGTCTTCGTCCTGAAGTAGCTGTGGTAGGCACCCTGCTGCGAGGAGCGGTCCTCCTTGCCGTACGGCACCGGCTTGAAGCCGTAGGGCGACTCGATGAAGACGCGCTTGGTGCCGATGTCCGTGATCGTCAGTTCGCGCTGGCTGTTGCCGTCGAAGACGACAACCTTGCTTCCGACCCGGAGTACTTCGCCCCCGGCTTCGAAGGTTCGTTCCTTCGCCATGCCTATTCTCCGCCTTTCCTCAACTAATCCAATCTTAGCGGAAGTTGAGGCGTCGGGAAACACGATGGCCCCCTCCGGGCGAGAGGGGGCCATGTGCCTTACGTCACTGCATCCACGGCCACGGGGAGTTGCGACCCTGCTCCAGCAGGTCGATCAGGGAGAACGACGCATCCGACAGGCCGCCGAAGCAGTGTCGGTTCGTGCCACCGGTCTCCAGGATCGAGGCCGAGTAGCCCGCCATGTTCCACAGGTAGACCGGGACCGTCTTCGGGATCAGGTCGTCGATCTTCGTCTCGGGCATCCCCCCGTTGCGGCCCATGTTCGACGGCAGCATGCCCGGCTGGGACTGCTCGTCGGTCACGATGACCACGCGGGTGTAGTCGGCCGTGAAGTTGTCCTTCACGGCACGCGGGATGTCCGTACCACTGATCGGCTCGCCGAAGCTCTCGACCACCTTCAGGACGCTGGCGCCGCGCGGGACGTTGACCCGGCGCGACCCCGGGGCGTTGCGGTCCCAGCCGGTGCTGCCGCCGAACTCGACCAGCGTCGCATCCTGTGCCTTCACCGCCAGGCACGCCCCGAAGAGCGCAGCCTGGTCGGCCAGGGTGATGTCCCCCTTGTGCGGGGTGGACCACCGGCACCCCGGGAACATGCTCGGCGAGCGGTCCACGAGGATGAGCGTCTTGCCGCGCAGGGCCGGGACCAGCTCCAGCGAAGTAGCCAGGCCACGCTCCAGGGTGTGGCCCCAGCGCAGCGACGGGGCTGCGCGGTAGGCCGCCAGGAAGCGGTACGGGAAGAGCCGGGCCTTGCGGATGCGCTCGCCGTCCGTCAGGACCCTGGACACCTCGTCAGCCACGGAGTCGGAGATGCCGACCTCGTCGAAGTTGCGCAGGTTCCTGATCAGGGCGCCGGGCGCCATGGCCGGAACGACCGACTCCCACACCATCTTCTTGTCGAGCCGCCCGCCCAGCTCCGACAGCACGTCCTCCCAGGTCAGACCCGCCGCACGAATGAACTTGCGGTCGAGCAGACGACGGTCGGACGGGTTGGACTGGGCGAGGGCACGCCACTCCTTCAGCGCGCCGATCATCGTCATGTTCTCGGTGACGGTCCCCGTCCTGCCGTGGCGGCGGTCGAGGATGTACCGGAACAGGTCGGACTGCGCGACGTCCTTCGGGGCCGGGTGCACGATGTCGATCACGTCGGCGAACCGGTAGGCCCGCTTGGCGGAGTCCCACTTGCCGTACGAGTACTCGGTGTAGAGCCTCTGGACGGCGCGCTTGAGCCCGCGCTTGACCACCTGGTAGCGCTTCGGCCACGCCTTGCCCGCGATCGAGAACCAGTAGGCCAGGAACTCGCCCGGCTCGTCGGCGCGCTGAAGGGCGCCGTCGATCATGTCCTCGACGTGGTCGTAGCGGTGCTGGTCGCAGAGTGCCTTCGCCGCCTCGGCCGCACCGAGCACGGAGGCCGTGCGCATGTAGCCGTCGGTGCGCAGCCACGGGAGCATGTGCGTGACGTGGTACTGCTCCAGGAGCGCGGTGCCCCTGAGCAGGTCGACGTAGCGCTCGTTGCGCGGGTCGGCCGCCTCGTGGAACATCTCCGTCGTGACGAGGTTCGACACCGACAGCAGGTAGAGGTCCGACAGCGGGTTGCGGCCGAAGCCGGAAGCGCCGAGCGCCGTGGTGGCCGGTCTGGTGGCGGTGACCGGGGAGGTCGTGCGCGGCCGGACGGAACGCTTGTTGTACGTGGCCATGATCTTTCCTTCCCTGTACTTACTTGATGCCGAGGGTCCGGCGGTAGTCCTGGAAACGTGCCTTGGCGATGCGGCTGCGGTCGGGCGAGCGCAGAACGATGCCCTCCGCAGGTCCCTGTTCGGTCAGGCCGCAGCGCGTGCGCGGCGCCTTCCGGGTCAGCCAGTCGAGGGTGTTCTCGTGCCCGGTGGGCAGTTCCGTGGAGCGGCAGCGGCCGACCTCCGGGACCATCTCGACGCCCTCCAGGCCACCCGTGAGCGCCTTCACCTGGTCCCACGGCATCCACTTCTGGCCGCCGTTCTTCCTCCAGATCGACGCCGCCTCGGGCTCGGTCAGGAAGATCTCCGGCGCGACGTGAGCGATGTCGAAGATCCTGAAGCCGGTGGCGCCGGACTTCGAGTAGTTCTTCGCACTGCCGCCGATCTTGCCGCCGTAGACCTCCATGAAGTAGACCCGGACGCTCTCGAACGGCGCCGGAAGGCGTTCCGGCAGATCGCCGAGCGCTTCGACGACCCCCTGGAACTTGTTGGCGACCCGGTCGCCCCGAGCTGTCAGGAGGTCTTCCCGGGAGCCGATCAGCCAGTCGCCGCCGGGCTCCTTCACGATGCGGATGTTGGTGCCGTCGACCTTCTCGGAGAAGATCACCTCGCCGTCGAACTCGGTCACCTCGTCCGTGAGGCGCCCGCGCTCGCCCAGAGCGTGATAGGTCAGGATCTCCGGATACTTCGTTGCCGTGTTGATCGTCGGCAGAAGTTCCTTCATCAGCAGCGTCACGACTTCTCTCCTCTTTCCGGAAAATGCAAAACCCCCTGTCCCGAAATGGGAGCAGGGGGCGCATGTCAATGTGTGGATGGGGTGCCCGGCCAACAGATAGGCCCCGGTGGCTCTTGCGAGCCTTCCTCGACCGACGCTCTGCCAATTGAGCTACCCACGAGAAGTCTCGCAGGTCAGGACTCGAACCTGAAACATTCGGTTCCACTGTGAAGTAACCGTTGCCAAGACGCTCCGGGCACCTCACCCACACACTGAACTAACGGAAGGAACAGAGGGCCACCGGCCAACAAGATGAGACCCGGGGCGCCCGTTATGCCATGTGTCGGCGTCGGCGGGATTCGAACCCACCCTCGTTCCTTTTTTGCAGAAAGAAGTAACCGTTGCTCTGAACGCTCCGGTGACCTTCTGTTCCTTCCGTCATGCGCCCCGGCCAACTAAGTGACGCCCGGCTTGCTCTTCGCCAGATGAAGTAACCGTTCGTCTGAACGCTCCGGGGTGCAGATAAAACATTACGCGATCCTGCGAGGGGATCACAAGTCTTTTAGTACTCCCGAGGGGCGATGATCCACGTCGCCCGCTCCTGGACGGGTTCCATCGACAGGCAGCGCAGGCCGTTGTGCAGGTAGCCGTCGTCGGGGAAGTCGACACCCGGGATGCGGATGTTGGGGCTCCAGTCGAAGTTCGGGTCGATGCACTTCGGCGACCAGTCGTCCGCCTCGTACACGGAGTCAGCGAGTGCCAGGCCGTAGAACCGCGTGTTGGAGTGCCCGAAGGTGATGACCTCCAGACCCTGCTCCTTCAACGTGGCTTCGGCGTTGTCCCTGGTGATCGAGACGTCGGGGATGCCGGAGGCCAGCAGGAGAGCACGGCGCATGTGGAACTCGTACCCCTCGCCGTCGTCCTTCTCCATGGAGGTCTCGTACTCGGTGAGCCAGTCCGGCTCGAACTCGTCGAGGTTCTTGATGGCCCAGTCGCTGTCGTCGGGGGCACCAAGGCTGTAGCCGTAGAACAGAACCGCTGCCGACATGTCGACATGTCTCCTTGGTCGGGAGGGGCCCCGGAGGGCCCCTCGGAGGGTGACGTCAGGGCGTCGAGGTGTTGCCCGCAGCGGAGCCGTTCTCGGCACGCACGGTCTCGGCGATGACCTCCGACAGCGGGGTGCCGCTGTCGCGCGCCACCTGGACGCACTGCTCGGCCACCCGCTGGGCGGTGGAGTTGTCGAGCCCGGGGTGGGCCTCCTTCACCTGCTCGGTCTCGCGGTTGTACTTGGGCCTGCTCACGTACGTCTTCCCCCTTCAGCGCTTGTGGACCGGCTTGGCCCACTGCTCGGGCGGCACTCCGCTCATCTCCGCCTTCGGGCGGTCGGGGACCTCGACCCGCTTGAAGGGCTGCGATCCGTAGTTGCCGATCGCGTGCCCCTGGGTCGCCGTCGGCCCGGAGTCCACCAGGTCGGACGCGGCGTCCAGCTCGTCTCCGAGATCACGCATAGGCGTGCTCCTCCCAGGCGAGCATGATCTTCTGCTCGCGGTAGTCGTCCAGTTCACGCTGGGAGAGGAAGGTGATTCCGTCCTCCACCAGAACCCCGATTTTCGGGGCCTTCTCCTGCTCCGATTCGTTCACGTGTGCACAGCGGGATTCGAACCCGCGAGCCGCCTGGATTCTCCAGATCCAGTCGGCCGCCTGCCCCCTCCGCTGGGACGGATTCAGCAGGCCCCCTTTGACCACTCGGGCATGTGCACCGCCGGGCTGATCAACCCGGCCCAGGTTCCGCTTGCAGAGGTCATACGCCCATGCGGGTCGTCTACACGGAACCAGAGGCTCTTCTTCCTCCTCCGCCTCAGAGTCCACGACGGGATTCGAACCCGCGTCTCCCCTCGCTGGCTCGACCCAGTAGAGAGGCGTGCTCGGCCGCTGCACTACGTGGACAGCCCGGCTTCCTCAAGGCCGGGCGGGCGGACTTCCGTCGCCGGGTAGCCAGCCCGGCTGCGCCTGTGACGGAAGCCCTCAGTGGCACGTCACCCCGTCACCGGCTTTCCCAGCAGGGGACGGGGGGATTGCGGTCACCACTTTGGTGACCTTGTTGGCGGAGAGGGACTTGAACCCCCGGCCTCTTCCTTATCAGGGAAGCGCTCTGACCGAACTGAGCTACCCGCCAGCGATCCAGCCGGAGGCAGGTCGGATCTACCTCCGGAGGATCGGTACATCGAGCCGGGCCGTAACCGGCTCGATGTGTTTCGCTCGGGCGTCGGATTCCCGAACTAAGTGAAACTCTACCGGACGTTGTTGGCCTAGGTCAAGGCTCGAACGTCAGGCCACGAGACGGAAGGCGCCGCCCTCAGCGACCACCAGCCCCTCGTGCGAGAAGGACCGCAGGAAACGGCTCGCCTGGCGCGCACCGCACCCCGTGTGGGACGCCAGGAGCTGCGGCGTCCAGACGGCCTCCGGCTGGGTGTTCAGGGCTCGCAGGGCGACATCCCTGGGGTACTGGCCACGACCGTGGTCCGGGTGTGCGAGAAGGCCGATCATCTCGTCCGTGACCGTCCAGGTCTGGATGAGCGAAGGCCCGTAACCGCCCAGGTAGCCGAAACCACGGTTCCTCGGGTCGGCCGTGAGCAGGTGCGGGCCGTAGTCCGCGTCGTCGCCGAGCGCCACCGTGGCGTGGCCGGGCTTGCTCACGCGCAGGGAGAACCGCCAGTCGGCGTTGGCGTCGATGTTCGTGTCGATGCCGGGTGCCTTGCCGGAGACGATCGGGTACTGGGTGGCCCACCACAGGAAGACGCCCCAGGCACGGCCCATGCTGGAGATCTTGATGACCTTGTCCAGGCACTCACCTTCGTCGGGCGACATCTCGGCCTCGGCGTCTTCTTCGCTGCGCCTCTTCAGCCGGGCCATCTTCTGGTTGACCTGGTCGATCCGGCGCAGGTTGCCCAGGAATTCGCGTCCCTCGTCCACGATGTAGACCTTGTAGGGGCCGAACTCCGGCCGCCACACCGTGGAGCGCTCTCGGCGCATCAGGTCGGCCCGGCTGTTCATGTCGTCGACCGCGCGGTCCAGCATCTCGTCGAACTGGCCCGGGTAGAAGACCGGCATCAGCCCTTCCCAGAAGGTGCCCTCGACGATCTTCGGATCGGCGAAGACCGGGCTGATCTCCGGCATCAGGACGGCACGGGCCATCAGCGGTCGCATCGCCCAGGACTTGCCCGACCCCTTGGCGCCGGAGACCTGGAGCTGGGATGTGAACGGGATGTCCACGGTCTCGCCGGTCACGCTGTCTGCGCCGAGCCCCCTGCGGCCCGGGTGCCAGAGCATGTCCATCTCCTCGGTTACGCGCCGGGTGCGCACGGCGAGCTTCGCCCGTCGCGCCCTGCCGCCCGGGAGGATGACCAGCGGATGGTCGTCCTCGACGTCGAGGATCAGGCGCAGCCGGTCGCGCTTGTCCTCCAGCTTCTCGCGCGTCATCTCGCCGGAGAGTTCGACGTCCGCCAGCACCCCGGCGCGCGTCATCTCGGACCGGGTGATCAGGACGTCCTTCATCCCGTTCGCGGTCCACCACTCGGGCGTGAGCTGTTCCAGCAGGCGCTCCTCCTCATCCGTCGGAGTCAGCACCGGGCACCTCCACGATCGAGTCGAGCAGCGGGTCCAGGCCGAGCGGGAAGAAGACGCACTGCTCCGGGTCGACCATGATGAAGATCCTGTTGGGTGCCATGAAGGAGCACACCCGACCGGCCTCCTCCAGTCCGGCCTTCCTCGTCAGCGGCCAGACGGCGAACATCTGACCGGCCTCCGGGACACCGAGCTGGATCGCCGCGTCGTGGGGGGTTGCCGCGACGACCCCGTTGCCGTCGAGCGGGTTGTAGAACAACGTCCTGTTCTCGCGCCGCACGGGGACGGCGTAGTAAGAACTCACTTTCGTTTCCTCTCCTCGATACGCGGAAGGCCGGACCCGGCGTGGGGTGCCAGGTCCGGCCTTTTCTGGGTGCCTCGATCAGTTCGAGGCGACGGGGGAGCCGTAGCCGTAGCTGACGGCGTCGGTGGAGCCGGCGGTGTCGTCGTCGTCCGAGTCCGCCTCATCGGCGGAGTCGTCCGAGTCCGAGTCGGCGTCGTCGGCACGGTCGGCCAGGGCGGCGACGTACTCGCGGGCCTGCTCCTCGGTGAAGTCGGCGAGCACGAGGGCGGAGACCGGGTCGACGCCCTTCTCGTTCGCCTTGTCGACGACCGGCTTGACGACGTTCACGAGGACGGAGTCGCGCAGGTTCTCGGCCCACGCCTCGCCACGCTCGGCGGCCTCGGCCATCTCCTTGTCGGCGGCGCCGACGGCCTCCTCGTCCTTGTAGGTGGACTTGAGGTTGGTCGCTGCGGCCTCGTAGATGAGCTTCGCGTAGACGGCGATGTCGGCTTCGGCGGCACCGGGGAACTTCTTGGCTGCGCTGCGGAAGACGGAGCGCACTGCGGTGGTCAGGGACACGTTTCGATCCTCTCCGAGGTTCTGCTTGCTCTGCGAACTCTGTTGTACGTGCTCGCTGTTCGTCGGTAACAGCGTATCACGATTCGGCCTGGGCCACTAGCTCCTGGAAGGCCCCTTCGCCTGCTTCCGGATCGTCGCGTCCTCCGGGTTCGCCGAGTTGGCGAACTCGTTCAGGCGCGGGCTGACGTTGAACTTGACGGCCTTGCGCGCCGGGACTTCGATGCGGGCGCCGCTGTGAGGATTGCGCGCCATCCTGGACTTCTTGTCGACGCGCTCCAGGCTGCCGAAGTTCGTGATGGAAACGGTGCAGCCCTGTGCCACCGTCCAGGCGCAGATGTCGAAGATGGTCTCGACGGCCTCCGCCGCAACGGATCGCGCCAGACCCATGCGCTCGGCGAGCGAGTCGGCGAGGAGCTGCTTGTTCAGGTTGCGAGGCTTCTGCTCGTCATTGGCCACGTTGGGCTCCTTTCCTCAACTGCACCTATCGTAGCACCCCTTGGTAATCAAGTTGGCCAAAAGTGCATGTTGGATGGGTAACGAACGGGGTGTGGGGAGAACAAGGTTACGTCGAAGAAACGTTCAATGCTCCACCAACGGGTGAAAACATCCGGCCACGACAACGGGGACCTGGCGAAAACCAGGTCCCCGTTGGGTCCGGAAGGTGGTGATGCCTCAGCCGAGCGGCGGAAGGCTCCGGTTGTGACGGCGGGCCCGCTGCACGGACTCCTCGCTGCGCGGCTCGGCGATCACGCGCCGCATCACCGCCATCGGGTCCTCCGCCGTCTTCGCGCGGCTCTTCTCGGCGGCCTTCTCGCTGGCCGACTTCCTGCCCGCGTACTTCGTCTCCGCCAGACGGCGGTCACGCTCGCTCATGCGTTCTCCTCGCTGGAATGGACCAGCGGGAGGTGTACCGCCAGCCAGATCTTCTCGGTCTCGTCGGACGGGTCGAAGGGTGCGTCGGTGAAGTAGACGACAGCCCGATCGATCCCTTCGGTCTCTTCTCGCTTCACGGTGAGCGGCGAGATGATGTACATGCGGCCGAGCGAGATGTAGAGGGCGCTGCCCTTGATCTCGACGTAGCCGCTCCCCTCGGCGGGGATGTCGGAGTACGTCGGGTAGGAGACGTACTCGGCTCCACAGGAGTGGGCCGTCACCTCCGCCTCAACCCTTCCGTCAGGGTCGGGGTGGTGCAGGAAGACGCCCAGTACGTTCCGCTTCGGCGGGGCGCCGATGACCACCTCGACGTCGACAACCTCGGGACCCGGGGTCATCAGGGGCGACCCATGTTGTCGTAGTCGAGCGCGACCGCCTCCTCAAGACGGCTTCCGATCAGGACGGCGAGCGCCCCGGCGGCCGAGAGCAGGATCCAGCGCTTCAGCTTCTTCACGTTCCTCTCCGGTTTCCTGTTGCTTTTCTCTGGTGTTCTGCGTACGGAATGCACCCGGCAGAAGAGCGGACCGCAGCCTTCTGGCAACCGGTCCGCTCAACTCCCCCGTCGTCACCCCTGGTTCCCGCCGAGGCCGTGGCCACAGTTGGATCCGTTGGGCTGCCCGCACTGCGGGCACGGGTTGGGGTACATGTCAGGCCGTCGCTCCCTCCAGCTTCTTGAGGACGTCGCTCGCCCAGGAGTTCTTCTTCCGCTTGGCCGCCGCCTTGAGGCGGGACTTCATCCGCCGGAGCATCACGGAGTCGTCGTAGCCGTACGTGCTGGCCACGTCCTTCACCATGGAGGTGAGCCCCTGGACGGCCTCGGGGGGGAGGCCCTTGGTGAGTTCCTGCGCCGCCTTGTCGAATCCGCTGATGCGCTTCTTGTTGTTTCGGCCGTTGCTCACGTTTCAGATCCCTTCCGAGACCGCCCTGTCCGGCGATTCATCCAGCCGCCCTGTCCGGCGGTGATGCTTACTCTTCCAGAAGTGGCCCAGGCCGTCAAGTCCGGCAAACGAAGGTACACTTGACCTGCATAGACGAAGGGGGTGGGATGAGGAAGACAGCACTGGACGCGGCGCGCAGGGCCAAGGTGGACGTCCTGGCGCCCTTCATGGGCGCACCAGTAGGCGGTACGCAGCCGCCGTTCACGAAGATCCCCGACTGGCTGATGCTCTGCGAGAGGATCAACGCCACCGCCTTCCGCCTGTGGTGCGTACTGCGCTCGATGCAGTTCGAGAACGGCCCGGGAATCCCGCCTCTGACTCTCGACGAGATCTGCTGGCTGCTGCCCGGGGTGAACGGGAAGCCGACCTCGAAGGCGAGAGCCAGGGAGGCCCTGGAGAGCCTGCTCGAAGAGGGCGTACTGAAGGACGTGACGGAGGAGGGCGCGCCAAGGACCGCTCCGCGTCTCTATGTAGCACTCGATGAGCCACAGAAAGCGATGGGATTCAGCGGTGCACGCAGGAAGCTCAGGCGGTACAGCAAGTTCTGGCGCCAGGGAGGATGAGCCTCGAACCTCTGGACTTCCTCAAGAAAGGTGACATCTGATTTCCCGCTGGGGAAGATGCCAGCATGACGATCCGAAACCCGTTCAAGAAGAAGCAGGAAAAGAAGGCTGAGGCCCCCCGGGTTCAGTCCCCCGCCAGCACCACGGCACGACCGGCGTCGGCAGCTTACGACCCGGCCCAGCACGCGGTGCTGTACACGCCCCCGGCGCACGACCACCCGGCCCGGACCGACGACTGCTCCACGTCCAGCGGTTCGTCCTCGTCCTACGACTCGGGGTCCTCGTACGGCGGCTCCTCGTCCTACGACTCGGGGTCCTCGTCCAGCTCGTACAGCTCCAGCAGCTCGTACGACTCGGGGTCCTCGTCCTCCAGCTCGTCGTGCGACAGCGGGGGCGGCTTCTGAGAAGATGTGCGGTGCGGGCCCACCCGGGGGCGTCGGTCCTCCGGGTGGGCCCGCTTCGTCACAGCACGCCGACGACTGCCAGGATCAGCAGGATCAGCAGGACCGTGACGAGGAGATAGATCAGACCTCCTGGTGTCATGTCGCCCTCCCTTCGCAGTGCGGATACCCGGCGTCGCACCTTCTACGTGGCAAGCGCCACCCAGAACCTGTTTCCTCCGTCGGTGTTGATGGTCGGAAGGCTTGTGGGGAGGGTCGCCCCGGGCGCCGCGTTGTAGCCGAAACGCTTGATGCCGTTGAAGGTGAGCACGTTCGGCGGCGCACCGAAGACATTCTCGTACTGAAGGATCTGCGGCCCGTCTGCCGGGGAGGCGGTGTAGTTGTGCCGCCAGGCCACCAGGTAGATCCCGGCGGGCAATGAGACGGGTCCACCATCCAGGGGCGCGTAGTGCATGGCGCCGCCCGCGTTGTGCACCTCGGCAGGCTCACTTCCGGGTGCGGAGAGATCCGCCACTCCGGCCAGCCGGGTCGTTCCGGTGGAGTTCCAGATGCCCGCCCAGGATCCGGTCAGCAGGCCGCCGTCGTAACCGCCCGCGTACCAGACGATCTTCCCCACGGTCTTCGGGCTGTGCAGTACGACGGCCGTGACGCGCATGACGCCGACGCCGCAGAAGGCCGGAGTCGACTGGCACGCTGCGGGGTCCGACGACCAGGCGAGAAGGCCCGCGTCCTTGGGCGCCCAGGTGTCAGGGAAGTACAGATCGCTGAGATCGGGAAGCTGCGCCAGAGGCACCTCGCTGGAGGCGTCGAGCGTGGCGACACCGTTGGCCGCCCCGAGCTGGTCGGTGGTGACGACGGGATCACCGTCGGCGCCGCCCCCGAAGTTACTCCTGGCGATCGTGCCGGGAGCGTTCAGGTCGAGCGCGGCGACGGCGAGGGTGCCCTTGGTGATGAGCATGTTGCCGACGATCAGGTTGCTGCCCGAGCTGCCAATCGATTCTTCGCGGATCAGGGAGTGCGCGGATCCGTTGACGGTGTGAGAGGAGATCGAGTTGCCGGAGACCAGGTTGCCGGTGGCTCCGAACTCCAGGTGGACACCCGTGTAGGCACCGGCTGTACCGACAGCCCCGATGCCGAAGATGGTGTTGCCCTCGACCACGCAGTTCTGGGCGGCAAGAAAGATCGCGTCGCCCGCCACGCCGTCGAAGTTGCAGGCCACGATCTTCGTGGCCGCAGCATCCTGCACGCGGATGGCCGGTCGACTGTTGCCACCGTTCACGAAGTTGCAGCCGAGAATCGTCTGCGTTCCGGCGGCGTCGTGGATCATGCCCATCGCCGGACCTGACCCGCCGAGGAACTGGAAGTCGCAGGCCACGATGAAGTTCTCGTCACTCGACGACATGTAGATGCCGTTGCCTTCGAGCGTCGAGTCATTCGCGTTGTCGAACAGGCAGTGTGTGACGATGTTGTTGTGACCGAAGGCCGTGCTGGTCATCGGACCCAGGAAGAGGCCGCTGCTCTTGCACTCCGTGAAGTGGATCCGCTGGAAGACGCACTCCACGGCGCCGTCGGCCCAGATGCCTCCGGTCGGACCGGCGGTCTGGTTCACGTGGTTGCCGTCGATGGTGAAGTCGGAGAACGTCGACCGGGTCTCATCGCCGGAGAAGTTGATCGCGTAGGCATCCACTCCGGCGGCCAGCTTCAGGACGGTTCCCCAGCCCGAGCCGACCAGTCCGAGCCCGACCCCGCCGGGCCAGTTGAGGGTGCCTCCCAGGTTGAACGTGCCGTCGAGCAGGCGGATGCGGCCCTTCCCGGGAGCGGAGTCGACCAGGTCGATGGCCTGCTGGATCACGAGGTGGTCGTCGGTTCCGGTGCAGATCAGGTCCGCTTCCGCCTTCGACGCCGAGTCGGCTGCGGCAACGGTGATCTCTCCGACGAGCGCCCTGCTCCTGGTGAAGGTACTCGTGGTGCCGACGGCGTAGGTGATGTTCGCCCCCAGGCGGATCTCCCCGTTGTTCCCCGCGTCGAAGATGCCGCCGGTCGCCGCATGCAGGTAGGCGTTGTCGATCTGCACGAAGGTGCTGTTGGTGAAGGAGCCGCCGTACTCGGGAGAGTTCGTCGCGGCGCCGCCATCGTCCACGCCGGGGAAGTTGGTCCAGTCGCCGATGATGACCGGGGTGGTGGCAGCGTTCACGGCCACGCCCGCGTATCCGCCACCGCCGGTTCCGCCGTTGCGGCCGTCGCGCCGGGTCATCAGGTTCGAGATGACGATGGGCGGGGTTCCCGTCGCGTCGACATAGATGCCGTTGAATCCGTTGCGGTCGGTCGAGCAGCCTGACATCAGCATGCCGCCCGATCCGGCGCCGTTACCCCAGTCGCCACTCAGGTAGAAGCCATGATTTCCGTTCCATTCGGCGCGGCATCCCACCATCTGCGAGTTCGCCGCATTCTGGAGCATCCAGCCGTTGGACCAGTTGCCGATCGCCTGGCAATCCACGGCCGTGAGGTCGACCATGCGCTCGCCGAACATGCCATGCGTGTGGTTGTTGTCGAGCATGACGCGGTGCATGCGCCAGGAGTAGGGGGCCACGCCACCCTGGAGTCCGCAGTAGATGCCGGAATTCGGGAAGCGTCGGATCGTGACATCCCGAAGTACGACGTTCTGAACATTGCCCTTGGCCTGAATTCCATCGACTCCGGCGGCAATGTTGCTTCCGTCGAGCGTGATGTTCAGAACACGCTGCTCGCCGGAGATCGTCGCATATCCGCCATCCGTCTGGTCGAGGAACCGGATGGCCGCAACACCCGTGAAGGTGGACAGGGGCTTGATCTGGACATTGGGCTCGTAGAGGCCCGTGGCCGTCATCAGATCCGAGCGCAGACCCATCAGCGTCTTGCCCGGCGGGACGACGATCGGGACGCCCGTGGCGTAGGCGCGGGCTGGGAGGACGATGACGCTTCCGGCCGGGGAGGTGGTCAGGATGGAGTTGATGGCCGGGGCGTCGTCGGTCACCCCGTCTCCCACCGCCCCGTGGTCGGCCGCGTTGATCCACAGGGAGTCCTGCGCCACGTAGAGGCCGTCCGCCGTGACCTGGTCGAGCGCCCCGACGTCGGCGGACGAGAGAGACACCGCGCCGGTCTCCCCGTTCACGGAGGTGACGGGCGCCGTGGGGAGTTGGCCGGAGGGGACCTTGCCGGTTCCGTCAAGGGTGGCCACACCGTTCGCGGCACCCTTCTCCGTCGTCGGGATGGCTCCGACGTCGGCCGCGCTCAGGCTGACGGCCCCCGTCTCGCCGTTGACCGAGGTGACCGGAGAGGTGGGGAGCTGGGTGGACGGCACCAGGCCGTCGAGCCCGAGCGTGGCAACGCCGCTGGCCACGCCCTTCTCAGTGGTGGGGATCGCTCCGACGTCGGCGGCCGAGAGGGTCACGGCGGGTCCTGCCTCGCCGTTCACGGTCTCCACGACGGCCGGTCCGGACGTCGAGGTGTCGGAGATCAGACCGAGTGCCGCAAGGCCCGCCAGGAGGCTCTGGAGGGCTTCTCCGGTGGACCTGTCACCTGTGACCGCCTGCTGGCCGACCGGGGTGACCCCGAAGAAGCCAGCCTGGTTGGCGACGCCGTCCAGAGTGTGACCTGATCCGTCGAACGGGCCGTCGCCGAACACCCACTTCCCGCTCGCGTGCGCGGTGAAGGTGCCCGACTCCAGGCGGAGGTAGGTCCGCTGGGCACCCAGAAAGTTGACCAGCTCGAACACCGAGAGGAACAGGTCGGCGCCCGAGGCGTCGAGGTCGAGCGACGCGCCGGACTGCCGGAAGCGGTACGCCTTGGCATCTTCCTGACCCACCAGGAAGTCGGTGTTGATGAAGGCGAGAAGACCTGCGCCGAGCCGCTTCAGGAAAGAATCCATCGGACCGGAGCCAGATCCCCACTGCATCTCACCGCTGACCAGGCGGCGCCACTGGTCAAAGGTGTTGACGGTCGTCTGCGACGACTGGGCGATGTCGGAGTCGGCCAGCATTTCGGAGGCGATCTGACCCGTGAAGGTGGCGCCCGTGAGCTGGGCGTAACCGCTCAGATCGACGGAGGCGCCACCGCTTGCGCCCGAGCCGAACTTGCCGACCGGGATAAACCGTGCCTGGGTCGGGTCAGAGAGGTTGGTGGCACTGCGCGTTACCGCGAGCAGACAGAGGAGAACACCGTTGCCGACGAGGCCAGGATTGGCGACAAACGCCTCCGTGGTGGCCGCCGACACGGCGTCGTCGAGAGAGCTGTAGGTGGTCTGGCCGTACTGGAGGAAATGGATCTCTGCGCCGTCGCTGGTGGGGAGGATCCACAGGCGGTGGATCACACTGCGCCCGGATCCGCCTCCGATCAGCGTGAGCACGCCGTTGTTGTCGTAGTGGGTGACGTCGATCGTTGGGGTTCCGATCGGGTCGTAGACGTCGGTGTTGCGCAGAATGTGAGACCAGGTGGCAGGGGCCTCGCCGATGGTGGTGACGATGTGAGGGTTGTGCGTCTGAACGGGGCCGTCGAAGAGGTTCCAGCCGCGCGAGAACACCTTTCCGGCGGAGTGATTGACCATCAGATTGGCGCCGTTCGGGGTGCACGCGTTACCCGAGATGTTGAAAGCGCCGATCGAGTCCATCAGGTCGTAGAGCTGGTTGACCGGCTGCCGGGCGATCGTCGGGATGGTCTGCACCAGGAAGATCGAGCCGTTGTGCTGGCCGACCATACCGAGCACCAGGAAAGCCCTGCGCTCTTCCGGGCCGGGCCGGTCGGCCTGCTGGTAGACGTTGAGGTCGGCGTCCATCAGGAACCAGGTGATGGTACGCGTCTGCGCTACCGAATCCAGCTCGACCGTGATGACGCTGGTCGTCTCGACTGGTGTGACGACGGGGGGATCCGTGCTGTAGTCGACGATCTGCCCCTTCAGCGGGTTGATGTCGACGGCCAGCGGATTGAGCGGGTTGGGGTCCATCGAGCCGCCCGTTGCCACACCGGAGTCCATGCCTCCGCTCAGGCCGGGCTCACCCTGCGGACCCTCCAGCGAGGCGAGCCACTGCGCCTCGGTGCCGACGAAGCCGTTCGCCACGGCCACCTCGTAGGCCGAGGGACCCTCTGGCCCGGCGGGGCCCTCGGCGCCCGGGACGGGGACGTAGTCGATGCCGCAGATGTCGACGGAGATGATGTCGGTGATGTCGAGCGACCCGGCCCCTTCCGGAACCTCGAAGACGCCTTCGCTCCATGTCCCTCCGACGAACTGCCGCAGACGCCACAGGCGGCCGGTCTCGGGAAGGACGTCTGCGGCATCGGTGCACACGACCGTCTCGGAGAAGGTGCCGTTGACGTCGAGATTCACCCGGCCGCCGCCGAGCAGAATCTGGTTTCCGCCCTTGTCGGTCCAGCGTTCGGGAATCGGCTCGAAGATGACGTAGTTCTCACCGTTCGTTCCGTCATACGGTTCGCCCGTCACCGGGTTCACGTAGGTACCGGTGACGGTACGTTCCGTGGGCAGAGCCATGCGAGCCTCCTCCGGGTGCTGAGAGCAGCGTAGACGGAGGTCAGGCCGGATGGTGCAACGGAAAGCAGAACGCCCCGCCTTGCGGTCACCATGCGCCTTGTCGGCTGGCTCCTACGGCGGGGCGTCCCTCGGATGGAACTTGCTGCGGTGCGATCCTACCGCTCACGCGATCTGATCGCGAGCTTCCGTCACAGCTTGACGAGCAGCTTCGTGTTCTTCTTCAGCTTCCGGTTGTAGCTGCCCGACATGACGAAGACCTTCAGGTCCGGGTTGAACCCGGCCTTCACCGAGAGGGTGCCGTTGGTACGCCCGTCCGGGCCGAACAGCAGCTCGCGGGCCTCGTCGCCGCCGTAGACCTTCCGGGTCTTCCGGTCGTAGACCAGGACGTCCTTGTTGGACTGGACGGAGACGCGGGCGCCCAGCTCGTAGTAGGCGGAGCGCGGGCGGTAGGGCTTCTCCGTGTGCTTCTCGACGAAGTCGCGGATCTCCATGCCGTCCTCGGCCGTCTCCACGTCGTAGATCTCGTAGGTGCCACGGCTGAGCGGCTTCAGGACGGCCTTGACCGTGGAGATGTCGATGTCCTGGCCGACGGCGAAGAGGTTCTTGGTGCCCCGGACCCCGGACTCGCGGCCCCGCAGGAAGCTCGTGGCCGCTGCCTTGACGGTGCCGATGGCCTCTTCGACGCCCTTGGTGGTGTCGGCGTCCCAGACGGCGATGTTGCCCGCCGGGAAGCCGTAGGACTGGGCGGTGCGCTTGGCCAGCGAGCTGGGCACGAGGATCGCGGAGGTCCAGTGCTCGGGCAGGCCGCCCATGACGGACTGGATCTTGCGCAGCCAGTGGTCGAGCTGGGAGCGGTTGACGACCTGGCCGTACTGGGTGTGCATGTTGCCGTACTCGCGGTAGCCCGACGCGTTCTCCTCGCCGTCGGTCCACACCACCTGGAGGAAGGAGTGCTCGCCGTACTTCTCGGAGACCTCGCTCTTGAGGTCTTCCAGCGAGAGCACCGACGCCTCGATGAGCGAGGTGGCCCCGTTGACGACCCGGTAGACGCCGCGCATGGACGGCAGCGCCTTCACGTCCATGTCCCAGACCAGGCACTCCACGTTGTGGTCGAAGGCGTAGAGGGAGATGCGGGTCTCGTGGCCGAGCGCGTCGGACTCCTCCTTGAGGCCCTTCACGAACTCGTCCACGACGCGGATGACGGTGGACTCGTGGCGGCTCATCGAGCCGGACTTGTCGATCACCAGGGCGACGTGGTTCACGAGGTGCTTCTTGAGGACGTCGGTGGTCACGTTCTTCTCCTTGATCCTGTGTGTTTCGTGCTCGTTCTCGTGTCTTGTTCTTGCGTGGTTCCCACGATATAGGGTGGGTCTGACAATGCACTCTGACCTGCGGTGATACGGAAGATGGGACCAGCGTGAAGCGACTGCGCGTCTACGCCTGGAGGGGCGGCGTCGAGAACTTCGGGGACGAGCTGGGCCCGGTCGTCCTGCGGCGCCTCGGCCATGACGTCGAGCGCGTGGAGCACATCCATGAAGCAGACCTGCTTGCGGCCGGTTCCCTGCTGGAGAGCGCCGCAGAGAACGCCAAGGACGGCACGGTGATCTGGGGCTCCGGGCTGCTGTACGGAGAGGCGGTCGACCTCTCGCGGCTGGATGTGCGAGCCGTACGTGGTCGGCTGACCGCTCGGGCGGCCGGGCTGGATGTCGCCACCGGGGATCCGGGTTCCCTGGTGGGAATGCTCTGGAAGAGGCCGCCCGTGAGGCGTTCGGTGGGGGTCCTGCGGCGCTACGCGGACGATCGCGAGTATCCATGGGCGGACTGCGTGATGGACGCAGACAGCCCGGTGGAGTCGGTGATCGACTTCATCGGATCGTGTGAGCGCCTGGCCTCGTCGAGCCTGCACGGAGTGATCGTCGCGGCCTCGTGGGGAATCCCGGCCGTGAGGCTGCATCACGAGGCGGTCGCCGGGGGCGACTTCAAGTGGGCGGACTGGCTCTCCGGGGCCGGGGATCCGGAGAACCTGCTGGCCGCGCTGGAGTGATCAGGCCCAGTAGACGTAGAGCACCGGGCGGAGCTGGAGCCACACGTCGGGCCCGTTGAACAGGTTCAGCCACGAGATCACGTGGAGAACGTCGGAGGGGACGATGGGCGCGATGTACTGCCGCGCCTGCTCGGCGTCCTCGAAGCCGAGGTTGCGGGCCAGGCGGTCGGCCGCCTTCAGACGCATCTCGTTCTTGGGCTCGTCCTCGTCCATGGCATCGATCAGACGGTCGATCATCCGCTTGGCCGCCGAGTCCAGGCGGCGCCCGTCGCGGCTGTCCATGTACAGCCCCTCGAAGGGGTAGATGCCGTACGGCAGGGGCACCGTGCGGAAGTACTCGTCGGGGTGGAGCGCGTTCTCCTCGTTCTGGTCGATGGCGTCGCCGTAGCGGGTCCAGTGGCTGTAGCCGACCGGCTGGATGAGGATGGTGTCGCGCAGGCCCGCCTCACTCTCGCGGGTGACAGGCCAGGGGAGGGCCTTCTCCTCCTCCTGGGCGGCCTCGACCATCGCGATGATCATCGACAGCTCGAACCACTCGCCGGAGTTCTCGTGCTCGGCGTCGCGGAGTGCCTTCAGGTACTCCAGGTACTGTGGCCCGACCCCGTCAGGGCGGTGCGTGAGGGCCGAGGCGTTGACTCTGGGGTCCGTGAGCGCACCGGTCTGCTGGTTGTGCTCCAGGTCGCTCAGGGCCCAGCCCAGTTTCTTGTAGAGACGGATTCCCACGGTCAATCCTCCAGGCTGTTGTACATTCTCACGTCGTAGTTAATCTGATTCCATGGGGAGAATTCACTCCACGGGTAAAACGTTATTCTATCTACAACCCAACGGTGGCCTTCGAAGTCGTCGATTGCTCCACCTATCGGAATGACCGGAGGGGGAATTTCAGCCAAATCCCATGTAACTTTGATTTGACCATGCCGCCGAACGGCCTTATTTCCTGAGCCTGCCGGAAACAAATACTTGGGCACGTTTCAGAATTCCCTTCCTCCGGATACGGCCGCAGGCCCCGGGTGGGAGCCGGGGCCTGCGGGGCGGGCGGGTTCAGAACAGGGAGTCCTGCTCGACGGTGACGGTCTGGCCTGCCAGGTTGATGACGGACTCGACGCCGTCGCGGATGAGCTTGGCCGCCTTGATGACGGGCGTCTTACCCTTCTCGCCGGGATCTTCGACCGCCAGTTCCAGGTAGTTCCCCTTGACGAGCCGATCGAAGCCGGAACAGCCGGGGTTGAACGCGATGTGCTTGACCTGTCCCGTTCCGTCCACCTTGACGTGGACGAACTTGTACAGCGAGTCGCGTCCAGGTACCGCACGAGGCGCGCTGACACTCTGCACGAGACCCTTTATCTCATACCTGTCGTTCACGTTCTCATCCCTCCGAAGTGCGCTTGAGCCTGCTCAACCCGAAGCGTCCATGCCCTTGACGATCTCGTTGACAGCCTCCATCTCGATGAAGGCTTCAAGGTCAGGGAGAACGTCTTCCTCGTAGTGAGCGACGGCGTCGCGAATCACGTCACCAATCGGCGCCGCAAGGCGGTCAGCCATCTCGGTGACCGAGTCCTTGGTCTCCTGCGAGACCTCCAGGACGTGCGCCTTCCCGGCGAGGATGCGCCAGGCGAGCTTGATCTTGTGCATGCTGTCCCCTTTCCGACCCGGCCAGTCTACCACTGGAAGTCCAACATGACCAGCCTGAGCCGGAGTTGGGGACGT
>Ga0079224_100003605_pt1 | contig 19631 bp, 21 predicted proteins | sample Stecom2015_FD_80414 | JGI IMG/M metagenome (GOLD analysis project Ga0079224, IMG submission 80414) | Agricultural soil microbial communities from Utah to study Nitrogen management - Steer compost 2015 | ecosystem: Environmental > Terrestrial > Soil > Agricultural land | place: USA: Utah... | reverse complement strand
GTGGCGGCGGCTGACCATCAACTCGTGGGACAACGCGATCTTCGAGCAGGCGATCAAGGCGTACTCGCGTCTCGAGGCTCCGATCGTGCCGGTCAAGGGGCCGGGCTTCAACATCCTCGGCGACCACTTCTCGCCGATCGACGCGCTGATCGCGCCGTTCTACCGAGTCTTCCCGGACGGTCGGACGCTCCTGGTGGCCCAGGCGGTGCTGTTCGGCGCGTCCGTCGTGCCGATCACCCGGCTTGCGGTGGAGCGGCTCGGGGCGCGCACCGGCTGGACGATCGCGGTGATGTACGGGTCGTCGTTCGGTCTGGCCCAGGCCGCGATCGTCGACTTCCACGAGGTGGCGTTCGCGGTGCCGATCCTTGCGATGGCCGGGGCGGCCTTCGTCGAGGAGCGCTACCGCGCCGTCATGCTGTGGTCGTCGGCGCTGATCCTCGTCAAGGAGGACATGGGCGTCACCGTCGCCGCGATCGGCGTGGCCCTCTGGCTGGCGCGCGAGCGGCGGCGGGGGCTGATCCTGGCGCTCGTCGGGGCCGTCGCGCTGGTGCTGGTGGTGTGGGTGATCATCCCCGCCTTCAACGCCGGCGGCGCCTACGACTACACCGAGAACCTCGGCGGCGAGGCGGGACTGTGGCAGAGCCTCGTCACCGAGTGGGACCGCAAGCTGGCGACCCTCGCGCTGACGTTCGCCGTCACCGGGTTCGCGGCTCTGTGGTCGCCGTGGGCGGTGGTGGCCGCACCGACGTTCGTGTGGCGCTTCCTCGGCGACGTGCATTGGTACTGGGGGACCGAGTGGCACTACTCGGTCGTGCTGATGCCCATCGTGTTCGTGGCGATGATCCAGGCGCTGGAGCGTCGGCCGCGCCTCGAGTGGCCGGCGGTCGTGGTCGGCGCCGCCGTGGGCGGATACCTGCTCGCCGGCGGGCCGATCGCCGCCCTCGCCGAGACCGAGACGTGGCAGGCGCCGCCGCACCGCGAGGCGATGCGTGAGGCGATCGACCTCATCGCCGAGGACGCCGTGGTCGAGGCCGACATCAGCGTGCTCAAATACCTCACCGGCAGTCACGACGAGGTGTACTGGGTCGGGACGATCGGGGACGTCGTGCCCGACTACATCGTCGTCGATCGCCGACTGACCGGGTTCGACCCGGCCGATCACGGCGCGCAGGAGCACGGCGGCGACTACCGGGTGGTGTTCGACCGCGACGGCTACGTCGTGGCCCGACGCGTGGGCTGAGCCCACGGGACGGCCCGGAACGACGACGCCCGCCCCGAAGGCTCGGGACGGGCGTCGCGACGGGGTCGATCAGGGGTGCGTCATGCGCATGACGTCCAGCGCGGAGTCCAGATCGGCCTCGCTGATCTCGCCACGCTCGACGTAGCCCTCCTCGAGGACGACCTGGCGGATCGTCTTGCGCTCCTTGACCGCCTTCTTGGCGATCGCGGCGGCGTTCTCGTAGCCGATGTAGCGGTTGAGCGGCGTGACGACCGACGGGCTGGACTCGGCCAGCTCGCGGCAGCGCTCGACGTCGGCGGTGATGCCGTCGATGCAGCGATCGGCCAGCGTCGTCGAGGCGTTCGCCAGCAGGCGCATCGACTCCAGGATGTTGCGGCCGATGACCGGGAGCATGACGTTGAGCTCGAACGAGCCCGACGAGCCGGCGAAGGCGATCGCCGCGTCGTTGCCGATGACCTGGGCGCACACCATCAAGGTGGCCTCCGGCAGGACCGGGTTGACCTTGCCCGGCATGATGCTCGAGCCGGGCTGCAGGTCGGGGAGGTGGATCTCGCCCAGGCCAGTCCGCGGCCCCGAGCCCATCCAGCGCAGGTCGTTGTTGATCTTGGTCAGGCTGACCGCGATGGTGCGCAGCTGCCCGGACATCTCCACCAGCCCGTCGCGGGCGCCCTGGGCCTCGAAGTGGTCGCGCGCCTCGGTCAGCGGCAGGCCCGTGCGCTCGGCGAGGATCTCGATGACGCGCTGCGGGAAGCCCTTCGGCGTGTTGATCCCGGTGCCGACGGCGGTGCCGCCCAGCGGGACCTCGGCGGTGCGGGGCAGGGCCGCCTCGACGCGCTCGATGCCGCGGCGGATCTGCGCGGCGTAGCCGGCGAACTCCTGACCGAGCGTGACCGGCGTGGCGTCCATGAGGTGGGTGCGGCCCGACTTGACGACCTCGGCGAACTCCTCGGCCTTGCGCTCCAGGCTCGTCGCCAGGTGGTCGAGGGCGGGGATCAGCGTCCGCAGCGCCGACTCCGTGGCGGCCACGTGGATCGACGTGGGGAACACGTCGTTGCTCGACTGCGAGGCGTTGACGTGGTCGTTCGGGTGGATCTCCAGACCCGAGGCGCGCGAGGCGAGCGTCGCGATGACCTCGTTGGTGTTCATGTTGCTCGACGTGCCCGACCCGGTCTGGAAGACGTCGATCGGGAAGTGCGCGTCGTGCTTGCCGGCGGCGACCTCGTCGGCGGCCGCGGCGATCGCGTCGGCCATCGCCTGGTCGAGGATGCCCAGCTCGGCGTTCGCCGTCGCGCAGGCAGCCTTGATCTGGGCCAGGGCCCGGATCTGTGCCGATTCGATCGGCGTCCCGGAGATCGGGAAGTTCTCGACGGCGCGCTGGGTCTGGGCCCGCCAGAGGGCGTCGGCGGGGACCTTGACCTCGCCCATGGTGTCGTGCTCGATGCGGTAGTCGGTCATGCCTCGAACACTAGTGCTTGCGCCGATTCGGTGGTGCAGCGGTGCGGCGGGCCTCAGAGGATCTCGTCGAGGGTCTCGACGGGACGGGCGAGCCGGGTGCCGCGGCTGGTGACGACGAACGGGCGCTCGACCAGGACCGGGTGCTCGACCATCGCGGCGAGGACCTCCTCGTCGCTCGCCTCGGCGAGCCCCAGCTCGCGATACAGCGGCTCGCGCTTGCGCACGGCCCGGGCGGGGGTGAGCCCGGCCGCCGCGAACAGCTCGCGCAACTGCTCGGCGGTCCAACCATCGTCGAGGTACCGCACGACGGTCGGCTCGATCCCGGCCTCCCGCAGGCGGTCGAGGGCCTTGCGCGAGGTCGTGCAGCGAGGGTGGTGATAGATCGTCGCGTCCACGGCGTCCACGGTACTGCGCCGCGCTCCGATCACCAGACCCGTGGCAGGACGCGCACCGACCCGCCCGCGGTCACGCCCTCCGACGGGACCACCGCGACCACATCGGCCTCGGCGAGACCGCGCAGCATGTGAGAGCGAGCCGCGGACGCCGCGACCAGGCCGGCCTCCGTCCGGATCGCCGGCACGAGCGTCGTGCCGGCCCGGGAGGTGAACGGTTCGGCGGCTTCGGCCGAGTCGAGCGGGGGCACGTCGTCACAGCGGTACCCGGCCGACAGTGCGGGGACGAACGACAGGGCGGTCATCGCCGCGGCGAGCGGGTTGCCCGGCAGGGCGAGCCACGGTCGGCCGTCGGGGAGCACCGCCAGCGACGCGGGGTGGCCGGGCCGCATGTCCACGCCGCGGAAGACGATCCGCGCGTCGAGCTCGTGCCAGGCGTCCTCGGTCGGGTCCACCGCCGACCGGCCCGTGCCGCCGGCGCTGACGATCAGGTCGACGCCCGGCGCCGCTGCGGCGGCGGCGACGGCGAGCGGGTCGTCGCGCAGACGCTCGCGGCGAGCGACCCGGGCGCCGAGCGCGGCGAGCAGCGGCGGCAGCATCGGGGTCATCACGTCCCGGACCGTGCCCGGCTCCGGCCTTCCGGTCGAGCGGAGCTCGTCCCCGGTCACCAGCAGACGAGCGAGCGGACCCCGCCGGACCCGGACGGCGTCGTGACCGGTGATCGCCAGGACGGCCAGGCGGGCTGGGGTGAGCGGGCTTCCCGCGGTCACGAGCACGTCGCCTGCGTCGGCCTCCTCCCCGGCGGGGCGAAGGTGGCGGCCGGGCGGCGGGGTCGGACCGTGAAGCAGTCCGCCGCGTATGCGGCCGTGCTCGGACTGCAGGACCGCCTCGGCGCCGTCCGGCGGGACGGCCCCGGTCACGATCGGGCGCGCGGAGCCCGCCGCGAGGTCGCCCGAGCCGGTGTCGAGCCGCCACGGCCCGGATCCGCTGACCGCCCAACCGTCCATCGCCGACGTGGCCGCGTGGGGAACGGGTCCCAGCGCGACGAGGTCCTCGGCCGCCCAGGAGCCCAGCGCGGACGCGAGCGTGACGGTGAGCACCGGCCCGGCCGGCATGGTCTCGCGTGCCAGCTCGCGAGCGCGCCACCAGGACGGCTCGGTCACGTGAAGTCCTCGGCTGCGCTCTCGGCCTGCGCGACGAGCCGCTCGATCGCCGCGCGGTCCGCGTCGGACCGGCCGGCCGCGTAGCCGACGAGGAAGGTCGTCAACGGCGCCGCCGGACGGGTGACCGCATGCGCCGCGGTGCCCGCCAGGTCCAACAGCGTGTCGATGTCGGCCTCAGGGTCGATGCCGAGCTCGGTCGTCAGGGCCCGCCACCAGCGCTCGGGGGTCTCATCGGTGCTCATCGCCGTACTCCTTCACGTCGTCCGGGGTGTCGAGGTCGGCGCAGTCCCGGCGGGACAGGACGACCTCGTCGAGGTCCAGTCTGCCGAGCAGGGCTCGCAGGGACCCGTCCGACACGTCGCCCGCCGCGCGGATCGCCGCGTCGAGCTCGGCGGCGCGCAGCCGCACGCACGCCCACTGGCGGCGGCCGTCGGGGTCGACCACGATCGAGCTCGTCCGGCCCAGTGCCTCGACGACCGCGTCCGGACGGACCAGATCGGCGGGCAGCAGCATGACGTGGTCATCCGGCGCCGCGTCGACGCACGTCCACCCGGCGCATGCGGCGGTGGCCGGACCCGCGAACGGCGGCTCCTCGCGCACCCAGACGACCTCGCGGTCGAGCTCGACCGGGCGCGGCGGACCGACCACGACGACGCGCTCGGCGGCGTCCAGCGCGGGGACGACGCCGGCGAGCAGCGGGCGCCCCCCCCCGACCGGGATCATGACCTTGTCGGTGCCGCCCAGGTGGCGCGCGCGACCTCCGGCAGGACGATCGCGTGGAGGGCGCTCATGGCGCCATCGTCGCACCGGACGCCGGCCCGGGGGTGTGGGGTGTGCGACCACTCAGCCGAGCGGCAGCTCGGTCTGGCCGTCCTCGTCGTCGCTGCTGGAGCCGATGTGGCGGTGGGCCTGCAGGATCTCGACCTCGGGACGCGCGGCCATCCAGCGCTCCACCTCGTCGAGCACCCGGACGACGTGCGCGCGGTCGATCGCCACGAGTGACCCGCCGATGCCGGCGCGGCGATACAGGTCGACCGAGTCGGTCTCGGCGGCCGCGACGGAGAAGCGTCGCTGGAGGTCGTTGACGATGGGTCGCACGATGCTGCGCTTCTCCTTGAGCGAGTGCACGTCACCCAGTCGGAGGTCGAACTCGATCCATCCCACCCACATGCGCCCAGTGTGTCAGTGGGCGGCGGCGGTAGGGTGGAGCACCGGTGTGCCGGGAAGTCTGGTCGGCGTCATGACGTCGACCCCGAAAGGCCCCCTCGATGAGTGTTCTGTTCACCCGCGGCAGCTGGCCCGAGGCTGCGCGCATCACCGAGATCCTGCGCCGCGAGGCCGTCGGCGGCATCATCTTGCTCGTCGCCGCGCTCGCCGCCCTGATCTGGGCCAACTCGCCGTGGTCGGACGCGTACTTCGACCTGGCCGGGGCGCACGTCGGACCGGAGTCGCTGCACCTGGACCTGTCGATCGCGCACTGGGCCTCCGACGGCCTGCTGGCCGTCTTCTTCTTCGTGGTCGGGTTGGAGCTCAAGCGGGAGTTCGTCGCGGGCGACCTGCGCGACCCCGGTCGCGCGATGCTGCCGATCGTGGCTGCCGTCGGCGGCATGGTCGCGCCGGCGGTGATCTTCGTCGCGATCAACGCCGGCCACGGCACCACCCACGGCTGGGCCATCCCGAGCGCCACCGACATCGCCTTCGCTGTGGCCGTGCTCGCCGTCGTGGGCACCTACCTCCCGGTCGCCCTGCGGACGTTCCTGCTGACCCTGGCGGTCGTGGACGACCTGCTGGGCATCACGATCATCGCGGTGTTCTACACCGAGGCGGTCGATCTGCTCCTGCTCACGGCGGTGCTGGTGCCGTTGATCCTCTTCGCTCTGGTCGCGCGGCGTCGAGCCCACTGGTGGTGGGCGCTCATCCCGCTCGGGGTGATCGCGTGGTGGCTGATGCACCAGTCGGGTGTCCATGCCACGGTTGCGGGCGTGCTGCTGGGATTCACGGTTCCGGCGCGTGGCGAGAACAGCGTCGCCGAGCACCTCGAGCACCGGGTCCGGCCGCTCTCGGCCGGTGTCGCGGTGCCGATCTTCGCGTTCTTCGCCGCCGGGGTGTCGGTGTCGGGCGACGTGCTCTCGGGCGCCTTCGGCTCGCCCGTGACCTGGGGGATCGTGCTCGGGCTCGTGCTCGGCAAGCCGATCGGCATCGTCGGCAGCTCCATGCTGTTGGCGGCGACGACCCGTGCGCACCTCGATCCGAGCATCAAGTGGATCGACGTGCTCGGGGCCGCCATGCTCGCCGGCGTCGGCTTCACGGTGTCGCTGCTGATCGGCGAGCTGGCCTACCGGAGCGACGACCTGTCGGAGTTCGTCAGGATCGGCGTGCTCGTGGGCTCGCTCACCGCGGCGCTGCTCGCCGCGGTGGTGCTGCGGGCGCGCAACGTCCACTATCGCGACGTGGAGTGGGAGGAGTCCGTCGACGAGGACGACGACGGCGTACCCGACGTCTACCAGCGCTGAGTCACAGCACCCAGACGAACCCCGCGACGCAGATCGCGAGCAGCAGGCCGAGCCACGGCAGCGTCCGGACGCTCAGTGGCGGCTTGTCCAGGATCACGATCGTGACCGCCCAGATGATGATCGCCAGCGGCACCGAGACGATCAGCAGGATGATCTGGTCGCCGCGTCGCGCCGGGCCGATCGCCTCCGCGGCGCCGATCGCGCCGAGCAGTCCGTGGATCGACGTCACGACCCAGGTGATCGCCAGGATGCGACGACGGACGAGGTTGAGCGACTCCTCCGAGGAATCGGTGAGTCGGTTGCTCATGACACGATCCTTTCCTGCGCCCGGTCGGCGCGGTCGATCAATTGGTGCAGCCAGTCGTTGAGCTGGTCCAGCCGGTCCAGGTCCAGGTCGAAGCGCTCGAGCATCGTCTGCGGGACGCTCAGCGCCCGCTGCCGCAGCGCCCAGCCCTCCTCGGTGACCGTGAGGGCGAACGCCCGCTCGTCGCCGTCGCGGCGGTCGCGTCGGACGAAGCCGGACCGCTCGAGTCGCTTCACGAGGGGGGAGACCGTGGCCGGCTCGAGCCGCAGACGGTCACTGAGGGCGCGCAGGGTCAGACCGTCGCGCTCCCACAGCGCGAGCATGACGAGGTACTGCGGGTGCGTCAGGCCGAGCGGAGCGAGGACGTCGCGATAGCAGCCGACGACCGCCCGGGCCGCGACCGACACCGCGAAGCAGATCTGCTCGTCGAGGGAGAGGGGGTCACGGGTCTCGGGCACGATCATGAGTGTACTGATCGTTCGTGCCCTCATCATCGGCGGGTCCGGGGTCGTACCTTGTGATCATGGCCTACCGCCACCGTGAGGAGTACGACGAGTCGGTGCCGCGCGCGCTGCGCCGTGCGCGGGAGGAGTACGACGCCGCGACGGCCCGATACGAGCAGGAGATGGCCCAGGCGCGTCGGCGCTGGGCGGCAGCCTTGGTCGAGGCGATCGAGGCCGGCATGTCCTACCAGGAGATCGCCGACGAGGTGGGCGTCTCGCACACCAGCATCAGCCGGGCGATCAAGCAGTACGGACGGCGTTGATGCGGCGCGTCCACGTCGTCGTCCGAGGCGTCGTCCAGGGGGTCGGCTATCGACAGTCGCTGCGGGTCGTGGCCGAGCGCGAAGGGGTGTGCGGGTGGGTCCGGAACCTGCCCGACGGCAGTGTGGAGGCCGAGATCGAGGGCCCGCCGCCAGTGGTCGAGCGGGTCCTCGACTGGATGCTCGACGGCCCGCCGGCAGCGCGGGTCGCGGCGCGCGACGTCGCCGAGCGGGAGCCCACCGGCGAGTCCGGCTTCCGGGTCCGGGCGACCTGAGCCGGAGATGCGGCAGGCCCGGAGTCTCGATCTCTCGAGAGTCCGGGCCTGTCGAACTGGTACACCCCCAGGGACTCGAACCCTGAACCCGCTGATTAAGAGTCAGCTGCTCTGCCAATTGAGCTAGGGGTGCTCGCCGTGGCGCGATCCCCAACATTACCGCACGGGTCGGCGCGAGTTGAAATCGGGTCCCCTGGACGTCGGTCCGTCCGGATGCGGCGCCGACCGGCGTCGGTCAGTACAGCGACGCGTGCACTTCTCGCGCCGCGTTGTGACCGCCGATCCCGCTGACGGCGCCACCGCGGCGGGCGCCGCTGCCGCACAGCAGGACTCGCGGGTGGCGGGTCGCCACGCCCCAGCGTGCGGCGGGCGATTCGGCCACCTCCTCGTCCTCGAGCCACGGCCAGGACAGGTCCCCGTGGAAGATGTGGCCGCCGGGCATGGCCAGCTCGCGCTCGATCTCCGTCGGCGTGTTGGCCTCCAGGCCCAGGATGAGCGGCTCGATGGGCTCGGCGAGGTACTCGTCGAGCGCCGCCAGCACCCGCGCGACCGCCAGCTCCTTCGCGCCCGGGGCGTCGAGCACGTCCGGCGGGGTGTGCAGTCCGAAGTACGTCAGGGTCTGAGCCTCGGTGTCGCGCAGCTCCGGGCCGAGGATCGAGCGGTCGGTCAGCGTGTGGCAGTAGAACTCGCCGCAGGCCTCGGGCAGGTGACCGTCGTGGGCGACCTGCCAGGCCTCCTGCAGCGCGCCGTAGTCCTCGTCAAGGTGGAACGTGCCGGCGAACGCCACCCGCGGATCGACCTCGCAGCGCAGCCGCGGCAGGCGTGACAGCAGGATGTTCAGCTTCAGCTGGGAGCCGGCGGGCTTGCGGTCGGGGCTGTGACCGAGCAGCCGGTCCAGCACGTACGGCGCCGCGCCCATGAGGACGTGGTCGGCCCGCTCGACGAAGCCGTCGCCGCAGACCGTGACGTCCACGTCGCTGACGTCGATGCCGTCGACCTCGGAGTTGAGTCGGATCGTCGCGCCGGCCTCGGTGGCGACCCGCGCCAGCTCGTCGGTCACCGCGCCCATCCCGCCGACCGGAACGCGCCACTCGCCCGTCCCGTCGCCGATCAGGTGGTACAGCAGGCAGCGGTTCTGGATCAGCGACGGCTCCTCGAGCGAGGCGAAGGTGCCGATCAGTGCGTCGGTCGCCACGATGCCGCGCACCAGATCGTCGGCGAACCGCCGGTGCAGCGCCTCGCCCACCGGGCGCTCGACGACGTCCTCCCAGATCGTTCCCCCGACGCGGTCCCGCAGCTCGGAGCGACGCGGGAGCGGATCGAGCAGGGTCGGGGCGATCGCCTCGGCGAGCGAGCCGACCTCGGCGTAGAACTCCTGCCAGGCCGCGAACTCCCGGTCGTCCCCGGTCAGGTCGGCGAAGCCGGCGCGCGTCCGCTCGCCCGGCTCGGTCTCGATCACCAGGCCCCCGTCGCGCCCGTCGCGCCGCCACGGTGTGAACGAGGCCGTCGGGCGGGACCGCAGCTCCAGGTCCAGACCCAGATCCGCCACGAGGGCCCGTGGGAAGAGGCTCACCAGATACGAGAATCGGGACAGCCGAGCCGGGTGGCCGTCGAAGTCCGGCGTGCTGACCGCAGCGCCGCCGACGTGCCCCGACCGCTCCAGGACCAGCACGTCCAGGCCTGCTCGCGCGAGCAGTGTCGCCGCGACGAGTCCGTTGTGCCCGGCTCCGATGATCACGACGCGTTCGGCCATGCTTCAGCCTAAGCCGTCCCGGTCCGAGCAAGCCGCGATCGGCCGCGCCGCGTCGGACGCGAGCACCGCCTGCCCGCACTAGGGTGGCGCGCATGCAGCAGTTCGTCGGAGCGATCGACCAGGGCACGACCAGTACCCGCTTCATGGTGTTCGACCATGACGGCACCGAGGTCGGCCGCCATCAGATCGAGCACGAGCAGATCCTGCCGCGGGCCGGGTGGGTCGAGCACGACGCCACCGAGATCTGGCGCAACACGCAGACCGTGGTCGCCGAGGGTCTCAAGGCCGCGGGCGTGTCGGCGCGCGACCTGGCCGCGGTCGGCGTCACGAACCAGCGCGAGACGACGGTGGTGTGGGACCGACGCACCGGCGAGCCCTACGCGAACGCGATCGTCTGGCAGGACACCCGCACCGCCGATCTCGCCAGGCGGCTCGACGAGGACGGCAGCGGTGAGGTGATCCACGCCCGCTCCGGCCTGCCGCCGGCCGCGTATTTCGCCGGAGGGAAGCTGCACTGGATCCTCCACAACGTCGAGGGGGTGCGCGAGGACGCCGAGGCCGGCCACGCGCTGTTCGGCACGATCGACAGCTGGCTCATCTGGAACCTCAGCGGCGGCCCGGACGGCGGGACGCACGTCACCGACGTGACCAACGCGAGCCGCACGATGCTGATGAACCTCGAGGAGCTCGACTGGGACGACGAGCTGCTGGAGATCTTCGACGTCCCGCGGCGGATGCTGCCGACGATCACCCCGTCCTCGATCGAGTTCGCCCGGACCACAGCGGACGGCCCGTTCGGCGCCGAGGTCGTGCTGGCCGGCAACCTCGGGGACCAGCACGCGGCGCTCGTCGGGCAGGCGTGCTTCGAGCCGGGGATGCTCAAGAACACCTACGGCACCGGCAACTTCCTGGTCCTCAACACCGGCACCGAGATCGTCCGCTCCGAGAACGGGCTGCTCACCACGGTCGCCTACCAGTTCGGCGACGAGCCCGCCCACTACGCACTGGAGGGGTCGATCGCGGTGACGGGCTCGGCGATCCAGTGGCTGCGCGACCAGCTGCAGGTCTTCGACGACGCCGCCGACTCCGAGTCGCTCGCCGAGACCGTCGAGGACAACGGTGGTGTCTACTTCGTCCCGGCGTTCAGCGGTCTGTTCGCGCCCTACTGGCGCTCCGACGCGCGCGGCGCCATCGTCGGTCTGTCGCGCTACAACACCGTGGCCCACGTCGCGCGAGCCGCGCTCGAGGCGATCTGCTACCAGTCCAAGGACGTCGTCGACGTCATGGTCGAGGACGCCGGGATCGAGCTGGAGGTGCTGCGGGTCGACGGAGGCATCACCCAGAACGAGCTGTGCATGCAGATCCAGGCCGACATCCTCGACATCGAGGTGAGTCGTCCCGTGGTGGCCGAGACCACGTGCCTGGGCGCGGCCTACGCCGCAGGACTGGCAGTCGGCTTCTGGTCCGACACCGATGAGCTGGTCCGGAACTGGTCGGAGTCGAAGCGCTGGACCCCGCAGTGGGACGACGAGCGTCGCCGGGAGGGCTACCGGCAGTGGAAGAAGGCCGTCGAGCGGACGTTCGGCTGGGTCGACTGACGACGCGTCGTTGAGCGATCACTGGTTGACTGGACGACATGCGTTCCGTTGCCCTCTCGCCCCAGCACCGCCAGGCGGCACTCGAGGCGATGGCCTCCGAGCACCTGGACGTCCTCGTCATCGGCGGCGGCGTGGTCGGCGGCGGTGCCGCGCTCGACGCGGCGACGCGCGGCCTGTCCGTCGGCCTGGTCGAGGCGCGAGACTTCGCCTCCGGCACCTCGAGTCGCTCGAGCAAGCTGATCCACGGTGGTCTGCGCTATCTGGAGATGCTCGACTTCCGGCTCGTCGCGGAGGCCCTCGCCGAGCGCAGCCTGCTGATCGAGAAGCTCGCGCCCCACCTGGTCAAGCCGGTGCCCTTCCTGTACCCGCTGACCCACCGGGTGTGGGAGCGGTTCTACGCCGGGGCCGGCGTCGCCCTCTACGACTCGATGGCGATGCTGTCCGGTCGCTCCCGCGGCGTGCCGGCGCACCGGCACCTGACCCGGACCGGCGCCCGCCGTCACGTCCCGGCGCTGCGCAAGGACGCCCTGGTCGGCGCCCTGCGGTACTACGACGGGCAGGTCGACGACGCCCGCCACACGATGTTCCTGGCGCGGACCGCGGCCGCCTACGGCGCGCACGTGGCGAGTCGCACCCGCGTGGTGGACCTGCTGCGCGACGCCGACCGGGTCGTCGGCGCGCGGGTGCGCGACCTGGAGTCCGGCCGGGAGTTCGACATCCGCGCCCGGCAGGTCGTCAACGCGACCGGCGTCTGGACCGACGAGACGCAGTCCTTCGCCGGCGAGCGGGGACAGTTCCACGTCCGCGCCAGCAAGGGCATCCACCTCGTCGTGCCGCGCGACCGGATCCGTGGCGACTCCGGCCTGATCCTGCGCACCGAGAAGTCCGTGCTGTTCGTCATCCCGTGGGGACGGCACTGGATCATCGGCACCACCGACACCGACTGGTCGTTGAGCAAGGATCATCCGGCGGCGAGCGCCAGGGACATCGAGTACTTGCTCGATCACGTCAATCGGGTGCTGGTCGAACCGCTCGTGCCCGAGGACGTCGAAGGCGTCTACGCGGGGCTGCGGCCGCTCTTGGCCGGCGAGGACGAGGCGACCAGCAAGCTCTCGCGCGAGCACGCCGTGTCGACCTCGGTCACGGGCCTGGTGGTCATCGCCGGGGGCAAGTACACGACCTATCGGGTGATGGCCAAGGACGCCATCGACGCCGCCGTCCAGCAGATGAGCACGCTGCTCGACCGGCGGGTCCCCGAGTGCGTCACCGAGGACATCCCGCTGCTCGGGGCCGACGGGTACGCGGCCCTGTGGAACCAGCGCCAGGCCCTCGCCGAGCGACACGGACTGGGCGTCGGGCGGATCGAGCACCTGCTCGATCGATTCGGTTCGCTCACCCCGGAGGTGCTCGACCTCATCGCCGAGCAGCCCGACCTCGCTGAGCCGCTCGGCGGCGCCGACGACTACCTGCGCGCGGAGGTCGTCTACGGCGTGACCCACGAGGGCGCGCGACACCTCGACGACGTGCTGGCACGGCGCACCCGGATCTCCATCGAGACCTTCCACCGGGGCACCGAGTGCGCCGCGGAGGTCGCCGACCTGATGGGGGAGGTGCTGGGCTGGTCCGCCGAGCAGCGTGAGCGCGAGATCGACCACTACCTCAAGCGGGTGGAGGCCGAGCGTGAGAGCCAGACCATGCCCGACGACGAGACCGCCGACGCCGCCCGCATGGGTGCTCCCGACGTCGTTCCGGTGGCGCATCGGTGAGCGCGCCCACGATCGTGGTCGTCGCGGCGACCCGAGCGGAGGCGGCCCATCTGCCGCCCGAGGTCCGCGTCGTGCTCACCGGGATCGGCAAGACCGAGGCTGCCGCGGCGACCGCCGAGGCGATCGCCGCCGTGCGCCCGGATCTCGTGTTGAACGTCGGCACCGCCGGGGCGCTCCGGTCGGGTGCCACCGGGCTGTTCCTGCCGTCGGTGGTGCTCAACCACGACTACTCCGCCGAGGCGGTGCGCGCGCTGGGCCATCCGGCCGTCGATCGCGTCGAGATCCCCGACGGCGACGGCACGGTGCTGGCGACCGGCGACCTGTTCGTCACCGACCCGCAGGTGCGCGACGAGCTGGCCGCTCGGGCCGACCTGGTGGACATGGAGGGCTTCGCGGTGGCGCGCGCCTGTGAGCGCGCCGGCGTGCGATGCCGGCTGGCGAAGGTCGTCAGCGACGCGGCGGACGAGTCCGCCTTGGAATGGCCCGCGGTGGTGGACGCCTGTGCCCGCCTGATCGGTCACTGGGTGCGCGAGCAGCTGGGCTGACTCAGGGCTCGGGGTCGTCCTCGAGCTCCCAGGCGATCCGCACCAGGCGGCGCAGCACGTCGTGGTCGACGGCGTCGAGATCGGCGACGTAGACGCAACCGGCACCCTCGGTGTACGCGCCCAGCTCGGGAAGCAGCTCCGCGCCCTCGAGGCGGTCCTTCAGTCCGTAGATCGACAGGGCGGACCTCCGCGGCGAGAAGCCGACGCGCGGCCAGACCCCGCGTGTCCGCCGGTCGCGCGGGAAGACGTGACGGTAGCTGCCGAAGCCGACGATGGACGGTCCCCACATCACCGGGTCGACCCCGGTCACCTCGCGCATGAGCGCGGCGAGGCGCCGCCCGTCCTCACGACGTCGCGCCGGGGTCGCGGCGGCGAGGAACGCCTCGACGTCGGCGTCGGTGGGGAGGGTCTTCTGCTGGGCCATGCGGCCATCCTCGCGCACCGGGCCCGAGACGACGAGACTCCCGAACGAACTCGTTCGGGAGTCTGTCGCGTCCACGGGGACGATCGGGGTGGATGACGGGACTTGAACCCGCGACCACCGGCACCACAAGCCGGGGCTCTACCAACTGAGCTACATCCACCATGCGCGCCGCGCGGCGCAGCGCGACGAGTCTACCGGACGGTGATCGGCCGGCCTACTCGGGGCGGGGGCCCGCCGCGATCTCGGCCGCGATCGCCCGGGCCGTGTCGCTGTCGATCCCCGGCTCGGGCGTGAACACCGTGCGCCGGTAGTAGCGCAGCTCGTCGATGCTCTCGCGGATGTCGGCCAGCGCACGATGCGATCCGCCCTTCTCCGGGGCGGCGAAGTAGGCGCGCGGGAACCAGTGTCGCGCCAGCTCCTTGATGGAGGAGACGTCGACGACGCGATAGTGCAGCCAGGACTCGAACTCGGGCATGTCCCGGGCGAGGAAGGCGCGGTCCGTGCCGATCGAGTTGCCCGCCAGCGGCGCCTTGCCCGGCTCGGGGACGAACTCGCGGACGTAGGTGAGCACCTGCTCCTCGGCCTCGCGCAGGGAGATTCCTGCGTCGAGCCGCTCGAGCAGACCCGAGGTCGTGTGCATGCGGGTGACGACCTCGTTCATCTGGTCGAGCGCCTTCTGCGGCGGCTTGATGACGAGGTCGACGCCCTCGCCGAGGACGTTGAGGTCGTAGTCGGTCACGAGGGCCGCGATCTCGATCAGGGCGTCGTCCTCCAGGGACAGCCCGGTCATCTCGCAGTCGACCCACACCAGCTTGTCGTTCACCCCGCCACCTTAGTGCGATGCTGTGACGGCTGGTCGCCGCCCGGTAGGCTTCCGCGCGTAAACCCCCCGCACCGTGTCCGAGGAGTGCTTGTGACGAACGATCGCCAGGCCCGCGCCGCCCGCGCGGAGAAGATGCGCAAGGAGCGTGAGAGGGCCGACCGCCGCCAGCGCAACACGATCACCGTCGCCATCGTCGCGATCGTCGTCGTCCTGATCGGTGCCGCCGGATGGGGGATCCGCTCGATCTCGAAGGACAACCAGAAGGCCACCGAGGTCGTCGAACCGCGTAATCTGGTCGAGCAGGGCGTACCCTACCCCGTCGAGGACGACGTCGACAACTCCGACGCGCCGGTCGTGGAGATCTTCGAGGACTTCCTGTGCCCGGCCTGCGGGAACTTCGAGCAGGTCAACGGCACCTTCCTGCAGCAGCAGGCGGCCTCGGGTGCGATCCAGCTGCGCTTCATGCCCTTCTCGTTCCTGCACACGATGAGCACGAACGACTACTCGCACCGGGCCATGAACATCGCGATGTGCGCTCTCGACCAGGAGGGCCCGGACGCCTTCTGGGCGGTCCACAGCGCCCTGTACGCCAACCAGCCCGCCGAGGGCGGTCCCGGCCCGGAGGACGCCGAGCTGATCTCGATGGCCGAGGACGTCGGAGTCGAGGGCCTCGACTCGTGCGTCCGCACCGAGAAGTTCGTCCCGTGGATCGACGAGATCCAGGACGAGTTCGCCGACGACCGCAAGGTCAGCGGCACGCCGACCGTCCACATCGACGGCAAGGAGTCCGACGCCCGGACCCCGGCCGACCTCGAGGCGGCCTTCCAGGCGGCGTCGAAGTCCTGACGTGGCCGACGACCGCACGGCCCGCTCCGCCCGAGCCGCCCAGGCGCACCGGGAGCGGGAGCGGGCCGTACGGCGTCGTCACACCCGGGTGACGGTGGCGACCGTCGCGTCGGTGGTGACGCTCGTCGGCATCGCCTGGTGGGGGTTCGGCGCGCTCGCCGGCTCCGAGGAGCCCGTCGACGTGGTCGCGCCCGGCCACTTGGTCGAGGGCGGGTTCCGGCATCCCGGCGGGGCGGGGCCGGACGCGCCGGTCGTGGAGGTCTACGCCGACTCCCTGTGTCCGCACTGCGGCGACTTCGAGGAGGACGGCGGGCGCTTCCTCGCCGAGCAGGCCGAGGCGGGCGCCGTCGACCTGCGCTTCCGCCCGATGGCGGTCCTCGACGGCGCGGCCGACGAGGGACCGGCGCACGACGTGATGAACGCTGCCGTCTGCGCGGCCGACCTCGGCGGAGCCGAGGCGTTCTGGACGGCTCACGCGGCGCTCTTCGCGGCGCGCTACCACCGGGCCGAGCAGGCGCCCTCGGTCGCCGACCTGACGGATCTGCTGGGCGACCTGGGGCCGGCCGGGCTGGCGGAGTGCATCGAGGAGGGACGCTTCATCCCGTGGATCGACGTCGCTCGCCGGAGCGGTCGCGAGCGCGGCGTGGCGGGCACGCCGACCGTCGTGATCGACGGCCGCGTCGCCGATGATCTCTCGCGCACCGGACTGGCCACCGCCCTCGCCGATCGCTGACCTGGCGCGCCCGGCAGGATTCGAACCTGCGACCCAGAGATTAGAAGGCTCTTGCTCTATCCAGCTGAGCTACGGGCGCCTGCGCACACAGGGTAGCGCCGTCGGCGCCTCGCCCTAGGCTGGCCCGGTGACGATGACCGAGCCGCGAGTCCTGCCGCCCGACACCGATCCGTTCCGCCAGCGGGGACGCACGGTGTGGGTCGTGCTGGTGTGGGTCGCGGCGGTCGTCGGCGTCGCCGGTGCGGTGTTCTTCGCGGCCTCGTCCGGATCGGTCGCCGGGACGAGCCTGGCCCTGGTCTACGCGCTCATCCCGCTGCCGGCGATGCTCTGGGTGTACTGGTGGCTCGACCGGGTCGAGCCCGAGCCGTTCCGGTACAAGGCCGCCGCGTTCGTGTGGGGCGCGGTCATCGCGGTCGGGATCGCGCTGCCCCTGGAGATCGCGATGTCCCGGCTCGGCATGAGCGAGGACTGGCTGATCGCCCTGGGAGCTCCGGTCGCCGAGGAGCTCGCCAAGGGTCTGTTCCTGATGCTGACCCTGCTGCGGCTGCGACGCATCATCGACGGGGTCTTGGACGGTCTGATCGTCTCGGGCCTGGTCGCCCTGGGCTTCGCGGCGATGGAGAATGTCGGCTACTACGCCGCCAGCTACCTGGGGTTCGAGGAGGTGCCGTACTCCGGCGCCGAGATGGCGACCGCGACCTTCGTCGTGCGCGGGCTGTTCAGCCCGTTCGCGCATCCGCTGTTCACCTCCGCGATCGGCATCGCGATGGGGCTGGCCGCGCACCGTCGGTCCCGGGCCGCGCGCTGGTCGCTCCCGGTGCTCGGGTACGTCCTCAGCGTGGGGCTGCACGCCCTGTGGAACGGGTCCCTCGTCGTCGGCGACGGGGTCGGCTTCCTGCTGGCCTACCTCGTGCTCGGCGCGCTCCTGCTCGGGTTGGCCGTGGTCGCCGTCGTCCTGCGGATGCGCCAGTTCGACGTCCTGCGTGCCGCGCTGACCGACATCGCCGCGCGGGGGTGGATCCATCCCGCCGAGGTCCCGTGGCTCGTGCGGTTCCCGCGTCGGCGTCAGGCGGTCGCGTGGGCGCGCCGGTTCGGCCCCGTCCACGCCACCGCGGTCAGGCGCTACCAGCGACTGGCCACCGAGGTCGCCTTCGTGCACCACGCCGTGATGACCGGCGCGCGCAAGCCGGCCGGTCCCGAGCACACCTACGCGCTGCTGGATCGGATGTGGCGGCTGCGGCCCTTCCTGCGGTTCCCGCCCGCCCTGCCGCCCGGGGCCTGGTGAGCGCTCGCGTCGATTCGTTCCGATGCGGGGCCCGACGGTAGGCTGTGCGGCATGGATTATCGCGTCAAGGACCTGTCCCTCGCCGAGTTCGGCCGCAAGGAGATCGAGCTGGCCGAGCACGAGATGCCGGGCCTGATGGCCATGCGTGAGCGCTACGGTGCCAGCCAGCCGCTGGCCGGCGCCCGCATCGCCGGCTCGCTGCACATGACGGTCCAGACGGCGGTGCTGATCGAGACGCTCGCCGCGCTCGGAGCCGACATCCGCTGGGCGACCTGCAACATCTTCTCCACCCAGGACCACGCGGCCGCCGCCGTCGTCGTCGGACCGAACGGCACCCCGGACGATCCGCAGGGCGTGCCGGTGTTCGCCTGGAAGGGCGAGACGCTCGCCGAGTACTGGGACGAGGCCGAGAAGGTCTTCGACTTCGGCGACGGTCGCGGCCCGAACATGCTGCTCGACGACGGCGGTGACATCACCCTGCTGCTGCACCAGGGCGTGGAGTTCGAGAAGGCCGGGGCCGTGCCGCCGCAGGACTCGACCGACAACCTCGAGTACCGCGAGGTGCTGCGCGTGCTCGCCCGCTCCCTCGAGAAGGACCCGGGCCGCTGGACCCGCTACGCGGCCGAGATCCGTGGCGTCTCGGAGGAGACCACGACCGGCGTGCTGCGCCTGTACGAGCGCTTCAAGAACGGCACGCTGCTGTTCCCGGCGATCAACGTCAACGACTCGGTCACCAAGAGCAAGTTCGACAACAAGTACGGCTGCCGCCACTCGCTCATCGACGGCATCAACCGCGCCACCGACGTCATGATCGGCGGCAAGGTCGCCGTGGTGTGCGGCTACGGCGACGTCGGCAAGGGCAGCGCGGAGTCGCTGCGCGGCCAGGGCGCTCGCGTCATCGTCACCGAGATCGATCCCATCTGCGCCCTCCAGGCCGCGATGGACGGGTTCGAGGTGCGGCGACTGGAGTCGGTGGTCGAGTTCGCCGACATCTTCATCACGACGACCGGCAACAAGGACATCATCCGCGTCGAGCACTTCGAGAAGATGAAGAATCAGGCCATCGTCGGCAACATCGGCCACTTCGACAACGAGATCGACATGGCCGGCCTCGCGGCGATCCCCGGCATCGTCAAGGACGAGATCAAGCCGCAGGTCCACCAGTGGATCTTCCCCGACGGCAAGAAGATCATCGTCCTCTCCGAGGGTCGCCTGCTGAACCTGGGCAACGCCACCGGGCACCCCTCGTTCGTCATGTCCAACTCCTTCACCAACCAGGTGCTCGCGCAGATCGAGCTCTTCACGAAGGCGGACGACTACGAGATCGGCGTCCACGTGCTGCCCAAGCACCTCGACGAGGAAGTCGCCCGCCTGCACCTGGACGCCCTCGGAGTCGAGCTGACCGAGCTCACCAAGGAGCAGGCCGCCTACCTGGGCGTGGACGTGGCCGGCCCGTACAAGTCGGACCACTACCGCTACTGACATGTCCCAGCGCCGTCCCAAGCACGATCGCGTGCTCGTCGTCGACGACGACGCCTCGTTGGCCGAGATGCTCGCGATCGTGCTTGAGGGCGAGGGGTTCCGCACGCAGGTGTGCCGCACGGGCGACGCCGTCATGGCGTCGTTCGTGGAGTTCAAGCCCGACGTCGTGCTGCTCGACCGGATGCTGCCGGGGATGGACGGGATGGCCGTCTGCCGGCAGATCCGCGAGGTGTCCGGCGTCCCGATCATCATGCTGACCGCCAAGGGCGAC
>Ga0079224_100003604_pt1 | contig 19632 bp, 19 predicted proteins | sample Stecom2015_FD_80414 | JGI IMG/M metagenome (GOLD analysis project Ga0079224, IMG submission 80414) | Agricultural soil microbial communities from Utah to study Nitrogen management - Steer compost 2015 | ecosystem: Environmental > Terrestrial > Soil > Agricultural land | place: USA: Utah... | reverse complement strand
GTGAGCCGGCTCTTCATTCAGGACGAGGAGAGGCTGTCATGCCGGTCAAAGTAGCGATCAACGGTTACGGCCGTATCGGCCGCAACATCCTGCGGGCGCTCTACGAGAGCAACAGGCGCGACGAGATCTCGATCGTCGCGGTCAACGACCTCGGCGACGCGAACACGAATGCGCACCTGACCCGCTACGACACGGCGCACGGGCCCTTTCCGTTCCCGGTCTCGGTCGACGGCTCCGATCTCGTCGTCGACGGCGACCGCATCCGCGTCCTGCAGGAGCGCGATCCGGCGAAGCTGCCGTGGAAGAGCCTCGGCGTCGACGTCGTGCTCGAGTGCACCGGTCTCTTCGCGTCGAAGGAGAAGGCGTCGGCCCACCTCGAGGCGGGGGCCGGGCGCGTGCTGATCTCCGCGCCGGCCGGCAAGGACGTCGACGCGACGATCGTCTACGGCGTCAACCACGAGACGCTGAACAGCTCGCATCGCGTGATCTCGAACGCGTCCTGCACGACGAACTGCCTCGCGCCGCTCGTCAAGGTTCTGCACGAGAGCGTCGGCGTCGAGCACGGCCTGATGACGACGGTGCACGCGTACACGAACGACCAGGTGCTGACGGACGTCTACCACAAGGATCTGCGCCGGGCCCGCTCCGCCACGCAGTCGATGATCCCGACGAAGACCGGTGCGGCGGCGGCGATCGGCCTCGTGCTGCCCGAGCTCGACGGCAAGCTCGACGGCTTCGCGATCCGCGTGCCGACGATCAACGTGTCGATCGTCGACCTGACGTTCACGGCCCGGCGGGCGACGACCGCGGACGAGATCAACCAGGCGATGCGCGCGGCGAGCGACGGCGCGCTCAAGGGCATCCTCGCGTACAGCGACGGTCCGCTCGTGTCGGTCGACTTCAACCACAACCCCGCGTCGGCGATCTACGACGCGACGCTGACGAAGGTCCAGGGCGGCACGCTCGTGAAGGCCTGCGCGTGGTACGACAACGAGTGGGGCTTCTCGAACCGCATGCTCGATGTGGCGGCGCTGATGGCCCGGCTCTGAGCCGCGCGGAAAAGGAGCGCGAAAATGGTGTCTGACACCAATTTCCCCAATTTCCCGAAAAAGGCGCGAAAAAGGTGTCAGACACCGATTCTTCCGAAAAAAGGTGTCTGACACCATTTTGCGCAGCTCGGTGAGCGGAGAGCCATGGCACTCGAAGTCGTTCGCATGACCGATCTCGATCTCGCCGGCAAGCGCGTGCTGATCCGCGAGGACCTGAACGTGCCGGTCAAGGACGGCCGGGTCACGAGCGACGCACGGATCAAGGCCGCGCTGCCGACGCTCCAGGCGGCGCTCGACAAGGGCGCCGCCGTGATCGTGATGTCGCACCTCGGGCGTCCGAAAGAAGGCGCGTTCGATCCCGCGGCATCGCTCGAGCCCGTCGCCGAGGTCCTCTCCGAGCTGCTCGGCCGCAAGGTGCCCCTCGTGCGCGACTGGATCGACGGCGTCGAGGTCGCGCCCGGCGAGATCGTGCTCGCGGAGAACGTCCGCTTCCTGCCGGGCGAGAAGGCGAACGACCCGGCGCTCGCGAAGCGCATGGCCGCGCTCTGCGACGTGTTCGTGATGGACGCGTTCGGCACCGCCCACCGCGCGCAGGCGAGCACGGAGGGGGTCGCGCGCTTCGCGCCGCAGGCGTGCGCGGGGCCGCTGCTCGTCGCGGAGCTCGAGGCGCTCGGCGCCGCGCTCGAGGCGCCGCGCCGTCCGCTCCTCGCGATCATCGGCGGCGCGAAGGTCTCGACGAAGATCGAAGTCCTGCGGGCGCTCGCGTCGAAGGTCGACGCGCTGATCCTCGGCGGCGGCATCGCGAACACCGTGCTCGCGGCGACGGGCGCCGAGGTCGGCAAGTCGCTGGTCGAGCGCGAGATGGTGGATTTCGCGAAACGGCTGCTCGATGGCGAGTTCGGCAAGGCCGAGATCCCGCTGCCGACGGACGTCGTCGTCGCCGAGAGCCTCGACCGCGACGCCCGGGGACGGGTCACGGACGTCGCCGGCGTCGGCCCGAACGACATGATCCTGGACATCGGGCCCGAGACCGCCGAGGCGTACGCACGGCGGCTCGCCGACGCGGGGACGATCGTCTGGAACGGCCCCGTAGGCGTGTTCGAGCATCCCGCGTTCGCCGCGGGCACCCGCCGAATCGCGGAGGCGGTCGCCGCGAGCAGCGCATTCTCGATCGCCGGCGGCGGCGATACGCTCGCCGCCATCGAGCAATTCGGCATCGCCGACGACGTCTCCTATATCTCGACCGGCGGCGGCGCCTTCCTCGAGTTCCTCGAAGGCAAACGCCTGCCCGCCGTCGCCGCGCTCGAGGACCGGGCGAAAGAAGCGCGCGGGTGACGCCGCGCGCCCCGAAGCCGGGCGAAGGGTTCGCGGGCATACGCGTATAATCGCGAGAGCTCGGCCGGTTCGAGCCGTGTCGGTCAGCGGCGCCGGCCCGCAGCATCCGAAGCGATGGCACTGACGCTTTCCGACCCGAAGGCGCTCCTCACGCGCGCGTTCGAGTCCGCACTCCGCGCGGCCGCCCCGGCCGCTTGCCTCGACAGGGCCCTCGCCGACGTCGTCGAGCGCGCGCCGGCCGTCGTGCTCGGCGCCGGGAAAGCCGCGGCGGCGATGGCGGCCGCCTTCTCCGCCGCCTGGGGCGCGCCGGTGCGCGGGCTCGTCGTCACCCGCTACGGCCACGGCCTCAAGGCCGGCGAGAGCGCGGGCGGGATCGAGGTCATCGAGGCCGGCCATCCGTCGCCGGACGCGGCGAGCCTCGCGGCTGGTGCGCGCCTGCTCGAGCTCGCCCGGAGCGTGCGGAGCGGCGAGAGGCTGGTCGGACTGATCTCTGGCGGCGGGTCGGCGCTCGCGTCCGCCCCGCTCGGCGGGCTCGCGTTCGAGCAGAAGCGGGACGCGGCCGACTTCCTGATCCGCGCCGGGGCCGACATCCGCGAGATCAACTGCGTGCGCAAGCACCTGTCGGGGCTCAAGGGCGGCCGGCTCGCGGCCGCGGCGCGCCCCGCCGCGGTCCTCACGTTCGCGATCTCGGACGTGCCGGGCGACGATCCGGCCGACATCGCGTCGGGTCCGACGATCGCGGATCGCACGACCCAGCGGGACGCGCTCGCGATCCTCGAGCGCTACCGCTATCCGCGCATCGACGCGCTGCGCGCCGTGCTCGAGGATCCGCGCTTCGAGACGCCGAAGCCGGACGACCCGGCGTTCGCGCACGACACGGTCCGCGTTGTCGCGTCGAATGCGACCGCGCTCGACGCCGCGGAGGCGTTCCTCGCGCGGGAAGGGTTCCGCGTGGTCCGCTTGGGCGATGATCTCGACGGCGAGGCCGAGGCGCTCGGCCGGGAGCACGCGCGCCTCGCGCTCGAGCTCGCGGGCTCGGGGGAGCGCGCCGCGATCCTGTCGGGCGGCGAGACGCGGGTCGTGCTCGGCGACGCCGACGGGCGGGGCGGCCGCAATCTCGAGTATCTCTCGGGGCTCGCGCTCGAGCTCGCCGGCGCGCCGGGCGTGTACGCCGTCGCGGCCGACACGGACGGCATCGACGGCCGCGGCGACCACGCGGGCGGCCTCGTCACGCCCGGCATGCTGGCCGAGGGCGCCGCGCTCGGGCCGCCGCTCGAAACGCTGCTCGCGCAGCACGACACGTATCGCTTTTTCGATGCGTGCGATCTACTACTACGGACAGGGCCGACGCGAACGAACGTCAACGACTTTCGTCTGATCGTCTGTCTGCCGGACCACTAAGGATGCGCATGATCAAGACTCAGGAACTCGAGGGCGCCCGGCGCCGCACGAAGATCGTCGCCACGCTCGGGCCCTCGACCGACGATCCCGCGGTGCTCGAACGGATGATCGTCGCCGGCGCGGACGTGCTCCGCATCAACTTCTCGCACGGCACGAGCGAGCAACAGCGCAAGCGCATCGACACCGCACGCGAGGTCGCGGCGCGGGCGGGGCGCTGCGTCGCACTGATGGGCGACCTGCAGGGCCCGAAGATCCGCATCGAGTCGTTCGCGAAGGGCTCGGTCCAGCTCGAGGCCGGGCAGCCGTTCGCGCTCGATATGGAGCTCGATCCGAACGCCGGCGACGAGCGGGCGGTCAACGTCGCGTACCCGCAGCTCGTCGACGACGTCGAGCCCGGCGACGTGCTGCTGCTCGACGATGGGCAGATCGTGCTCCAGGCGGAGGCGGTCAGCCGCAGCAGGATCGACTGCCGCGTCCTCCAGGGCGGCGAGCTGAGCAGCAAGAAGGGCCTCAACAAGCGCGGCGGCGGGCTGTCGGCGCCGGCCCTGACCGACAAGGACCGGGCCGATATCGAGACGGCGGCGAAGACGGGCCTCGACTTCGTCGCCGTGTCGTTCGCGCGCGATGCGGCGGACATGGACGAGGCCCGCCAGCTCCTGCGCGCCGCCGGCGGTCACGCCTACCTCGTCGCGAAGATCGAGCGCTCGGAGGCCGTGCAGAACATCAAGTCGATCATCGCGGCGAGCGACGCGATCATGGTCGCGCGCGGCGATCTCGCGGTCGAGGTCGGCTACGCATCGATGACCGGCTTGCAGAAGGGGCTGATCCGCCTCGCACGCTCGCAGAACAAGGTCTCGATCACCGCGACGCAGATGCTCGAGTCGATGATCTCGCACGCGTCGCCGACCCGCGCGGAGATCTCCGACGTCGCGAACGCGGTCATGGACGGCACGGACGCGGTGATGCTGTCCGCGGAGACCGCGATCGGGCGCTATCCGGTGCAGGCGGTCGCGACGATGGCGGAGCTTTGCGTCGGCGCAGAGAAGCACGAGACGTTCCGCCGCGCCGCGAACTACCGCCTCGAGGACGTGTTCGAGCACGTCGACGAGGCGATCGCGATGGCGGTGATGTACGTCGCGAATCACCTCAAGGTGAAGGCGATCATCGCGTTGACGGAGTCGGGCTCGACGACGCTGTGGATGTCTCGCGTGCGCTCGGACATCCCGATCTACGCCTTCACGCGCCATGAGACGACGCGGCGGCGGGTCACGCTCTACCGCGGCGTCTATCCGGTCTCGTTCGACGTCACGAAGATCGATGCCGCGAATATCCACCAGCACCTCTTCGACACGCTGCGCAACAACGGGGCCATCGAGCCGGGCGATCTCGTCATCTTCACCCGCGGGGAGCTGCAAGGCGTGTCCGGCGGCACGAACACGATGCAGATCCTGACCGTGCCCGAGGCGTGAAGGGGCAGGCGGACATCTCGCCCGGCGAGCTCGCGTCGCCCGCCGCGCTGCTGCGTCCGGGCCGGCCCGTGAAGGGCGGGCTGCGCAAGGCACTGATCCTCCCCGGTGCCGGCGCGCGGGGCGCGTATCAGGTGGGCGTGCTCAAGGCGATCGCGCGCCTGCTGCCGAAGCCGTCGGAGAATCCGTTCTCGATCATCGCCGGCACGTCGGCCGGTGCGATCAACGCGGCGGTGCTCGCGAGCCGCGCCGGGCACTTCGAGCGCGGCGTCGCCGAGATGGAGCGCGTCTGGGCGAACTTCGACGCGAGCCAGGTATACCGCACGGACAATTGGACGATGCTGAAGTCGAGCTTGCACTGGCTCGTCACGCTCGTGCTCGGCGGTCTCGGCCTCGGTAATCCGAGGTCGCTGCTCGACAATTCGCCGCTGCGCGAGCTGCTGATGCGGCGCATCCCTCGCGGTGCGATCACGCGCTCGATCGGCCGCGGGTATCTCGATGCGCTCGCGATCACGGCGTCGGCGTACACGTCGGCGCGCTCGGTCACGTTCTATCAGACGAGGGAGCCGGTGGAGCCGTGGGAGCGCGTGCGCCGGATCGGGCGGCCCGCGAAGATCACGGTCGATCACCTGCTCGCGAGCGCGGCGGTGCCGTTCGTCTTTCCGCCCGTGCGGCTCGGCGGCGAGTACTACGGCGACGGCTCGATGCGCCACCCGGCGCCGCTCAGCTCCGCGATTCATCTCGGCGCCGACCGGCTGCTCGTGATCGGCGTCCGCGAGGAGCAGCCGGAGCCGGAGCCGGACCCGCAGGCCGAGCCGGAGTATCCGAGTCTCGGTCATCTCGCGGGCTACATGCTGGACACGCTGTTCATGGACGGCCTGTTCGCGGATCTCGAGCGGCTCACGCGGATCAACCTGATCCTCGCGGAGCTCGGCACGGACCAGCTTCACTCGCCGGTGCACCGTTTGCGGCCGATCGACGCGCTGGTGGTGCTGCCGAAGGAGGATCTGCGGCAGGTCGCGGCGCACTACGTTCGCGAGCTGCCGCGGGCGGTCCGGATGCTGCTCAATGGGGTTGGCGCGTACGGGCGCGGCGGGATGCAGCTCACGAGCTATCTGCTGTTCGAGGCGGGATTCACGCGGGAGCTCATCGCGATGGGGTATCGGGACGCGATGGCGATGAAGGACGACCTCATTGCGTTCCTGCTCGATGAGCCGATTGCGCGGCTCGATGCGCCGGCATACCTGAAGGAGCGGCTCGAGCACTGACGCGTCGCGCTCATTGTCCGCGCGGCTTCTCGGTAGATGGCGCCGGACCGGTAGCGCGTCCCGGAGGCGTGCTCGTATGCGCGCTCGCGGGAGGAGCATCCATAGACGCTCGCTTTCGGCATCTCGCTGCGAAAGCGGGCCGCCTACGAGCGCGACTTCCCCGCGACGTGCACGGTGCTCGCCTTCGGGCCTTCGTCGCCGACGTCCTCGGCGAACCACACTTCGTCGCCGATCTCGAGCTCGTCGAAGTCGGCATCGACCACGCTGTTGCGGTGGAAGTAGATGTAGCGGCCGTCCGGAGTCTCGATGCGGCCGTAGTCCTGCTCCGGATGAAGCTCGGAGATCACGCCGTGCGGCGGTCCCTCGCGGACCTTGACCTTGCCGCGGGAGACCCTGACCCAGTCCTGAAGCTGCCGCCGCGCCGCGTCGAACGCATCCCGCATCGCAAGGTAAACGTCCTCGTGCGCGGGATTGTCCGGCTTCTCGCGTCCGGCGAAGATCTCCGCGCCCGGCACGCGCACGTCGACCGCGACCCGGTAGACCTCACCCTTGCGGCTGTGCCGATGCGGCGCCTCGATCGTGACCCGGCAGCTGATGATCTCGGGCGCGAAGCGCTCGAGCTCTGCGGCGCGTGCGCGGGCCTCGGCCTCGACCGCTTCCGACCGGTCGACGTTATGGAAATAGACCTCGAGCGGGACCTGCATCGCGCTCAACATGCCATGTGCCGCCGGCGTCGCGCCATCGGTATTCCCCGCTAACCGGCATTATTCATGAACGTTCGGCAAGGGTGCGGGCGCTGCGTGCTGTGCGCGCCTTGGGGACCGCCGCATGCTGGGCCCGCACCGGCGCCGTATTCAGAGCATCAGCCACGTCCCGAGGCCGAGGAACGCAGCGAGCCCGATCACGTCCGTGATCATGATCAGCACGACGCCCCCCGCGATCGCGGGATCGATGCCGAGCGCCCGCAGCAGAAGGGGGATGCCGAACCCCGCGATCGCGCCCGCGACGAGATTGGTCACCAGCGCGAGCGCGATCACGACCCCGATGAGCCACGTCCCGAACCACAAGACCGCGACCAGCCCGACGAGCACCGCCCAGCCGAGGCCGTTCAGCAGCGCGACGCCGAGCTCGCGGCGAAGCAGCCAGCGTGCGTTCTCGCGGTCGATTTGCCCGAGCGCGAGCGCGCGGATGATCAGCACCATCGTCTGCGTGCCGGCGACGCCGCCCATGCTGGGCACGATCGGCATCAGCACGGCGAGCATCACTACCTCTTCCAGCGTCGCCTCGAAGAGGCCCGCGACCCACGCGGCGAGAAACGCCGAGCCGACGTTGACGCCGAGCCACATCGCGCGCCGGGCGGCACTGCGCGCGACCGGCGCGAACATGTCGTCCTCCTGGTCGAGGCCCGCCATGCTCAGGACGGAGCGGCCCGCTTCCTCGCGGATCACGTCGAGCACGTCGTCGACCGTGATGCGGCCGAGCAGCCGGCCGTTCTCCGCCGTCACGGCGGCCGATACGAGGTCGAAGTTCTCGAACAGCCGCGCGACCTCGGCGGCGGGCAGATGCGCGTCGATCCTCGGCACGTCCGTGTCCATCAGCTCTGCGACCGGCTGCTCGGGATCGGCGGTCAGGAGCTTCGCGAGAGAGAGGGCGCCGAGGAAGTTGCCCGCGCGATCGACGACGAACAGCGCGTCAGTCCCGCGCGGCACGCCGCCCCGCATGCGCAGATAGCGCAGCACGACCTCGACGGTCACGTCCGAGCGCACGGACACCATGTCCGGGTTCATCAGGCCGCCGGCGGTGTCCTCGGGGTAGGCGAGGACGGTCTGCAGGCGCATGCGGTCGCTCGAGTCGAGCGAGCGGACGACCTGCTGCTTGACGGCTTCCGGCAGCTCGGCGATGAGGTCGGCGAGATCGTCGAGGTCGAGCTGCGCGGCCGCGGCGACGATGCGCTCGCTGTCCATCTCGCGCATCAGCGTGCCGCGGACCTCCTCGTTCAGCTCGACGAGCACGTCGCCCTCGTCGTCGACGTCCACGAGGTTCCAGACGACGAGCCGCTGCGGCAGCGGCAGCGATTCGAGCAGGTCGGCGATCTCGGCGGGGCTGAGCGCGTGCAGCATGCCGCGCACCTTACGGAGCCCGCCCGTCTCGAGCGCGTCGCGCAGCGCCTCGAGCGCCGTCGGCTGCGTCTCTTCGCTTACGGCCGTCTGGTCGTGCACGCCGAGCGTCCCGTTGTGGGTTCCGAGGTCATCACGCCAGCGGGGCGGCTCAGGAGAGCTCGTGATGCCGCGTCTGGATCGAGGCGTGCGAGGCCTTGAGGAGCTTGGCAACGGCCTCGGCGACGTACACGGACCGGTGCTGTCCGCCCGTGCAGCCGATCGCGACCGTCAGGTAGGAGCGCTGGAAATCCTGATAGCGCGGAATCCAGTGCTCGAGGAAGCCGGCGATGTCGCGCACCATCTCCTGCACGAGCGGCTGCGCGTCGAGGAACGCGATGACCTCCGGGTCCTTGCCGTTGAGCGGTCGAAGCTGCGTTTCCCAGTACGGGTTCGGCAGGCAGCGTACGTCGAACACGAAATCCGCGTCCGGCGGCAATCCGTGCTTGTAGCCGAACGACTCGATCAGGATCGACAGCGTGCTCGGCAGCTTTTGCCCGACGCGGTCCCGGATCCTTTCGCGAAGCGCGTACGCGGTGGTGCCGGTCGTGTCGACGATGAGGTCTGCGGCGTCGATGATCGGGCCGAGCAGGACGCGCTCCTTCGCAATCGCCTCGCGCAGGCTGACGTTCTCGTTCGATAACGGGTGCCTCCGGCGCGTTTCGCTGAAACGGGACAGCAGGACGTCATCCGACGCCTGCAGGAAAATGATCTCGCATTCTACCCCGTCGGCCCGCAGCTTCTTCGCGAGCGTCGGCAGCTGCTCGATGTCCGAGGGCCGGTTGCGGGCGTCGAGCCCGACGCCGACGTCCCGATAGGAGCCGTCGTTCGCGAGGAGGATGTCGTCGACGAACGAGCGCAGCAGGCCGACGGGGATGTTGTCGATGCAGTAGAAGCCCAGATCCTCGAGCAGATGCAGCGCGACGGTCTTGCCGGAGCCGGAAAGACCGCTGATGATGATGAGTCTCATCCGTGCCGCCCTCCGCCCGATCACCCTTGCTCAGCCGAAGCGCTTCTCCACTTCCCGCGCACGGTGATCGGTAAGCTTCTCCTTGTGCTTCGTGATCTGCCGGTCGAGCTTGTCGGCCAGGTTGTCGATCGCCGCATACATGTCGCCGTCCGTCGCCTCCGCATGGATCGTCGTGCCGCCGGCGTGAACCGTCGCCTCCGCCTTGTGGATGAGCTTCTCGACCGTCAGCACGCAGTCGATGGCCGTCATGTTGTCGAAGTGACGCTCAAGCTTCTCGAACCTCGTCGTCACGTAGTCGCGAAGCGCGTCCGTGATGTCGACATGATGCCCGGTGACCGTCAGATCCATGAATTGCTCCTTGTCGTTAGTTTTCGAGCACGGTAAGCCCCGAGGGCAGGAGCGCCCCCCCCGCTTGCCTCCGCGCTCGAGGCCGCGGATCAACCTGCGAGCTTACTCCGCTTGCGGTCGCTCGACGATGGGATATTCAACGCTTCCCGGTACTTTGCGATCGTGCGCCGAGCGACCTTGATCCCCTCATTCGACAGAATTCGGGCGATTTGGTTGTCGCTGAGCGGCTTTTCGGGGTCTTCCGCGGCGACCAGCTTGCGGATCTTGGCCCGTACTGCGGTCGACGACTGCTCGCCGTCCTCGCTCGAGAGGTGGCTCGAGAAGAAATACCGGAACTCGAATACGCCGCGCGGCGTGTGCATGTACTTGCCGGTGGTGACGCGGGAGACCGTCGACTCGTGCATCTGAATCGCCTCGGCCACGTCACGCAGGACCATCGGGCGCATGTACTCCTCGCCCTTCTCGAGGAACTCGGTCTGCCGCTGCACGATGGTCATTGCGACCTTGAGCAGCGTCTCGTTGCGGATCTCGAGGCTGCGGATCAGCCAGCGGGCTTCCTGCAGCTGGGTACGCAGCACGTCGTACTCGTCCCCCCGGCCGAGCGAGTTCGCATAGACCTGGTTCACGCGCAGCTGCGGCGCGATCGCGCCGTTGAGCTCGACGACCCAGTGGCCGTCGTTGCGGCGCACGAAGACGTCCGGCACGACGTACTCGGCCGCGGGCGCATGCACGGCCGACCCCGGGCGCGGATGGCACGAGCGCACGAGCTGGAGGGCCGCCTCGAGCTCGCTGTCCGACGCCTTGAGCAGGCGCTTCAGCGCGCCGTACTGATGCTCGGCCACGAGCTCGAGATGCTCGGCGGCGATCGCGCGGGCGAGCTCGAGGCCGGGGCTCGAGGGGTCGAGCTGCTCGAGCTGCAGCAGCACACATTCGCTCACCGAGCGCGCGCCGCAGCCGACCGGGTCGAGCCGCTGCACGTACGCGAGCACGGCTTCGATCTCCTCGACGGTCGCGATGACGTCCGGCGCGAGGGTCTCGCGGATCGTCTCGAGATCGTCCATCAAATAGCCGTCGTCGTTGATCGCGTCGATGATCGCCCGGCCGATCGCCCGCGAGCGGTCGTCGAGACGCTCGAGCTCGAGCTGCCACAGCAGGTGATCGTGGAGCGTCTCGTTCGATCGGTCCGCGTATTCGAATGTCTGGCGCGGCTCGTTGCTGCGCGGCGCTTCGGACGGCCCGGTGCGCTGCACGTCCTCCCATTCGGATTCGGAGACCGTCGCCTCGGCGTAATCGTCGGCCGCATCGGCGCCCGAATCGAGCTCGGAGACGTCGTTCGTCTCGCCGTCGAGCGGCGTCGCTGCCTCGGCCTCGGCCGTCGCTGCCTCGTCGATCTCGAGCATGACGTTCTGGTCGAGCGCTTCCTGAATCTGCGCCTGAAGCTCCATGACCGGAAGCTGCAGCAGGCGGATCGCCTGTTGCAGCTGCGGCGTCATCGTGAGCTGCTGGCTCAGTCTCAGTTGAAGCGACGGTTTCAGCATGGGTTCGACTTAAAGCGAGAAGGCCTCTCCGAGGTAGACTTCGCGCACGCTACGGTTGGACAGAATCTCGTCCGGCGTGCCGCGCGCCATCAACTCTCCGTTGTTCAGGATATAGGCATAGCCGCAGATTCCAAGTGTCTCCCTAACATTGTGATCGGTTATCAATACTCCAATTCCGCGTTGGCTCAAGTGCCTGATGATCCGTTGTATGTCGAGCACCGATATCGGGTCGACGCCGGCAAACGGCTCGTCGAGCAGAATGAACTTGGGTTCGGCCGCGAGGGCGCGCGCGATTTCCACGCGCCGGCGCTCACCTCCGGACAGACTCACGCCGAGGCTGTCGCGGACGTGGCTGATGTGCAGCTCTTCCATCAGTTCCTCCAGAAGAGTCTGCCGAGCGGCCCGGTCGAGATCCTTGCGCACCTGCAGGATCGCACGAATATTATCGGCTACCGTCAGCTTGCGGAAAACCGAAGCCTCCTGGGGCAGATAACCTAGTCCGAGACGCGCACGCCGGTGCACCGGCAGCCGGGTGATGTCCTGCCCGTTCAATATGATCTTGCCGCGATCGCACGGGACGAGACCGACGATCATGTAGAATGCGGTCGTCTTGCCGGCGCCGTTCGGGCCGAGCAGCCCGACGACGTCGCCGCTTTCGATCGAGAGGGAAAGATCGTTGACGACTTGCCGGGACCGGTACCGCTTCGCGATGCCGACCGTTTCCAGCCGGCTCATGGCGCCTGCTGGCCGGCGGGATCCTCGCTCGGCGTGATTCTGATCATTTGCAGCGGCCGTTCACACTCGGACGAATCCGAGCGGGCGGCTTTGGCGCCGATGTCGTAGATGAGGCCGCAGCCCACGTACGCGTAGCCGCCGAGCACGATGCGCGCCTCGCCGCTGAGGCTGACGACGTCCGCCACCAGGTCGTACGTGAGGCGCTCCGCTTCGCCGAAGGCCTGCTCGGCACTGCCGGGCGCGAGGTCCTCGAACCTCGCCGGCGTCCCGCGCAGCTCGAACCGGCCGAGCACGCCGTTCCGCTCGATGAACTCGGCGGTGTCGGCCGTGATCAGCGCGTTCTCGCCCCGAATCCGGACATTCCCTTGCAGACCCCACTCGATCAGCTTCTCCTGCGGCATCTCGCGGTACCACCCCTGCTCCGCCGTGATCGACAGCTCGCCCTGGGCGATCCTCACCCCGGTGACGAGCGCGCGGCCCGTCGCGCCGTCGAGCTCCCAGTAGTCGAAACTTACGTCGATGCCCTGCGCGGGGTCCTGCGCGCCGGCGTCCGCCGGGGCAAGCGACGCGGCGGCGGCCCACGCGAGCAGCACCGTCAGCGCGCGGACGCGCCCGCGAAGCCCGGCGCCGTACGCGCCTGGGCACTGCCAAGCGGGAGATCCCGGCGGCGCGGCGCGCGCGCCGCTCTCGGACCGATCGTCTGCGTCCATTCAGCCTCCGCGGTTCTTCCGACCGGCCGTCACCGCTCGATTCGACCCCGGATGTTCGACTCCAGCGTCAGCCGGTCCTCCCTGAGCAGTGCCTCGAGGCCGGTCGCGGTGAGCGTGCTGGCTCCGGTCATGAACGTGACGTCCCCGTCGCTCCTCGCAACGTACCGCACCGGATCGATCACGAGGCGCTTCATCCGCACGACGGCGGTCTCGCCGTCCTCGACCGGCTCCCGCACGAGCTCGACGCCGGCGTCGAGCTCGAGCATCTGGCGCTCGAGCCAGACTACGGCGCGCGCCGCCCGGGCGTGCCACGGGATCTGCTCCGCGTCGCGATACTCGAACAGCACGCCGCTCAGCACGAGTGCCTGGTCCTCCGGCCGATCCTCGGCGTACTCCGCGCTGATCCGATACAGCATCCGGCCCTCGTCGTTCGTCTGCAGCACATCGGCGTCCCGGAGGTAGTAGCTCGGCGGCTGATCGCTCGCCGTCCCGACCCTCGGCGCCGCCGGCTCGTGCGGGCGGGCGAAGTACCAGGTCGCGGCCGCAGCGACGGCGAGCACGCAAAACGCGAGCATTTTGAATATGGGCCGATCCAACGGAGGCGCTCCGACCCGGCGATGGCCGAGGGGTTCGATTCTACCTGCATTCGCGGCGCGCGCCGTCGATTGCCGCACGCCGCCGCCTCCATCGGCTAGACTAGGCCCCCGTGGTGAATCGAGTGGAAAGCGGATGGATCCGGACGACATCAAGTCGCTGATCGAGCAGAACCTGCCGGGCAGCAGCGCGGAGGTTCGCACGGACGGCATGGGCCATTACGAGGCGGTCGTGGTCTGCCCGGCGTTCGAGGGCAAGCGCAGCATCGCCCGTCATCAGATGGTGTACGGTGCGCTCGGACAGCGCGTCGGCCGCGAGATCCATGCGCTGCAGCTCAAGACCTACACGCCCGAGGAGTGGCGGTCCGCGGGCGCTTGATGCGCTTCGCCGCCGGCGGATGAGCGGGACGCGCGAGACGGCGAAGTCGCCCGACCGCGGCCCGCGCCCGGGTCCCGCGAATGGATAAGCTCGAGATCCGCGGCGGCGTGCCGCTCGAAGGCGACGTCACGATCTCCGGGGCGAAGAACGCCGCGCTGCCGATTCTCGCGGGCTCGCTGCTCGCCGGCGGACCGGTGGTGCTGTCCAACGTCCCGCGGCTGAACGACGTCGCGACTACGGTCAAGCTGCTGCGGCGGATGGGCGTCGAGGTCGAGCTGCGCGACGGCGCGGACGGCGCGGAGGTCGAGGTCGACGCGTCCCGGGTCTCCGAATGCCTCGCCCCGTACGAGCTCGTGAAGACGATGCGGGCGTCGATCCTCGTCCTCGGTCCGCTCGTCGGCCGCTACGGGCGGGCGGACGTCTCGCTGCCCGGCGGCTGCGCGATCGGTGCGCGGCCGGTGGACCTGCACGTCGCGGGGCTGCGCGCGATGGGGGCGTCGATCTCGATCGAGGACGGCTACATCCGCGCACGGGCGAAGCGGCTGACCGGCGCGCGCCTCGTGCTCGACACCGTGACCGTGACGGGCACCGAGAATCTGATGATGGCGGCCGTCTTCGCGCGCGGCGAGACGCTGATCGAGAACGCCGCGCGCGAGCCCGAGGTCGTCGATCTCGCGAACTTTCTGATCACGCTCGGCGCGCGGATCGAAGGGGCGGGCACCGCGACGATCCGGGTGCAGGGCGTCGACGACCTGAGCGGCGGCCGCTACTCGATCATGCCGGACCGGATCGAGACCGGCACGTATCTCGTCGCGGGGGCGATCACCTCCGGCAGGATCCGCACGCTGCGCACCTGCCCGGACCAGCTCGACGCGGTGCTGCAGAAGCTGCGCGAGGCGGGTGCCGGGATCGAGATCGGACCGGACTTCATCGAGCTCGACATGCGCGGCAGGCGGCCGCTCGCCGTCGACATCAAGACCGCGCCGTTCCCGGGCTTCCCGACCGACATGCAGGCGCAATTCTGCGCGCTCGACGCGATTGCGCTCGGCACGGGCGCGATCACGGAGACGATCTTCGAGAACCGCTTCCAGCACGCGCTCGAGCTGCAGCGGATGGGCGCGAGCATGTCGATCCAGGGCAACACGGTCGTATGGCGGGGGGTCGAGCGGCTGACCGGCGCGCCCGTCATGGCGACGGACCTGCGCGCGTCGGCGTCGCTCGTGCTCGCCGGCCTCGCGGCGCACGGGACGACGACGATCGACCGGATCTATCACATCGACCGCGGCTACGAGGGCATCGAGCAGAAGCTGTCGCAGCTCGGCGCGAACATCCGCCGGCTCCGCTGAGCCGGCCGCCGCTTCCGGGCGTTCGAGCCCGGGGCGGCGTCAGCTCCCGCGGCGGGTCCGCCGGTCCGCGAGCACCGCCTCGACCTCGAACGCCTCGCCGGTGCGGCGCATGCCGCCGATCAGAATCCGCTCGCCCGGCCGGCGCCCGCCGACGAGCGCCTTCGCGTGGCGGTCATTGCGTAGACGATTGCCGTCGATGTGCGTGAGGATGTCGCCCGGTCGGATGCCCGCTTCGGCGGCCGGGCCGACGACCTCGTCGACGACGATCGCCCAGCCGTCGATGCCGTAGGCGCTCGCGAACTGCGCCGGCAGCGGCGTAGCCTTCTCGAGGCCGAGGTACCCGCGGATGACGCGGCCGTGCTGGATCAGCTGCTCCGTGACGCCGCGCACGAGGTCCACGGGGATCGCGAAGCCGATGCCCTCCGGCGGGTTCCCGCCGCTGCGCTCGGTGACGGCCGCGTTGATGCCGACCAGCTCGCCCCGCGTGTTGACGAGCGCACCGCCGGAGTTGCCGGCGTTGATCGCGGCGTCCGTCTGGATGAAGTCCTCGTAGTCGGTGAGACCGAGGCTGCGGCCGATCGCGCTGACGATGCCGAGCGTCACCGTGTGGCTCAGGCCGAGCGAGTTGCCGATCGCGAGCACGACGTCGCCGACGGCGAGCGAGTCCGAGCGGCCGAGCTTGATGGACGGCAGGTCGTCGAGATCGATCTTGAGCAGGGCGAGCTCGGTCTCAGGGTCCGCGCCGACGAACTTCGGCGTCGCGACGCGCCCGTCCGCGAGCTGCACCCGCACGTCCGTCGCGCCCTGGATCACGTGCCAGGCCGTGACGATGTACCCGCGCGGGTCGATCACGACGCCCGAGCCGAGCCCGTGATCCGCGTAAGCCCGGGCGAACAGGTCCACGAAGCGCCGCTCCGTATAGATATTGACGACGGCCGGCGACGTGGCGGCGACCGCCGCTGCGTAGCCGTGCGTCGCCGGCACCGGGCCGCGGTGCAGATTCACGAGGTCGGGCCGCACCATCACGACCGCGAAGGCAATGGCGAGGCCGGCCACGATGCATTGCGCGGCGTACAGGACAGGCTTTGCGTACGCGGCCATAGCGCGGAGTCTACTACCGTCCGGCCATCGGTGGCCAAGCTCTTCCGCGGCTGTGTATAATGCCGGTCCTCTGACGTCCGACGACGGCCGCGCTCGACGTCTTCAGCAGAAATACCACGGACTTAACGGAATTTTACTCAGGGAGGCAGAGCGATGCCTGGCCCTTTCGGTCGAGGAGTGCTCGATGACTGAAAGCACCGGCTTCACCCGCAGGCATTTTTTGACGGTGGCCACCGCCGTGACCGGTGCCGTAGGGCTGGTCGGGACCGCGGTGCCGTTCGTCGCATCGTTCAAGCCGAGTGCCCGCGCGCAAGCGCTCGGCGCGCCGGTCGAGGTGGATGTCAGCAAGATCGAGCCGGGCGGAATGCTTCGGGTCGAGTGGCGCGGGCGCCCGATTTTCGTCGTGCACCGCACGGACCGGATGCTCGAGCAGCTGAAGCGGGTCGAGGCTCAGCTCGCGGATCCTGCGTCCGAGGAGTCCGAGCAGCCGGATTATGCCCAGAACGAGTTCCGCAGCATCCGGCCGAACATCCTGGTCATGGAAGGGGTCTGCACGCACCTCGGCTGTGCGCCGCTGCCGCGCTTCGAGGTGGCACCGGCCGACCTCGGTCCGGATTGGGCGGGCGGGTTCTACTGCCCGTGCCACGGCTCGAAGTTCGATCTGGCGGGCCGGGTGTACGCCGGTGTGCCGGCGCCGACGAACCTGACGGTGCCGCCGTACCGGTACCTCAACGACACCACCATCCTGATCGGCTCGGACAGCGGGAGCGCATAAATGGCGACCAGGGATAGGGACGTCTTCGACAGCCTCGGCAACGGGCTCTCCGCGCTCGGCGGTTGGATCGACCAGCGCTTCCCGATGACGAAGCTCATCAAGGAGCACGCCACCGAGTACTACGCTGCGAAGAACTTCAACGTCTGGTACGGGTTCGGCGTGCTCGCGCTCGTCGTGCTCGTGATCCAGCTCGTCACCGGCATCTGGCTGACGATGAACTACAAGCCCTCGGCCGAGGACGCGTTCGCGTCGGTCGAGTACATCATGCGCGACGTCGACTGGGGCTGGCTGATCCGCTACATGCACTCGACGGGCGCGTCGGCCTTCTTCATCGTCGTGTACCTGCACATGTTCCGCGGCCTGATGTACGGCTCGTACAAGAAGCCGCGCGAGCTGGTCTGGCTCATCGGCATGGGCATCTACCTGCTGCTGATGGCGGAGGCGTTCTTCGGGTACCTGCTGCCGTGGGGCAACATGTCGTACTGGGGCGCGCAGGTCATCGTCTCGCTGTTCGGCGCGATTCCGGTCATCGGCGAGGGGCTCGCCGAGTGGATTCGCGGCGACTACTACATCTCGGACATCACGCTGAACCGCTTCTTCGCGTTCCACGTGGTCGCGGTGCCGCTGATGCTCATCCTGCTGGTCGTCGTGCACATCATGGCGCTGCACGAGGTCGGGTCGCTGAATCCGGACGGCATCGAGATCAAGGAGCACAAGGGGCCGGACGGCAAGCCCCTCGACGGCGTGCCGTTTTACCCGTACCACACGAGCAAGGACCTCGTGATCATCGCGGTGTTCCTGATCGCGTTCGCGGCCGTCGTGTTCTTCGCACCGGAGATGGGCGGCTACTTCCTCGAGCACGCGAACTTCGAGCCCGCGGATCCGCTGCAGACGCCCGAGCACATCGCGCCGGTGTGGTACTTCACCCCGTTCTACGCGATCCTGCGCGCGGTGCCGGACAAGCTGCTCGGCGTGACGCTGATGGGGCTCGCCGTGCTGCTGCCCGCGTTCCTGCCCTGGCTCGATCGCTGCCGCGTGAAGTCGATTCGTTACCGGAGCTGGACTTATAAGGTCGCGCTCGGCGTCTTCGCGGGCAGCTTCATCGCGCTCGGCTACCTCGGCCTGCAGCCCGCGACCGGCATCTACCCGATGCTGTCGCGCGTCTTCACCGTGCTGTACTTCGCGTTTTTCCTGCTGATGCCGTTCTACACCCGCTACGAGAAGACCAAGCCTGTGCCGACCAGGGTGACGAAATGAGAAGGAAACTCGCAGCCACGGCGGCCGCCGCGCTCGTCACGGCCCTGACCGCGCTCGTCGCATTCGGCGCCGGCGAGGGGCTGGAGCTGGCGCCGGCCAACGCGAACGTCAAGAACACGCCCTCGCTGCAGCGCGGCGCGAAGTACTTCGTGAACTACTGCCTCGGCTGCCACTCCGCGCAGTACGTTCGGTACAACAAGCTGGCGGAGGGGCTGCTGCTCACCGAGGATCAGCTGATCGACAACCTGATCTTCTCGGACCAGCAGCCGTTCGACACGATGACGAACGCGATGCGCTCGGAGGACGCTGAGCGCTGGTTCGGCATCGATCCGCCGGATTTGTCGCTGATCGCCCGCGCGCGCGGTGTAGACTACCTTTACAATTTCCTTCGCGGCTTCTACGTGGACGAGACGAGCGCCACCGGCGCGAACAACGTCGTGCTGCCGAACACCGCGATGCCGCACGTGCTCTGGGAGCTGCAGGGGCTGCGGCGGCCGGTGTACGAGCAGACGGAAGAGGGCGCGGCGCCCGTCATCGCGGGGTTCGAGGTCGTAAGGCCGGGGCTGCTGTCGGAGGCCGAATATGATCAGGTCGCGCGGGACATCGTGAATTTTCTCGCCTACATCGGCGAGCCGATGAAGCTCGAGCGGCAGTCGCTCGGCATCCGCGTCATCGGCTTTTTGCTGGTCTTTCTGCTGCTCGCGTGGATGCTGAAAAGGGAAATCTGGAGGGACGTCGCCTGAAGACTCGCCGGCTTCGTCCTTCCGGTCCAAGGAGACTCCTGGCATGACGGTAATCGCCAACCGTCGATCGGTCATGACGCTGTTTTCGAGACCGGCCGACCCGTGGAGTCACCGTACGCGGCTCGTGCTGGCCGAGAAGAGCATCAACATCGACATCGTCGACGTCGAGGAAGGCAACCTCCCCGAGGATCTGCTCGACCTCAACCCTTACAACAGCGTTCCGACCCTCGTCGACCGCGACCTCGTGCTGTACGACTCGCGCGTCATCATCGAGTACCTCGACGAGCGTTTCCCGCATCCGCCGCTGATGCCGGTGGATCCGGTCACGCGGGCGCACTTCCGGCTCGCGCTGTTCCGGATCGAGAAAGACTGGTATCCGCTCGCGGAGCAGATCTACGAGGGCAACGACCGCAAGCCGGTCGCGCGCGCGATCAAGGCGCTCGAGGAGAGCATCCTGTCGAG
>Ga0079224_100003603_pt1 | contig 19634 bp, 19 predicted proteins | sample Stecom2015_FD_80414 | JGI IMG/M metagenome (GOLD analysis project Ga0079224, IMG submission 80414) | Agricultural soil microbial communities from Utah to study Nitrogen management - Steer compost 2015 | ecosystem: Environmental > Terrestrial > Soil > Agricultural land | place: USA: Utah... | reverse complement strand
GTTGGTGGCTATCTGATGGACTACTACAACCGGCAACGACCTCACACATTCAACGACGGCATTTCGCCCGTTGCGGCTGAGGAAAATCTTAAAATACTGTCCGGGATTAGTTGACCACTACAACTAATAGCGACGAAGGGATGACTTGGGATGTTGATAAGAAAATGAACGTCGTTATTGGGGAGGAGGTAGAAATGACACGAGGACATAACGGAGGAGGCAGAAGCCTATTCGTTACGGAGATCATTGGACATCACGTAATTACCTATGATTTACATTACGTATACGGACTGCCATACACTGGTATCCAAAATATTGTTCGTCTTGCAGACGCTCAAGGCATAGAGCTCACCGGAGAGTTGTGTCGATTTAAGCTCTCTAAAGTTAGCATCTAGTTTTCACAAGAACCTGTAGGGTCTTGCTGCGCTCCAATCAGTTAGAACGCAACTGGACGTTTTTTGAAAGTTGGTTGTGAGAGGCGAAATCTATTACTCTAAATACTGTTTAAATATACAGTATTTGGGGCCGGATTTTGGAGTTTCGCCGACGGCATAACGCCGTGTTTTCTTCATTGCCGGAGTACGCCACTTTCGACCCGGTAGGTGTCGTGACCCGCCATGGAATCGAAACCCATTCATGGCTTTGCAGTGCCGACCGGCACCTGGTTCGTTACCTCCCCTCGATCTGTTTTGCTCGATATTCAATCGTGGCGTCCCATGATTCTAGCGCCCTACTCTCGCCTGGGCCCCGGTGTTTTTATCGTCTGTGTTGTAATAGAAAAGGGTGATTTGGCGGTGATGGAGGGAAAAGCACCGATGCTTAGGCGCATCCAGATAAGAAAGGATCCTTCAGAACGAACCATGGACGGGAATGTGTAAGAGGTGCCGAATGCCTCGGCGGGCTCACCACTGGGCAGGTGACGCTCCCGTTTTAAAGCTCTACTACAGCGAACGGGCATCCATGCCGCGAACTCAAACTGCTGCACCTCAATTTTAATCGAGACACCTTTATTTCGAGAAACCCAATTTTTTGAGGCCCGAAAAGACAATCATAGAGAACAGGCTTTGCTCAGGTTCAAAGAACTTCCTGTCTTTCTAGGCACAAGCTGTAAGCACGTTAACACTCAGATCGTCATCACAGTCGACGAACAGCGAATTATGTATGTAGGAACCTACGGTTCGTCCCTTTTCGCAAAAACGAATCTCGCCCATACTACTTCGTAAAACATCATGCTGTTCCCAGCACGCATTAAACTCCTCGCTCTGACATGAAAGTTTGTTGATAAGCTCAGCAAATTTAATATCGTTTTGGAGGCTAACGAGATTAAAACGTACTTTGGCAACAATTTTAGACGCAAAAGATTCCCAATTTCCTATCGAAACTTTCAGATCCGGATTGCTAAAAGTCTGTTCTAAAAGATTGCCATTCTTAAGTTCGTAATTTGATAGTCTGATATTGAATAGTTCTTCCGCGCATTCGTTTATATCCAGAACGTCCATTCTTTTGTTCATTATAAAACAGGGTTGATTTAAACTGCTAATTATATTTTCTGTAATAGTTGCACCATCAGAGGGTTTAATTGAACTCTTAACTCTGGTAAAAGGATCATACAAATCCGAAAGCATAAATACATAAGCGCGCTCATCCGCACTAAGACGTAAAGCCCTCGAAATCGAATCCAGCGTTACAGGTGAAATAGACTTTGCTCTTCCCTGTTCAATCCAACATATCCACGTGGTGCTTATTCCACAAATATCTGCCAACTCTTCTCGACGTAAGCCGCTTACCCGCCTTCTATTTTTAAATGGCAGGCCGTATGCCTCTGGAGACAATTTGCCGCGGTACTTTTTAATAAAATCTCCAAGTGCAACGCTTTTCGATGGGTACATAAAACATCCTGTTTTAATCTTTAAACTTTGGCAGCTTATGACGTAAACCTTTTGAACCTCTGTCCAGTGTCACAGCAAATTCAGTGCACGTTATTGGTCTATAACAGCAACTGACACGCCACCCTAGCCATGCTATCCATAGCGCCGCGAATACTAGGGTCTTTTGGCTGCAATGTAAACTAAGATTGATGATCGTGTTCTCAAAATTTCTCATATTCTAAAATTTAAGGCGATAATCCTTAAGAAGTATTTGTTTGCGTCGGATCCTAGTAGAGAAAGTAATAGTATAGAATTTTACACCATAAATATTGTGCTAATGAGGTTTGGTAAGCCCTTTTCCTGTTACTTCTGATACCAGTATTTTTGGTTGGTTGAAAGAGTCGTTTATGAGTCTTAAATTCAACGCCGAACTTGAGCCTCGACTGATTTAGTTACAGTCTTGGCAATAATTAGTTGGCTGCAGAAAAATGCAGGAATTTATAAATAAAATTCGTAAAGCAGGAACTGAAATGAAAAAACTTGTAGCGATTGCCCAGCTTATTTTTTTAGCATTTTCCGCAAACGCCGATACAGAACTTTTGTTGTCAAGCAAGGATATTGCAGAAGGCGATCTGTTAAACAATGCCCAGGTATTAAATGGATTTGGATGCGAGGGAAGCAATCAATCGCCGCATCTTGAATGGTCTGGAGCTCCGGAAGAAACAAAAAGCTTTGCAATCACAGCCTATGATCCGGATGCGCCAACGGGGAGTGGCTGGTGGCATTGGATTGTCTATGACCTCGACGCATCCGTTAACGCTCTCGAAAAAGATAGTGGAAACGAAGCTAACCACAGAATGCCTGCTGGCGCCAAGCATGGACGAAATGATTTTGGGTACTTTGGTTATGGCGGCGCTTGTCCACCTGCCGGCGAAGTACACCGTTACCAATTCAATTTGCACGCCTTGGATATCAAAAAACTGCCTGTAGGTACAGATGCTTCCGCCGCGATGCTTGGCTACTTCATACACATGCACAGCATCGGCACGGCGCAAATTGAGGCGCGCTACCAACAATAGCAAACACAGTACAGGTCAAAACAATTCCCCTATGCATGGATGAGTCAAGCATCGGCATTTCGCAAAAAGACATTTTGATTCAGGTTTTCACATGAAAGAAGAAAATTACGCATTTCTTGAGAAATGCAGCAAGGAATACCTAGCTCAGTTGGAACGCTGCAATGATCCGGGTGAAACAGTCGAGAAGGTTTTCCTGGATATTATGGACCAGCTCGAAAACACGGTGTTCTACCATGACCACAAACTTGAGGGCGTCAATACGCTTGGCGAATTCAAGCGCCGCATTCCGATTCGTAGTTACAACGACTTCGACTGCTACATCGATTTGATTCTCCGAGGAGCTCAGAATGTTCTTAGCAAATCGACCTGCTTCGCTTTCTATAAAACTTCGGGAACTTCGGGCAAATCCAAATACATCCCCTCAACCTATCACTGGCGGCAAGAGTACAGAGGTCCGGCGCTCTATGCGCAATGGGGACTGTACTTCAAGCTAATTAAAGCGAAATCCCTCGCTGCAGAGCATGTCCTGGACATTTCCTGGGCCCGCAAAAAAGGCGAACCGAAAGCCGGTATCCCGATCTACAGTATCACCAGCCGGCCATCCACGTTGGATGGCAACGACTGGAATCCACCTTGGCACGACTCCAATTGGTTTTTTTCCGATAAAGACGTTGGTCATACGGAGGCCTTGGTCAAGATGCTGGTAGAAACGGCGATCAACGACGTACGGGTCATCGTCTCGGTTAATCCCAGCAAGATTGTCTCTCTTTACGAGACGCTCAACAGCAACCTTTCGGAGGTGACTCATGGTTTGCGAGTGCGTCAGGCCAACGAGTCGGACAGTCAGGTGCTGTCAAAAATAGATCTACTGCTAGAGCGAATTTCCGATAGAGCGTCAGTGACCCTCACTGACTTATGGCCAAACCTGGATTTGCTGGTGTGCTGGCGCTCTGCGTCCGCTGGCAAATACATTCAGTGGCTGAATCATGCTGCACCGAACGTTCCAGTTGTTCCCTTCTCCACAGTTGGGACCGAAGGCATCGTCTCAATTCCGGTCGATTCCAGCGCGTCGGGTGGGGCATTGAGCATTGACCAAGGACTATATGAGTTCGTCGACATCGATAGCCTTGGTGACTCAGCCGCATCGTTGTCGCCTGATCATCCCACCTTGGATTACAGCCAACTCGAAGTGGGTAAACGCTATCGGTTGGTGATGTCGCAAGCCAATGGCATCTACCGCTACGACACTCAAGACGTTTACAAAGTTGTCGGGTGGGTGGGCAAGACGCCTCGCATTGACTTTGTAGGCCGCAGCAATGTCGGTAGCTCGTTTACCGGTGAAAAGCTTTCGGAAGACAACATTTATCAAGCCGTCCGCAAAACCCTAAACGGCCTGTGCGAAAAACTGCCCCTCTTCTCTTGCATTCCGGTCTGGGCTAATCCGCCGCACTACGTCATCACGGTAGAGGCTGGAGATGAGGCCCTGGTTGAGAACCACGCCGCTATAGAGCGGCGCTTACAGGAACAACTGTGTGCTGTGAACGAGGAATATGCGGATAAATGTAGTAGTCACCGCTTAGAACCCTTGAAGTTAGTGTTGCTCCAACCAGGCGCTTTCAACGTCATTAACAAGATCAACGTCAACAATGGCATATCAAGTGCACAGGTGAAACACCTCTGGATTCAGCCCAATGATCGCCTCCTCAAGTTGTTTGAGTCGCATGGATTGAGCATGACCGATACCGCGGAGGATGCAGAATGACAGCTCTTACGGCAACGAGGCGGGCAGCGAAAGCCGAATCTCCGGGAAGCAGTCACTTCTCGCACACGCTAACGTCGGATGATGGATTGAAACTGAAGGTGAATGTATGGGCCTCCACGAAGCCGGTGGCCACGCTGCTCTATATACATGGTATTCAAAGCCATTCCGAATGGCTTTTCGAAACAGGTCCTTTCCTTGCTAGCAAAGGCATTAATGTGGTCGCCATGGATCGACGAGGATCCGGTGGTAGCGAGGGTGAGCGTGGCCATAGTGACAATGCTGACCTGATACTGCGGGATTACCGACTTGCCTGGCAGTATGCCGCCCAGCTTTATGAACATCTTCCCTTTATTGTACTAGGCCAAAGCTTCGGAGGAAGTATCCTGGCGGCACTGGCCTGCCGGTATCCGATGCGCGCCGATGCAATTATCTTTTCTGCACCTGCACTTGGCCAGCAACGCTCACGACATGATCTCTATAAGCTCAATCAGCTTCGAGCGATCAAGGGTCAAGAAAGGATGCCACTGGGCATTCGCGATGCTGAGTACAGTTCGGACGACAAGTATCTTCGGTTCATTGCCAACGACGGTGATGTCAATCGCAATATCACGAGCTCTATGGCGTCTTGTCTGGTCGAACTTGAAGACATCTACTTTGACAACAGACTCTGTCTTCAGCGCATTAAGTGCCCGGTGCACCTTATAAAGCCTCTTCACGATTCAATCATCGACATGCGCACCAGTCGCGAGGTACTGGCCAGGCACATCGACATTATCGAGCATGAAATCGATACATTCAGCCACTACATGGAGTTCAGCAGCAAACGATACGATCTCTGGAAATCTATCCGCGCGATTTGTGCCAATGCGGAGGTGAGCCAGTGAGCGCCCCTGCCTGCCGACTGCTATCGCTGAAGGCATATTCGTTCGAGTTGCCCATGCAGGCGAGCTTTGCGCACGCATCTCACGTTCACCGCTCGGCGTGCGGCGTTCTGGTGGAGGCGGATTTCGGTGTGGTTTGTGGTTGGGGGGAAGCGGCTCCCCGACTTTACGTCACGAATGAAACGGTTGCCTCGGTGCTCGAGGAGATTCGTCATCTCGATATATCGAGGCTGGCCGAGGATCTCTTCCTCGATGAATTTGATTCTGCCCTGCGACGAATTGCATCGATCGAAGACTATTTTTCCGACCATCCAGTGGGCCGAAACACCAGATGTGCGGTCGAAATCGCCCTGCTCGACGCTTTGCTGACTTACCACCAGATGTCGTTCTTAGATCTGTTCGAGCAGCTGTATCCAATGAACGGATTGGTACGAGAATCCGCATTGCGCTTCACCCTGGTGGCAGATCTCAATGACCTTGACCAGCTCGTTGCGCGGTTGATGGCCTCTGATGCGCAGATGCCTGCACGGATAAAGCTCAAAGTCACTCGTGATCTAGCCAAAGCTGAACAGGTCCTTCGACCCCTGCGCGCCCTCGCTCCGCAATGCCAATTGGCACTCGATGTCAACGAAGGTTGGAGCGTGGAGCAATTTTTCGAAGCAGGCCGCCGACTCGAGGGATTGAATATCGCCAGTATCGAGGAACCCTTGAAGGCTCGCAGTTGGGGCGCCCTCGCATCATTCCGACGCCAATTCGATATCGCCATCATGCTCGACGAGTCTGTCTGTACGATGGCCGACCTGCTCGAGGCGGCCAGTCAGGACGCGTTCGATACGCTCAATGTCCGCTTGGCCAAGTGCGGAGGGGTCTTTGAGTCGCTGCGCATGATTGACGCCGCAAGGCTGTTGAACAAATCGGTTTACTTCGGCGTCCACATTGGAGAGGTGGGGCCTTTGTGGGCCAGCCAGCGGGCCTTGGCGGCTTGCTTTTCAGATCGCTGTGGAGTTGAAGTCGGCCAACAGGACCGTTGGTTTTCAAAAGCAACCACCGCACCTGCCTATTGCGTCGACCGTGATAACCACACTGCATCGGTTGTGAGCGGACTCGGTCACGGCGTCTCTCCGTCGCCATTTCTTAAACGTCATCTGCGAGAGGAGGTTTTGCTGAGACCCGTCGGCTCGAACCACTCTACTGCAAAACAACATGGACTGGACATCGTCAATGGATCATGAAGCTATTGCACTAGTTACCGGCGGTGCTGCCGGCATATGTCAGGAGGTGGCTCTGCGCCTCAGTCAAATCAACAAAGCCGTAGTGGTGGTCGATAACGACGACTCAGCGCTTGAAATGCTGCGTCAGCGCGAAATCACTAACCTCGTGACGATCCGATGCGACGTCGCGAACGACGATCAGGTCGCGTCACTATTTGCTGAGCTGGAGAGCCGCGATCTGCTGCCGACCGTGCTGGTCAACGGCGTTGGCGGCGATGCCCGCAAGATTTCCTTTGCTGAGCTGGACAGTTGTTATCTGCAGGCATCACTGGAACAGAATCTGTTTACAGCTTTCCGCGTGTGCCAGCACGCCCTCCCCTACATGACCGAAGCCGGCTATGGCCGTATCGTCAACTTTGCCTCTGTAGCCGGCCGGACCTACACCCTCTTCAGCAACGCCGCCTATGTCTGCGCAAAGAGCGCCGTCATAGGCCTGACGAAACAACTTGCCTATGAAGTTGCAGACCGGGGTATCACAGTCAACGCGGTCGCCCATGGCCCTATTGCGACAAAGCGTATTCAGGACGCCTGGGCACTGAAGTCACCACAAGAGCAGCAATCAATTCTGGACCAGATCCCATTGGGGCGCCTGGGCAGTACATCGGAAGCCGCTTCCGCCGTGGTTCATTTCTGCGGCTCTGAATCAGGGTACGCCACCGGCACAACCCAGGACATCAACGGCGGACTATTCATTTAAGGAAACCATGCACTATGAACTTTCAGCCTCACTATGACCTTTCCAAACGGGTTTATGTCGTCACCGGTGCCGGCTCCGGCATCGGTGCCGCAACTGCCTGCCTGCTCGTCAACTGTGGCGCTCAGGTCATCCTCGTAGGGCGCAATCAGCAAAAGTTGGAGGATGCCACGCGGCATCTGAACCAACCGGAGCTTGTCGAGCTTTACGTGGCCGACATTGCGCGGGAAGACGAGGTCAAACAACTCGCCTCGCATATTGACTCCCGCTATGGGCGCCTCGATGGGGCTTTTAACAACGCCGGGATTTTTGGCGAATTCGGACTGCTGGAAAATGATCTGGAGGCCAATTTCGACGCCGTTGTGAATACCAACCTGAAGGGAGTGTGGGCCTGCATGAAGCACCAGATTCCCCTGCTGAAGGCCACCGGTGGCGCTATTGTTAACTGTGCGTCTGTCGCGGGGCATCAGGGGCATGCAAAGAGCCCCGTTTACAGTGCGACCAAGCACGCGATTATTGGCCTGTCCAAATCCGCCTCATTGCAGTACGCAGGCGCCGGGGTCCGCATCAACGTGCTGAGTCCCGGGTCAACCGACACCCCCATTCTTCGCTCAATTTATCGGGATGAAACCACGTTTAGCCAACGCGCGGCGCGGGCTCCGATGGGTCGGGTGGGCAAGCCCGACGAGATCGCCCAGGCCGCCGTTTGGCTGCTCAGTCCATACAGCAGTTATGTTCAAGGCCAAACGTTAATCATCGACGGTGGTGTACTGGCCGGGACCGCCGCCGCAGAAACTACGCCGCAGCCTAGCGGCCACAACAATCAGCAGACGCAAAGGAAGACTGCACATGCCTCAGCCTAAGACGCTTTACCAGAAGATTTTTGACCTCCACACGGTGCGCGATCTGGGTGACAACCAGTATCAGCTGTTCATTGGACTGCACCTCATTCACGAGGCAACCAGTCCACAGGCCTTTGCCATGCTGCGCGAACAGAAGATCGGCTGCCGATATCCGCAACTAAACTTTGCGACGGCCGACCATGTGACACCCACTGATGACGAAGCGCGGCCATTCAATGACCGCCTCGGCGAAGACATGCTGTCCCAACTGGAACGTAATGTTGCCGATTTTGGTATTACTTACTTTTCTCCCGACGCCCGCGCCAACGGCATTGTGCATGTCATCGGCCCGGAATATGGATTGACTCAGCCGGGAATGACCATTGCCTGCGGCGACTCTCACACCTCTACGCATGGTGCATTCGGTGCTTTGGCGTTAGGCATCGGAACCTCTCAGATCCGAGACATCATCGCGTCACAAACGATCGTCGTGAATAAATTGAAAGTACGGCGAGTCACAATCGAAGGTGAGCTCAACCGCCTGGTGTCTGCAAAAGACGTCATTATGCACATCATCAAGGAAATGGGACCGAAAGCGGGGGTTGGTTATGTCTATGAGTTCGGCGGCTCGGCCGTCGAGGGCATGTCCATGGATGAGCGGATGACTCTATGCAACATGGCGGTCGAAGCCGGAGCCCGCTGCGGCTATGTCAATCCGGACGAGACCACTTTTGCCTACCTCAGCGGACGGGAGTTCGCTCCGAAAGGCCAAGCTTGGGACCGCGCGGTTCAGTGGTGGAGGAGCTTGGCGTCAGATCAAGACGCAGTCTATGACGACAGCGTCGTGTTCCAAGCAGACGACATTAATACCATGACGACCTGGGGGATCAACCTCGGCCAGGCAACATCCATAGGGAAAAGAATTCCGACCTGGACACCTGATGAGGCGACGGAACAGGACGAGGAAACGTTTGAAGGTGCGCTGCAGTTTATGGACGTCGAGCCGGACCAGCCTTTGAGCAAGATCAAAATCGATGTTGCGTTCATTGGCTCCTGCACGAACGGACGGTTTTCTGATTTTGAAATTGTCGCCAAGGAACTGAAGCGTACCGGCAAAAAGGTTCATGCCGGAGTCAAGGCGCTGGCCGTTCCAGGGTCTCATGAGGTCTATGAGCAAATGCGGAGCTCAGGTGTGACCCGCATTCTGACCGATGCTGGATTTGAGGTTCGCTTGCCCGGCTGCTCTATGTGTCTCGCCATGAACCCGGACAAATTGGTTGGCGCAGAAGTGTGCGCTTCTTCCTCCAACCGGAACTTCAAAGGACGCCAAGGCTCGCCCACTGGACGCACGCTGATCATGTCGCCGATTTCGGTTGCTGCATCGGCCGTTGAGGGCCATGTCGCGGATCCAAATAACACCTTCGCTTAACCGAGGACTACACCATGCAAAACGCATTTGCCCACGAAGAACAAAAGATTCGGCAGATCACCGGATCCGGTATTGCCTTGGACGCCAATGATATCGACACCGATCGCATCATTCCGGCCCGTTACCTGAAGGAGCTGACGTTTGACAACCTTGGCAGCCAGGTGTTCGCCGATGAGCGCAAACAGGCTAAGGCCCAGGGCCGTGTCCATCCGTTTGACAACATGTTGCATTCCCGCGCCACCATTCTCGCAGTTGCCAAAAACTTCGGCTGCGGCTCATCGCGCGAGCATGCCCCGCAAGCGCTGAAACGCTGGGGGCTAAAGGCTGTCGTCGGGGAAAGCTTTGGCGAAATTTTCCGCGGTAATTGCGCATCGATTGGTCTCGCTTGCCTGACTGTCAGCGAACAGCATTCGAAGGCGTTGCGGGAGCATATTCAACAGAACCCATTTGAAGACATTGCGATCTGCCTGGAAGCAAAAACCATTCGATACAGCGGCACCACTATTCCGTTCTCCTTCAGTGAATCAATTCGAGAACGCTTTGTCTCGGGCCGCTGGAATGTTCTGACCGAACTGATGGCTCATCAAAACGAAGTCGCTAGTGTGCTGCAACAACTACCGTACGCCAACGGAAACTGGAGTCAGTCATGAAACAACAAACAGAGTACAGAGATACCCTAATCCAGCAGGCAGTTGAGATCATCGAAAACGGTGGTGTCGTTATTCTGCCGGCCGATACCGTGTACGGGATTTATGGCAACGCTCTGAGCGAGGAATCTATCGAGCGTGTGTATCGGATCAAGGGCCGTAAACGTAGCAAGCCATTTGGCATCGTCTCAACGAAGTCGAAAATAGCCGATATCGTACAGTTGAACCCTCTGTCGGTGGAACTGGTTGATCGCTGCTGGCCAGCGCCGATTTCGCTGATTGCACCAAAGAACAACGAAATCATTCCGTTCTTTTTCTCGGGAGCGGAAGCAGGCTTGCTGGTGGTCAGCGCATCCAACGAGGTGCTTACAGGGATTGTGGAGCGCTGCCAGGTGCCGATTTTTTCTACTACCTGCAACCTGGCCGGGGAAGATGAGGCGCGTACCGTCGAGGATCTCGAGCGGTTTCGCCCTCTAGTCGATCTGGTGATTGAGAACGACTTCTTCGAATTTGCCGGTACGCCATCCACCATCGTCAATACGATGGGCGATCAACCTATTGTGATCCGCGAGGGCGCTTATCCGGTTGAACAGATTATGGCCCGTATCGACGGCATCAAGGTCGACTGCAATTCTCTAATCCAATAGTTAAAACGGGTTCCGACAACCAACCACGGGACCCGCATTCACGTCTTACCGAGAGCTTGTAATATGAAATATTTGCGATGGGGGCCAACGGGCAAAGAAAAGCCCGGAGCACTGGACGATGTCGGTAATATTCGGGACCTGTCTTCACTGGTAGAGGACATTAACCCCGAGGTGATTGCCAGCAACAGGCTGCAGGGCCTGAACGAAAACGATTTGCAGAATTTACCGATCGTCGACCGCCATGAGCGGATTGGGGCCTGCGTTGGTCGTGTGCCTAATTTCTACTGTATTGGTCTGAACTACCGCAAGCCCGATGCCCCGGTGGATATGACTGGCTCGGAGAAAGTGGTGATCACCTCCAAGGCAACGACTGCTCTGTCAGGCGCCCACGACGACATTCTGCTGCCGGCTAACAGCCAGAAAACGGATTGGGAGGTCGAGCTTGGCTTGGTGATTGGCAAGGAGGCCTGGCAGATCTCGGAAGCAGAGGCCCTAGATCATGTGTTCGGCTACTGCATCGTTAATGATGTATGTGAACGTGACTACATGTTTGAGCATGGTGGTCAGTGGATCAAAGGCAAGTCGGTTCCCGGCTATGGCCCCGCCGGCCCATACCTTGTCTCCAAAGACGAGATTTCGGATCCGCAACATCTGGGGCTGTGGCTGAAACTCAATGGCCACATTATGCAGAATGCCAATACCTCTCAGATGATCACTGGCGTGGCGCGACTAGTTGCCCACATGAGCCGCTATATGAAGCTCGTTCCTGGTGATCTCATTGCCACAGGCACACCGCCTGGGCTCGGCATGCACCAGCAGCCTCCCGTCTTTCTGCAGGAAGGGGACCGGCTTGAACTGGGCATCGCAGGTCTTGGAAGCCAGCGCGCAACAGTTCGCAGGTCACCCTCATGACCCGCAGCCCTCGTTATCAAGCCGTCTCCGTCGAATGCGTTGACCAGCCTTTGGCCAGAGACCTTCTGCAGGAGGCCGGTATCCGGGCCTTTGACAGCGTTTGTCACTCGGATGAAGAGATGCTCAAACGCCTTCAGGAAGCGGATACTCTCGTACATTTCTTTTCGGATCGCCCATTATCCCTGCAGCCGATCCTGCAGAGTGGTATCAAGCGGGTAGTTGTTGCCGGTCCGGGTGCGAACTGCTTTCGGCAGGGTCGAAGTATGGTTCCGTTTGCCGGTTTCGACGGGGAAATCTACGACACGCCAGCCCTGGCCGTACGAAGCGTGGCGGAACATGCCTTTTGTCTGCTCCTGATGCTGGCCAAAAACATCAGACCCACTCTGCGCGACATGGAAAAAGGTGCGTGGCCCAGAGCGATGAATCAGGAACTTGCTGGGCAGACCATCGGTGTGATCGGCTTTGGCGCCGTAGCTCAGACGTTTGCCTCACTGTGTGCATCATTTGGCATGCAGGTTCTTGTTGCCGCCAGAGATACGAGGCGTCCCGACGTCATCGCCCAGGGTTACCAGTTCGTCTCGCTCCCAGAGCTTTTAGGCAAAGCGGATTTTATCTCGCTTCATAAGCGACTCACCGCAGACACGCAAAATATGCTTTCTGAAAGCTTACTTGCGTTGATGAAACCCCAGGCTCAAATCATCAACACGTCCCGTGCGGAGCTCATCGATACTCAGGCGTTACTAAGAATGCTCGACAAGAATCGACTGGCGGGTGCTGCGCTGGATGTTTTCGAGCAAGAACCGCTGCCTGCGAACAGCCGCCTACGTAGTCACCCGGCGATCATTGCAACACCTCACAATGCCTGGCTCACCGCAACGACCATTACCCGGATGATTGCCGGTGCTGTGGCAGCGGCTGCGGGCAATGTCGAGCAAGTAAGGAGAGTCCACTGATGCAATCAGCAAACACCATTTTAATTGGTCGTGACCACACGCTGGGAGAAACGCTCGACTGCATCGCCAAGCACCTGCTAGATCAGGGCAAAAGGGTTATCCGATTGCCTGATCTGAAGGCGGGGGAGCATAGCCAGATCCCACTGGCGGAGGCAGACCGCTATCTCTTGGATACAACCATCATTGTAGTGAGCTCGCGTACGCGGATTGACGATCGGGTGTTGGCAGCGGCCCCCAACTTAAAAGCGGTTATCTTTCCGTCCATTGGCTATAACTCCTGCGATGTTGAAGCAGCGGCTAACCGCGGTATCCGGGTGGTCAATGGTGTCACACCCGAGAACTACGAGGGTATGGCTGAAGCCACCGCCATGTTGATGGCTGCCCTGATGCTGGAGCTCGGCCCGAAACAAGATTGGCTGCGCCAAGGGCGCACCACGCCGGCATCACTTAGCAGCCGAATGCTAAAAGGCCGTGTCGTTGGAATGATTGGTTTTGGGCGGATTGCACAGGAAACGATCAAACGTTTGCAAGGATGGGGTATTGCAAAGTTCCTGCTTCATACCCGAACAGCGCCGACTAACCTGGATTCCCGGATCTCGTTATGCACGCTGGAAGAGCTACTGAGAGAGTCCGATATTGTGAGCATTCATTGTCCACTGAATGATCACACCAAACGGCTCATCGGACGAAACGAGTTTCGGTTGATGAAGGAAACCTCCTTTCTTATCAATACGTCCCGAGGCGGCATCATTGATGAGAATGCCCTCTACGAAGCTCTCAGGGACAAAACCATTGCAGCCGCTGCAATCGACACGTTCGCTGACGAACCGTTGTGCTTCGAGAGTCCGTTACGTTCTCTCAAAAACATCATTCTGACGCAACACAATATCGGCCATACCCGCGACCTATTTGACTCACTCGTCCCTCGAGCATTGGCTAATATCGACGAGATTATTGCAGGCCGTAATCCGAAGGACACTGTGAATTCAGAGCTCCTGAAGGACGGCCTCGGGAAAAGGCAGGGACAAATTGCATTGGGATAAGCCATCACTCATTTGGATGGGTGCTTATCCCTCGATTTAACTTAGAAAACTGGAAACGGAAGTCATGGTAATTAACTGGAAAGAAAACAAGTCAAAAGTTCTGATAGCCGCAGTCGTCTTTATCGCCATAGTGGCCGTCTTTTACTATGAGTCGACCAAGAAGCTGACAACTCAGGCTTTTATCAATGCCCCTGTCATATCCATCCGGGCACCTATTCCGGGTCGCACCAATTTGGGTGGCGATATGCTGGTGGGAAACCGAGTCTTGAAAGGCAAGCCAGTGGCTGTTATCAGGGCCGACACGGAGAACCCACGTGTATCGGTTATCCGAGCTCAATTACTCGACCTGGCCAACACCAAAGGCAATCTTGAATCTGAGCTGCAGAAAGTGGCTTTGGAAATGCAGCACCGAACGAACGAGCATGAGCTGCTAAAGGGTAAAGTGACCTCTCAGCAGGTGCTTGATACGGAAAACGCTGAAACCCTCATTACGATGGCCGAATCCAATCTTCGTAGCGCACATTTGGACGTTCAGGAGGCTAAGCGGAATTTCGACAAGGCGCGGGAGCTCCACGACAGCGAATTTGTCACCCAAGTCTACTTAGCGACCCTTGAGGATGAGCACGGCCGTGCCCAGGCCAGACTCGAAGCAGCCACCGAGCAGCTCAAGAAAGATCAGCTGTCGCTGGAAGCTTTAAAGAGTGGTATCCAAATCGAAGGTGCACGGACGCTGCCCTATGTCGTCACCCGTAGCCTCGCGCTTGAAGAGGCCATAGCTGATCTTCAGGCTCAGTCCGACTACATCAGCGAACAGATCCGCCTGACCGACGAGCACGCGAACAAGCTTAGTCACGAGCTTTCTCAACAAATGCAGGCGTCGCTGACCTCACCCGTTAATGGCGCAGTCTGGGACATCATTTCAAACGACGGTGATGCGGTTTCTCAGCACTCTCCCGTTATTAAAGTCGTAAATTGTGATGCCTCCTGGGTTGAAGCTTTCCTCGACGAAAGCGATGCCGCAGATCTGGCCATTGGCGATCCAGTAACCGTTCAGGAGTACTTTGGCGAACGCTCCTGGGCTGGCGCCGTGACCTCGATTCGGTACGGGACTGGCCGGGTCACTGTGGGGCAATACATGGTAGATCCGCCTCCTGAAGTAATGCGCCGGCAATTACCGGTTCGTGTTGCCACGGTCAAGATCGGTGTGGATTGGGAGCAGCCGGAAGGCTCGGCCAATACCTGCAGCGTCGGTCGCAGCGTTAGGGTCTTCCGAGCCACCTGATTCATTCCCGAAATTCATCGCTAATTTTTTTGATCGCCCATCTCCGCCCGGTCGGGGCTGGGCGAAGTTTACCCGATTCAAGCGGATTCTCTATTTCATGAACATCAACCTACGCCTATTTTTGGCTTACCGAGTATTCTCGCGAATGTATTTTCATTTGCCGATTCTGTTTTTGTTGTTCTGGTCCTTACAGATTACCTACGTGATGGCGACCGTGCTACTCGCAGCGTATAGCGCTGCTTCGACTGTAGCCTCGGATTTTGCGCCCCGATTGTCTCGCATGATGTCGCTCGGCAGCGTTGTCGTGCTAGGCGAAGCGTTGAAGGTCTTTGGCCTAGTGTTGCTGATACTCGGGACCATGCCGGGTGACAGCTCGCTGCCGCTCCTTATGGCTGGCCAGTTGATTGGTGGCGCGGGATTCTCAATAGCACTTTCAGCCGACGGAAGTCTGCTGCGCCAGGTGGCTGTCGGTATGAATCAGCAACTGCTCGGTGCCATTCAGGCGAAAGCACAAAGCTGGATGTTCATTGCCACACTCGCTGCTGGCTTTATTGGCGGCATTCTTTACGACCATCAGCCTCACTGGTCCTTGTACGCAGGTATCTTTGCAAACTGCATCGCCTTGGTAATGGTGGCTCTGATCATCCAAAATCTGACGGGCGCAGAGAAAACGAAGGAGGCTCTTGCGGGCCCTCCATCTGGAATCCAAGCACCCGAAGCCCCCTTACAACTCGACCAGATGCAGGCGACCTGGGTAGGCTTCTATTCCATAACACGGGCATTCGCCCTGGCACCTTTCATTGGCCTGCTGCCGTTGCACTTCGCACTTCAGCAGGTCGACCCCTACCTTTTTGGAATCGTACTGGGCATTTTCACTCTCGGCGGATTCCTCGTGGCATTGTATGGCGCTCCGCTATTAGCTCGGCTGGGATTAAAAGGCACTCTGGTGAGCTTCTGCGGCATCATTACCTCTCTCGGCATGTTTGCCGCGTCCGGCTTTTTGGAATCCCTTGGTGTGCCCTACTTCACCACGTCACTTATTGGCATCAGCCTGCTGGGCATAGCTGCTGGCGCAATTCGGCCAAGCGTGATGTCTTGTTTGGATCTCAGTAACTTGTCGCCCGTGCAGAAGATGTCCGTATTTTCGAGCATGGAGCGATTTTTTGGTTATCTATGCGCATCGCTGTTGCTCTGCTTTGGCCTGATCGTGGAAAGCTTTTCCATCACAGCCACTTTCACTCTCACGATTGTATTACTTCTCCTGACCCTGATAGTCGGGCTCCTGTGGCTGAAGATCACCTACTCAAAGCCCCGTCAACTGGCTGTCGCGTCGGTTTCCATGCGCAGCCTCTCCGGATCAAAAAACTTTTCGATGGATCGACCGTGAAATATTTAATTCTTTTGTTTGTTACCATTTTCCTAAGCACAAATGCTTTGGCCACCAACCTGCTCCAGGCACTGGAAGCAGCAAAACAGAATAACTCCGGCTATGCTGCAGCGATCAATGCAAAAACAGCAGGCGGAGAAAAGGCTGAGCAGTCGACGGCACTTTTATTGCCAAATCTGGAGCTCGGCGTCGGCCACACTCGCTACGGAAATTCAGACCAATTTGATGATGAGGCCGTCAGTAATACAAGTCTTTGGCACAACAGCTATGGCTACAGTATCGATCTCAGCTATCCCCTGTATGATGCTGATAATCTGGCGGATGCTCGTCGACTTGAGACGGAAGCCCGCATTTCCAAAATTCGGTTCGACTCCAAACATCAAGGTCTTATTCTTCAGGTTGCGGCTGCATATTTTGATCATGTTCTGGCTAATGAAAAGCTGAAAACCGTTCTGGCCCAGAAGGCATCCGTCGAAGAACAACTTAACCACACCATAAAGCTTCATGAGATCGGGCTGGCGATCATGGCTGATTTGCAGGAGGCCAAGGCCAGCTTTGACCGGATAGTTTCGGACGAGATTCGTGCCCGTAACACTCTGAAGATCACTGGCAATCGTTTCTCGATGATTACCGGCTTGCCGGCCAACGATCTGGCCATCCTGGCATCTTTGGGGGAGCCACAAAAATTATCAGAAGAAAGCCTTGAGGAATGGCTGAGCCGCGCTGAGACTTCTAACCCGACCATTTACCAGCAAAAACTACAGCTCGAAATCAGCCAGAGTGAGGAGAACAGGTTTGACTGGCATAGTCTTGTAAAGCTGGACTTGCTCGCAAGCTATCAACGTAACTGGAATGATCCAGAGCTTCCCGTAACCGCTCGTGGCAAGGTAGAAGAGGACTATTTGATCGGGGTTCAACTTACGGTTCCGCTCTATACGGGTGGCCTTCGTACTTCGCGGTTGCGCGAGTCCCGTGCTAACACTCGACAGCAAACTGATCTGCTCAATATGGAGCTTGACAAGGTTAATCATGAAACGCAGCGAGCTTTCCTCGCAGTGAATTCAAGTGCAGCGAACTATCAGGCGCTGAAGCAGGTTGTCAGTTCCAGCGAGCAGCTTTTGGAAGAAACCAAGGTCGGCCGAAGAGCGGACTTGAGAACAACGTCGGACGTGCTGCGGGCCAATCAAAATTTGCATAGCGCCCGGTTTGAGCTGACCGCGTCCCGTTACAATCATTTATACAACCGCCTCAAGCTTGCGTATGTCGCCGGCGAATTGAAGGAGAACGATCTGCAGGAAATTAACGAAATGTTGATGCCCAGAGCAGTGGCTGAAAGTGCAAGGCAGGTGGAGCCGGCATTGCAAAAAGCAATCATTGGTCTTCACGGTATCTCGTTAACCAGGAACCGCTTAATCGACCTTCAGCAAGACTGACCACCCGCCTAGCGTCACAAGACTCAGCAAGGTTGAGACTAAAATGCTGGACGCCGCTTGCTGAGTCCAAACTTGGTATTTTTGAGAGAAAACATAGGCGCTGATACCAATCGGCATCGCTGCAGCCAGGGTTGCGGTCGCCCCCCACAAAAAATCGACTTTGAAGAGGTGGAAAGCCGCGAGATAGACCAAAACCGGAAGCGCTACGTTTTTGAGCAAAACAGCCGTCCAGATACTGCTTAGGCCAATCGAAAACCTAAAATAACTTAACGAAGCGCCCATGACGAATAATGCGACAGGTATCGCCGCCCTTGAAAATAAAAGCAGCGCCTCGTCAAGCACTGACAAAAATTGGACGTTGAAAAGATTAAATAGAAGGCCAAGCGCCACACTCAGCAGAATGGGACTTCTGACGAACTGCTCGAAAGTTTTGGCCAGATAATGAAAGAAACCGGCAAGCGTCAGGCTGTCCCGTTCCGCAGCGAGAACGCCCAGCGTAAAAATGAAAATATTCTGAACACATAAAATCACGAACAGGGGCACAAGAGACGCTTCGCCAAGTAACTCTAAGCAGAGGGGAATCCCCAAGATCGTCGTATTGGAGTAAGTTGAACTGACCCCAAAGACGCTCTGGGTCTTTTCGTCACTCCTGAACAGAGAAGAGCCGGCGAAGATCGCCAATAGAAAAACCAAGGCGACTGGACCGTAAAATGATAGTAGGAAAGTCCACTCAATCGTGCTCGGAAGCTCGGAGCGGGCCGCGCTGTAGAAAAGCAAGACGGGAATGGCAAACGCAAAAGCGAATTTGCTGATCGCATTCGTTTCCTGCTCGCTGATCAGCTCCTTTTTGGCTGACATATACCCAAGAATCGCAATCAGAAAGATCGCAAGGCCTGAAGTAAGAGATGACATCTCATTCACCCTTTTACATCCATGAGAAGTAGGCTTTTCGCGGGACAATTCCGGAGGTGATCATGCGTTTCCGGACGTTTTGATCTTTGCCGCGCACTTAATCACATCGCGTTCGGTAAGTCATTACCGAAATCGGATAATATCTGTAGAAAACTGATCTTCGGCGTTCCGCTCGACCATCGGTAATGTACTGGAGGGCTGTGTAAATATGCAAAACGGCATTGAGTTTAGCGGTTACCACAATTGTGAACTCATTGCATCGGCGCCCTCCCCTACCTCACGGGGCTCAAATTAGAGGTAGGGCTGTTTTTTCCGGCCGGAATATCAGGGCATCTTACTGGTGATACTTCATAAGAGATAGAGCCCACTCATTCCGTTCTCTTTGTTTCGTTTTCGATGTGCATCAGGGAGTTCCGCGCCTGAAAATGTTGATAAAAAATCAGGCCGTTGGTGTCGAAGACCGAGGTTATTGTAGTGGTTCAATGATTCCGGACACCAACGTAGGTGGTAATATCGCCACCATAAACGAGGTGTCTGATGACCAGAAAGCGACGTTCTTTTTCTCCTGAGTTCAAACAGGAAGCAGCCAGCC
>Ga0079224_100003602_pt1 | contig 19634 bp, 21 predicted proteins | sample Stecom2015_FD_80414 | JGI IMG/M metagenome (GOLD analysis project Ga0079224, IMG submission 80414) | Agricultural soil microbial communities from Utah to study Nitrogen management - Steer compost 2015 | ecosystem: Environmental > Terrestrial > Soil > Agricultural land | place: USA: Utah... | reverse complement strand
GAGGCGCTGCCGCACCCTTTCCTCATCCGCGCCCGGCGCCAAGCGCAGCAGCCACGCGCCCGGCTCCATGCCCGGATACAGCGCTGCCAAGGTCTCCCAGGCGACCGCGCCCACCAGCCCGCTGTTGGTCAGGTCCAGGTATGCCCCGGCGACCCGCCACCGGGCCCGCCGCGGCCCCAGGGCCACCTCGATGACATCGCCCGGCGCCACGCCCAGGCGCTCCATCGCTCCGGCACCCAGGGCGATCTCCCCCGGTCCCGCCACAAAGCCGCCGGCCAGCACCCGCCACGGCGCGGAAGTCCAGTCCCCCGCCAGCGCCCGCACCATAATGGACGCCGCCGCGGGCACGTCCACCCGGGCCCACGCCTCCCGGTGAAACCCGGCGACGGCGGGCTCGGACCGCACCAGGCGCTCCACGTCCGCCGCGGGGAGGGCGCCCCCCAGGATGGCCAGCTGGTGAAAAACGCCCACCCGCCCCGGTTCCCGCTCAAAGGCCGCCAGGGTACTGGCCAAGGTCGCCGCCCCCACGGCCACCGCCAGGCCGATGGCCACCGCCGCGGCGGGCACCAGAGGCCGCACCGGGCGGATGACCATGAGCTGGGGCAGGCCCGGCAGCCCCACCCGCAGCCCCACGGGCACGGCGCCGTCCCCCTCCCCCAGCGCGGCGGCGACGCTGGCCCGGACCGGCCTGCGGGCCGACCAGGCCGCCCACGCGGCCGCCCCGCCCGCGACGGCCAGCGCCACGGGCACCCAGCCCGCCCCGGGCGCCCCGGCGGGCACCCCCGGCAGCCCGCCGCCCAGCCACCGCCCCGCGGCCAGCCAGCCCGCGGGCGCGCCCATCCCGGCTGCGGCCAGGCCCACCCCGCCGCAGCCCAGACCAAAGGCAGCCATGACCTGCCGGGGCGTGCAGCCCACCGCCCGGGCCAGGCCCATTACCCGGCGGCCCGCGATGGCGGCCGCGGCCACCGCATGCCCCGTCACCGCCGCCCCGGCCGCCAGGGCCAGGGCCCCGGCCATCAGCAGGAAGCCCGCGGTCAAGCTGTGGCTCATCCGCTGGTGGGCCACCAGGTCCCGCCAGTTGCCCGCCTCCACAAGCACACCCCACTCGGCAGCTGCCCGCCGGGCGGCAAAGGCGACGGCCGGCGCGGCGTCGGGGTCGTGCAGGCGCACGCCCAACACCGTCTCCGGCCGGCGGGCCAGCTGATCCAGGAGACGGCCGGGTATCACGGCCGGCGACGGCCGGCAGTCAGGGTAGGGGCAATGCAGGGCGGACACGACCCAGCCCACGATGCGGGCTTCCACCGCGCCCGCGTCGCCCAGCAGCTGCACCCGCTGGCCCACCGCCAGGTCCAGGGCCCGGGCCATGGCCGCGTCCACCGCCATTTCGGCTTTCCCGGGTTGGGGCCACCGCCCGGCCACCAGGGCAAAGCCCGGCAATCCCGGGCCGGGCCCCCCAGCCGCCAGGCCCTCCGGCCCGCTGCCCGGCGGCGCGGCACCCGAAGCGGCCCGCAGCAGGTCGGCGGCGTCGATGCCGTAGGCTCGCACCTCCAGGCGCCTGGTGCCGCCGGTTCCCGCGGCCTGCAGGGCCAAGGCGGCCGCCGGCAGGCGCCCCGTCTCCGCGGCCACCGCCGGATGGCGGGTGATGGCCGCGGCGGCTTGCTCCCGGCGGGGATGATCCGGCACGGCAAACCACGCGTGGGGGGCGCCCGTCAAGGCGTGCAGCCCCTCATAGGCCCCGGGAGCGCCCTGCCAGATGTGGACGCCGGCACTGATCAAAAGTGCGGCCAGAGCCATGGTGAGCCCCATCAACGCCAGGGCCGTCCGGCTGCGCCCCAACAGCCCCCAGGCCAGATGCCCCAGCGCGGCGGCCCGCCCGGCCGTCCCCGCCGCCAACGAACGCGGCGCCGGCGCGTCGGCGTCCCCCACGGCCGGCAGGGGCGGCCGGCTCACGCCGGCATCGCCGCCCGGGCCGCGATTTTTCCGTCCCGCAGGTGAACGACCCGGCCCGCCTGCGCGGCCACCGCCGGGTCATGGGTCACCAGCAGGATGGTTTGTCCTGCCGCGTTGGCGGCGCGGAACAAATCGAGGATACAGGCCGCCGCCGCCTCATCGACGCTGCCTGTCGGTTCGTCGGCCAAAAGCAGCTGCGGCCGGTTGATGAGGGCCCGGGCGATGGCCACCCGCTGGCGCTCGCCGCCGCTCAGCTGGGGCGGCCGCTTGGCGGCCAGCGGGGCGATGCCCAATTGCTCCATGAGCGCGAGGGCCCGGGCGCGGGCAGACCCCGGCCCGGCGCCGGCCAACAGCGCCGGCAGCATCACGTTGGTGACGGCGTCCAGATGGTGCAGCAGGTTGAAGTACTGAAAGACGATGCCGACGTGATGCCGGCGAAAGAGGGCGAGCGCGGTTTCGTCCATGCTGGGCAGGTCAAAGCCGGCGACGCGCAAATAGCCGGCGTCGGGCCGGTCCAACCCGCCGATGAGATGAAGCAAGGTGGACTTGCCGGACCCCGACGGCCCCATAAGGGCCACAAACTCGCCGGGCTCCACCTGCAAGTCGATCCCCCGCAGGGCGGGATAGCGCATCTCCCCGTCCCGGTAGGTCTTGTAGAGCCCCCGGGCGTCCACAACGAACTCCGCGGAGTTCACCCCCAGGCCAAGGCGGGAGCAAACGTCTCCAACGGATTCATTGTATCATGGGCGCGCTCAAAAATCGTCCCAGCGGCTGCGGGGCGTCGGGCGCTCCAGGTGGGCCTCCCAGTCGGGATCGTTGTCGGCCGGCGGCCGCGTTTCCAGCAGATCCTCCGCCCGCTCCAGGATGCGCTCTTCGCAATCGGCGCACAAGCCCAATGCCCGGGCGGGAGTATCCATCTCGATGGTCATCCCGCAGATGCGGCATGTGGCCACTGCCATCGACTCCCTCCGACGTCGGTCTTTTCTTTTATTGTCGCGATCCGGGGCCGCTTCCGTAAGCGACGGTTGCCCCATCCAAACAGGGACATATGTCCCTCGCGCTGCCGGCGATGAGGCGCAGGGAAACCGCAAACACTAGCCTGTGTCCGAGACGAAGGAGGTGACGATCCGTGCCCGAGCGCAATCCGCCCAACCAGCGCCAGCAGCGCTTCCAGCAGCCCCAGCGCCAGCGGCGGCAAGACCAGGACACCGAGTTCGCCGCGGAGCCGGGCGTGTTTCAGCCCCAGCAGCAGGCGCGGCAAAAGCAGCCGCGCGAGCCCAAGAACCGGGAATCTGAGCCCCAACAGCAGTGACCGCGACGCGGTCCGCGGCCGCCGCGGCGGCAACGCCGGCGGCCGCGGCCGCGGGGCGGCAGCAGAGCTGGCTGCCAGCGCTGCCATGATTCCCAGGGGCTCGAGGAAGAACCGGCGGGCACACTAGACACCGAGGAGGTGAGGTCCAACATGGCCCAAGGCCAAAAGCGGAACCGGGCTCTCGTGCCCCAGGCTCAGCAGGCCCTGGAACGCCTGAAGCAGGAAGTCGCATCGGAACTGGGGATCCAGAACTACCAGGGGTACCTCGGCGATGTCCCAGCCCGCCTCAACGGCGCCGTCGGCGGCAACATGGTCCGGCGGATGATCGCCGCGGCGGAGCAGGCCTTGATCCAGCAGACCGCTGCTCAGGTCCAGGCCGGCTTCCGCCAGGGGCTGCAGCAGGCCACGGCCTCAACGCCGGCCGCGCAGACCCCGAACCCGTTCCAGGTGCAGGTCCCGCCGGCGCAGTGACGCCGCGGACAGGACCGGCAGCCTAAGACTGCAAGCGCAGCGCCTCCCGGTGCGGGAGGCGCTTCTCTGCTTGACAAAGCGGAAGCTTGCGGGGTCCCAGCGATACCCGTCGGCCACCGGGATCTCCTCAACGTCGGCATAGGTCCCATCGGGTTGGCGCCGGCTGCGGGTGCGTGCTCCCTGGACCCGCAGCTGGCCGTCGCCGGCCGTCACCGCCACCGCGGTCACCACCCGCTCCGCCATGGGCGGATCGAGGCTGTAGGCCTCCTCATACAGGGTTCCCGACCAGACGGGCACCAGCTGGCCGTCCCGCTCCTTGAGGATGGTGAGGCCGCGGCGGCGGTAAAACGCGCCCGTCAGCTCGTCGTGCTCATCATAGACCAGCAGCTCGTGGGCGCCGGCCCCGGTGACGGACCGCACCTCCAGCAGGTCAATGGCCGCGAAGCCTTCCCGGCGGGCCAACGGCTCCCAGCCGCCGGCGCGGCGCCCAAAGACAGCCACCAGCCCATCCCCGGACAAGAGGGTCACGCCCACCACCAGTTCCGGACCGCCGCCGGGGACCACGTCCCCCATCGCGATCCGGTAGCCGGCCGCCTCCGCCGGCGCGGGGAGGGACGCCGGGGGCAGGTCGTCCAGGGAAAACCCCGCCGTCCCGGCGCTGACGGGCCCGGCACGGGACCCCGGCTGGGAGCCGGGCGTTGCCGCGGGCCACGGCCGGAAACCCGCGGCCAGCAGCGCCCCCATGACGAAACCGGCCGCGAGCCCAAAGGCAGCGGCCAAAACCAGCACCGCCTTCCTCACAGGGCAGCACCTCGCCCCCCAGGCCTATGCCGGGGCCCCTGTCCGTTATGTGCCGGGGGGACCGGACCGCGCGCCAGGCGGCCACAAAAAGGGCGGGGCCCCCAGAGGCCCCGCCCGGCGGGCGGCGGTGGATCAGCCCGGCGGTGGTTCAGCCGTTGGCTTCCAAAAACCGCTCCGCGTCGATGGCGGCCATGCAGCCGCTGCCCGCAGCGGTGATGGCCTGCCGGTAGACGCTGTCCTGGACGTCGCCGCAGGCAAAGACGCCGGGGACGCTGGTTTTTGTCCCCTCCCGGGTGATGATGTAGCCCTGGGCGTCCATCTCCACCTGGCCCTGCAGGAAGCCGGTGTTGGGCTGGTGGCCGATGGCCACGAACACGCCGTCGCAGGGGAACTCCCGGGTTTCGCCGGTCTTGACGTCCTTCAGGGTGACGCTCTTGACCATGCCCTGGTCGTTGGCGTTGATGCCCTCGACCACGGTGTTCCAGATGAACTCGATCTTGGGATTGGCCATGGCCCGCTGCTGCATGATCTTGCTGGCCCTGAGCTCGTCGCGGCGGTGGACGACGGTGACCTTGCTCGCAAACTTGGTCAGAAACATGGCCTCTTCCATGGCCGTGTCGCCGCCGCCCACCACGATGACGTGCCGCTCCTTAAAGAAGAAGCCGTCGCACGTGGCGCACGCCGATACGCCGCGGCCCACCAATTCCTTTTCCCCCGGCACCCCCAGCCACTTGGCCGACGCGCCGGTGGCGATGATGAGGGTCTGGGCTTCATAGGTCTTCCCGGCCGCCTCCACCTTGAAGGGGCGCCGGCTCAAGTCCACCCGATCCACCTGGGCCATCTCGTAGCGGGCGCCGAAGCGCTGGGCCTGCTGCTTCATGCGCTCCATCAGCTCAGGCCCCATGATCCCTTCGGGAAACCCGGGGAAGTTTTCCACCAGCGTCGTCTGGGTGAGCTGGCCGCCGGGCTCGTGGCCTTCAAACACCAGGGGCTCCAGGTTGGCCCGGGCCGCGTACAGGGCGGCCGTGTGGCCCGCCGGTCCAGAGCCGATAATGATCACTTTTTCCATGTTTGATACGTCCTCCTCAGGGCGCGCGGCGCGCCCAGCGGTCGTTCCAGAGCGTCGGGGGCCGGGGCGCCCCCATGTTTATCCCCGGGGGGCGCCGGCCGCCGCGGCCTCCCCGCGGGCGGGAGCTGGCGCCCCTTCGCCCGGACCCGGGCCGGGATCGGGGCCGGGCACGGCCGCGGCCTCCGCTCCGGCCCCGGCGCGGGCCGCGGCCCCCGCCGGCGCCACAAACACCGCTTTGAGGCAGCCGGAGCTGCCCTTGGCCGTTACCGTTGCCAGGGCCTGGCGGTAGTCCTTGAAGGCGAAACGGTGGGTCACCAGCGCGGACAAGTCCACTGCCCCCTCGGCAAAGAGCTCGATGGCCCGTTGCACCGCGGACACCGTCCCCTCGCCGGTGCGCACGGGCCCGGCCGCGAACACCCCCTGCACCTGCAGCTCCTTAAGCCAGACAAAAGTCCAGTCGATGCCCCGGGGGACGGACGCCAGCCCCAGGAGCACCACCTGGCCGCCGGGGGCCGCAAAGCGCAAGGCGTCGTTGAGGGCCCCGTCGCTGCCTGCGCACTCGTACACCACATCGGCGCCACCCACCAGCACCGGCGGCCCCAACACCGGCCGCAGCAGCTTGGCCCCCAGGGCCGCGGCCACCGTAGGGTACACGTCCCGACCCCGGGGGGCCAGCACTTCGTCGGCCCCCAGCCGGCGGGCCATGTCCGCCTGGAAGGGATGGCGCACCAGCGCGATGATGCGGCAGCCGGGCGCCATGATCCGCAGGGCGGCAATGGTGCACAGGCCGATGACGCCGCCCCCAATGACCAGCACTGTGCGGCCGTGGGGCGGGCCCGCCACATCCACCGCATGGAGGGCGCAGCCAAAGGGCTCGGCCAGGACGGCGTTTTCGTCGCTGACGTGGTCGGGGACCGGGATCACCTGGGAGCGGTGGGCGACAAACACTTCCCCCCAGCTGCCGCCGGTGTCCCGGCAACTGCCCAACAGCAATCCGGGGGCCAGGGCCCCTTCGGCAAACCGCAGGCAACGGTTGGGCAGACCGGCCCGGCAGTTGGCGCAGGGCTGCCCAAAGCCCCGCACCGCGCACGGCAACAGCGGGTCCACCACGACCCGCTGCCCGGGCTCCACCTCGGTCACCGCGGGCCCCGTCTCCCGGACGACGCCCACGTTTTCGTGGCCGATGACAAAGGGAAAGCTGGCAAAAGGCGACACCGACGGGCTGTCCCGCAGGGTGATGAGGTTGAGATCGCTGCCGCAAATGCCGCCCAGGCGCGTTTCGATCTTGACCCACTCCGGTCCGGGCAGCGCCGGCTCGGGCACATCGCCGTAGGCCAGGCAGCCCGCCCGGCTGGCGAACACCCCCGGGTAGACGGCCCCCACCGCCTTGGCGAAGGCGTAGCGCAGCGGGCTGAAGCGGAACTGCAGCGCTTCCATCTTACGTCATGGGCACCTGGGGAATGATGCGCCCCTCGATGCGCTCAAAGATGTCCCGGAGGCTGCGGCCGGTAATGGTAAGCCCGTGGTTGCGCAGGCCCACCACCGCCCGGGACGGATCCGGCGCCTCCCGCACCTTCTGCGCCACCGAGTGGGCCAGCTCGTAGGTGCCGCACGGGTAGTTGATCTCGGTGGACGGGATGTTGTCCATCCACGCATGCACATGGACGATGGCGCCCACCGACGGATGCTCCCGGTAGATCATCCAGTGCTCAATGGCGTCCACGGAAACCCGGTTGGGCTTGACGTGGGGCGGCACGCTCAAGATCATGGCCCCCCGCTCGGGGTCGTAGTCCTTGACCAGCAGGATGTCGCGCCCGATGATCTTCAAGTCCGCCTTGTTGACGCCGCTGCCGCTCATCCAAAACGTCTTTTCGTCCCGGCGCACGCTCAGGTTGCCGTAGCTCAAGCCGCCTAGGGAGTACAGGCGCTGGACGTGGCGCCACTCGTCCTCGGAGAGGAGCTCCTGGATGGGAAAGGGCGCCGGCAGCAGGTTGAGCTTGTCCAGCTCCTGGCCGGCCCAGCGCAACTGGGCGGTGAGCTCGTCGCCCTCCCACAGCTCCTCGGGCAGGTCGGGCTCAAAGATGTTGTTGATGACCAGGCGGCTGGAGGCCAGCGGCGCCACCCGCTGGTACAGCGCTTCGTACAGCTCCGCCTCGGGCAGGTCGCCGGAAACCGAATAGGCGCCCTGCTCCAGGGTGACGAAATGGGGCTCCACCCGCTGCCCGTCGTTGACCACGTACAGCAGCAGGTTGCTGAGGCTGCGGATCAGCAGCGGGTACGCCGCGGGCAGCACCTGGCTGGGCTTCTCCCGCACTTCGGTCACGCCCAGGACAAAGACCGCCTGGCTGCGCCGCCGGAACGAGCGGGGCTTGTCGGCGGCAAAGACGTTGATGACAAGGCCGACGCCCTCGTCGGGGGTTTCCCGGTACTCATGTCCCCGGGCCTCCAGCCGGCCCCGCAGGCCGGCCAGAAGCCGGCGGGTGCCTTCGCTGGCCGGTTCGCCCACGATGGTAAAGGCCAGGGTGGGCTGGCCGGCGATGGGGAACTCTGCGTTGGGGGCCGCTTGCGCCATGGGTGCATCACCCTCCCGGTACGGCGGTGCAGGCTGCCGCTTTCCGTCTTAGTGTGCACGTTTTTCCACAGGCAGTATGCCCTTTCCTGCCCAGACGAGGCCCGAGGCGCCGCCCCGCCCGGGCGGCAGGGCCGGGCGCCACAGCCCGCGGGCGCGCCGGCCGCCCTTGGCCTGCCTGAGACCGGTTGGCCTGCCGGAAACCGGGAAGGGCGAAGGCCCCGGCAGCGCCGGGGCCTCCGCCGCCCTCACCGGCGCCCAAGGCCGCGGCGGAGGCCTGCCGGAGCGCGGCCTTAGGCCAGCGGCTCCGTGCGGACGCAGGCCCCGGTCAGTAGGGGCGCAGGCCCGGGAAGGTCAGGCTCATCTCGCTGAACAGCCGGTAAAGGGTCGGCCCGTAGGCGATGAGCACCAGCACCACCGTGGCCGTCACCCACGGCGTAAACCGGTCCAGCCAGCCCGGCACCACGCCCAGCTGGCCGTTGACCGGCTCCGCCAAGGGCACCTCGCCCCGCTCTTCCACCTTCTTGGACGCCCACAGGGTCGCGAAGAGGTTGATGAAGAACAGCAGCCCGCTGATGGTCAGCATCACGCCGCCGATGGCCGTCATCCACGCGGGCATCTCCCACTCGGGCAGGAAGTAGGGCGCGGCGCCCAGCTGCGTCCGCCGCGGCGCGCCCAACATGCCCATCCAGCTCATGCCCCGGGACATGATGAGCATGCCCACAAACCACAGCCACGGCTGGAAGCGGGCCATGCCCTCGCTAAACAGCTTCCGCCCCGACAGGTACGGCACCAGCCAGTAGGACACGCCCATGAAGCTCAGCGCCACCGCGGAGCCCACCGTCAGGTGGAAGTGCCCGGGCACAAACATGGTGTTGTGCACGACCAGGTTCACGTTGAAGGACGCGTTGATCAGCCCGCTGACGCCGCCCAGGGAAAAGAGGACCATCCCCAGCAGCTGCGCCGCCACCGACGGATCCCGCCACGGCAGGGCCGTCACCCAGCCCAAGAGCCCCCGGCCCCCCCGGGCCCGCCCGCCGATCTCCAGCGACGCCAGCACCGTAAAGGCCGTGATCACGCTGGGCATAAACACCGCGAAGGTCAGGAAGGCGTGGATGGCCTTGTACCCTTCGGAGACGCCCGGGTCCAGGTACTGGTGGTGGAAACCGACCGGCAGGGACAGCGGGATGAACAGCAGGAACGCCAGCCGCGCCAAGGGCTCGCTGAAGAGCTTGCCCCCCACCTGCTTGGGCAGCATGAAGTACCACGTCACATAGGCCGGCAAGAGCCAGAAATACACGATGGGGTGGCCGCTCATCCAGAACAGGGTCCGCATGAGCAGCGGGTCGGTCCCCGGCAGCCAGCCCAAGGACCACGGGATCAGGAACCCGACGAACTCCACCGCGATGCCCACCGACGCCGCGGTCCACATAATGAGGGTGACCAGGGCGCCAAAGGTGATCAGCGGCGTGCGCTGGCCCGGGTTCTCCCGCCGCCACGCCAGGGTCGTGCGCACGCTGATGACGGTCATCAGCCACGTGCCCACCACGATGAGGGCCAGGCCCACGTAGTACAGCGGGTGCGCCTGCAAGGGCGGGTACGACGTAAACAGCACAGACGCCTGGTTGGTGAACAGCGTGTAGTCCACCAAAAGCAGGCCCACCGTCATGAGCCAAAAGGTGGCCCAGCCCCAGCCCGCCGTGATCAGCGGCCGCTGGAGGCCGCGCCCCACGGCAAACAGCAGGAACCCGCCGATGAAATACGTGGTGAACACCAGGACGTTGAAGACCCCGTGGATGGCCAGGCCCTGGTAGTAGTGGCGGATCAGGGGCACGTAAGCGTACAAGTCGATGCCCGCGTGCTCCAGCCCCTGCAAAAAGCCCAGCAGGACGCCCACCAGCAAGTGGGCGAAACCGACGCCGATGAAAGCCAACGACAACTTCCGTTCCGTCTCCGGCGGAACGTACGCATCGGCCCCCGCAACCGACTGGCTTGCCACGCGCGTCGCTGCCATATCACAACTCCTCCACGATGACGCGGCCGCTCATGAAGTGGTGGCCGGCGCCGCAGTACTCGTGACAGACGAACAGGTACTCCCCGGGCCGGTCGAAGGTGTAGGTCGCCTTGGCCGTCTGACCCGGAATGATCATGAGGCTGACGGTGGTGTCTTGAATCTTAAACCCGTGGAGAATGTCCTCGCTGTGAATGTAGAAGGTGACCGTGGAGCCGGCGGGGATGCGAATCTCGCTGGGGTTGAAGTTCCAGACCCGGGCCCGCATGTTGACTTCGTACCGGCCCGGCGCCAGTTCCCGCACCCAGCCCTCGGCGATGTCATGCTCGCCCGCCGCCGCCACCGGCAGCAGCTGGTCGTCGATGCCCGGCAGGCGGACGCCCAGCACGGCCGAACTGAAGCCGAGAGCGATGGCGAAGATCACCAGCATGACACCGGCCAATGTGATCCACATTCGTTCGTATCGATCAATGTGCATGGCCTTACCTCCGCAGCAGCAAAGTGGGTGGCCTTGCCCTGGTCGACCCGTCCCGCGTCAACCGCCCCGCGTGCGGCTCACCGCCGCATGAGCATCGTCACGTACGAATAGCCCCACAGGAGCACGATCACCCCGGCGTACACCAGCAGGATGGTCCACGTTCCCTTGGGAGTCTCATCCTGCGTGCTGGGCTTCGCCGAGCGGGCCATTGCTGCACCTCCTTTCCGTCAGCGCGGATAGCACAAGAACAGGTGCGCCGCTTCGTACACGAGGCGGCTCGCGCCGTCGGCCTGGGCTTCCCTGACTAGGAGGCCCAGATCCCGGCTCAGCCGGGACCCGGCCAGCTTGCGCGCCTCGTAACGGGCCCGCACATAGCCCAGGTCGTCCACCAGCACCAGCGCGGGCTCGTAGGCGATGGCCGGCGCCTGCGCCATACCGGGCGCCTGCCGGCCGGAACCAGGCTCCCCGTTTTGGGCAGCCTGGGTCGTCCCTACGTAAATCCCAAAACCGGCACCCACCACCAGCCGGGTCGTGACCGGGGCGCCGGTAAGCAAGGCCACGTCCAGCCGTTCCGGCAGCGGCACCCGCTCCGCCAGGGCCGCCATGGCGGCCACGTCGTCCCGCTCGGGGTCCGGCGTAATCCAGGCGACGCGCACCAGCCCCTCCCAGCCCTGCTCAGCCACCAGGGCGTCCATCTCCTCTAGGAGGGGCATCACCGCATCCACGGCGGGCTTGTCCCAGGCGGCCGCGACCACGTACACGTTGACGGGCGCGGCGTCATCGGGGTAGAGGTAATCCGTGCCGCGATGATCGACCATGTTGAAGGCGGGGACCGCTTGGCCCCGGGGCAGGACCTGCACCGGCCGGCCCACGGCGAAGTAGAGGACGCCGAGGACGAGAACCAGCACGACCGCCCCGCCCAGCGCCAGCAACCGGGACCGGCGCTGTGCGTCGATGCCCGCTTTTCGGGCTAGAATGGCTTTTTGCTCCATACTGGCTTCTCTGGCCACGGCTTCCTCACCCAACTGGTCTCTTCCTGTAAACCGGCGTCAAATGATCGGTGGATTTTTGATAATTCCGACGCTACATCCTGGGGGCGAAGCGCCCCGCGGCCGCGATCAGCCGCGGGGCTCCCCCTGGCTCACGGGCACCGTCAGCTCCCGTTCGCTGCCGTCCGCGGCCATGAGCCGCACCAAAATGGTCTGGCCTTCCTCCAGGTCCTGTTTGAGCCCGATGAGCATCAAGTGCAGCCCACCGGGCTGCAGCCGCACCGTTTCGCCGGCCGGCACCACCAGCGAATGCATATGGTGCATATGCATCTCCTGGGTGAACCGGCCGTCGACCACCTCAACCTCCAAGACCGTCTCGTGGATCTCCGCGATTTCCGCCGCGTCGGTTTCCACGTGCACCAGCTCCACGTCGCCCGGCCCCGGATTCGCAATGGTCATGTAGATGGCGCTGTTTTCGCCGGCCCGGGCCGGCCGCGCCCACGCGCCGCTGATGGTGACTTCATCCAGGCTGCCGGCGGCACTGGCCGTCCGGCCAGGCAGCCCGATCAGGGCGCCCACCAGGACCGCCGCCGCCATGAGAATCAGGACATGCGCCCTGCGGAAAACCATCGCCACAACCGCTGCCTCCCCCACGTCACGGAACTGCTCGTCACAGAATCAGCCGCAAATCGCTGGCAATGTCGGCCGGCTCTACGCCGAAGGGATACGCCACGACCAACCGGCCCTCGGGGTCGATCAGGAAGCTGAGGGCCGTATGGTTGACCCAATAGCCCACGGGCGAGTTTTCGTTTTCCACCTTTTCGACGAAAATGCCGTAGGCGTCCAGGACCGGCTGCAGGTCTTCGGGGCTGGCCCACAGGCCATAAAAGGACGGATCAAACCGGTTGATGTAGTCCCGCAGCCGCTCGGGCGTGTCGTACTCGGGATCCACGGTCACAAACGCGAACCGGACCCGGTCCGCCAAGGGCCCGAGGTCCCGCTTGATCTGGGTATAGTAGATCAATGTGGCGGGGCAGATGTCGGGGCAGTTGGTGTAGCCGAAAAAGAGCATCACGGCCCGCCCGCGATGATCCGCCAGGCGGAAGGTCTGCCCGTGGTGGTCCATGAGCCCCAACTCAGGCGCCGCCTGGGCCGGCTGCAGCACAAAGCCGTGGAACTGGTCCCACGGCACGGGCTTGGGCCCCATGCTGCTCCAAGCGACCCACCCCAACACGCCGATGACCACAAGCAAGGCGGCGGCGACGACGAGCCGCGTCTTGGTGGTCCTCGTCACCAAAGCTTCACCTCGTCTCCCCATATTAGGATTTTCCCTGCTGGCCGCCGGGGGCGAAAGTTGGCTATGTCCCCTCCCAATGTGACATTTGTCTCCCAGCCCCCAGGACACCCGTCCGGCGACTTGATTGAAACCGGGCGTTCACCCCCAGCCTTGCCGGATTTTTTTGGAATTCGCCGGGGATCCCCGGCCGCTCCTCCGGCCGCGGACAATCTGCCGGACTTCAGCGCCGGCTTCCCGGTCCGCCGGCACCGCCCGCGCCGGCCCGATCAGCCGTCGCGCCACGGCGTATACAGGCACCACGGATCGGATCCCAACGGATCCCCCGTCAGGCTGTAGGCCCGGGCCCGGGATCCGCCGCACAAGGCCCGGTACTGGCACAGGCCGCACTTGCCCCGCAGGCGGCCCTCGTCCCGCAGCACGGCAAACAGCTGACCCCGCCGGTAGATGTGGTGCAAGGGCCGGGCCCGCACGTTGCCCACCGGCAGCCGCAGGTGCCGGGACGGGTACACGTCCCCCGTACGGGAGACGAACAACATCCCCCGCCCCTCCCGGACGCCAAACCGGCGGCCCGCCGCGCTGCGCTGGATGCGTGTCAGCGCCACGCCCTGGGCCCGCAGCCGCTGGAAGGCCAGGCGGTTGAGCTGGGGCCCGTTGACGGCGACGACAGAAAAGGCCGCCTTCTGCGACAATTCATCCAGCCATTGCAAGACGACCCCGTACTGCCACGGGTTGATGGCGCCCTGGCTGGGGCCGCCTGGCGCCCCCACGGGGAACTCCAGCGCCCACTCGGCCGCGCCCAGCTCCGCCACGACCCGCGCGAGGGCTTCTAGCCCTATCATCGTTTTCTCGGTGACCCGCGTCAAGATTCGCAAGTTGAGGCCGGCGCCCCGCACCCAGTCCGCGGCGGCCACAGTGCGCGCAAAGCTGCCGGGCTCGCCCCGCTCCCCGTCGTGGGCCGCCGCGTCGGGACCATCCAAGCCCAGGGAAACCGCGCGGGCCCCGGCCCCCGCGAGCGCGTCAACGGCGGCCCGGGTGAGCCGGGCCGTGGGGCACAATTGGACCGTGACGCTCAGGCCCCGGCCGGCGGCATAGGCCACCAACTCGGCCAAATCGGGCCGTTCCAGGGGATCGCCGCCGCTGATCAAGAGGGAAGGCGGCGGTGTGGAGAAGCCCCGCACCTGATCCACAAGGCGCCGGGCTTCCTCGGTGGTGAGTTCCCCTCCGTGCCGCTCTGTGATGGGCTGCGCCCGGCAAGGGCGGCAGGCCAGGCTGCAGGCCCGGGTCGCTTCCCACTCCACCAGAACGGGCGCCCGGGCGTACCGCTTGCCGTGCAGGGGCGGCGGGGACAGGACCCGGTTTCCCCCGGGGCGAATGGAACCCGTATACGCCAGCAAAGGAGTGTCGGGAAACATGACATCGCCCTCCGGCATGTCCCTCACCCTCCAGTACCAGGGTGGGATGGCCTTTGTCGGGCGCGGCCCCTCGGGCCACCCGATCCCGATGGACGCCGCCGCGCAGGCGGGCGGGGCCGACAGCGCTCCGCGGCCCATGGAGATGATCCTGGCGGCCCTGGGCGGCTGCAGCGGCATCGACGTGGTGCACATCCTGCGCAAGATGCGCATCCCCTTTGATGCCCTGGAGATCCGCCTCCACGGCACGCGCCGGGACGAGCATCCCCGCTACTTTACGGCCATCGAGGTCGAATACGTCTTCCGCGGCGCCGGGCTACAAGAAAAGCGCCGCCGCCTGGAGGAAGCCGTCCGCCTTTCCCAGGAGAAGTACTGCTCGGTGGCCGCCATGCTCAAGGGGGCGGCCCAGCTCAGCTGGCGCGTCACCATCGAGGAGGACCCGGCCGCATCCGGCGAGGAGGCGTGACAGGCCAACGCGCCTTGCGGACCGGACCGGTCGGGGCGTCCGCCCGTCGCCCGGGGGCCACACCACCCGGCGGCAAGGGGTCCGGACAACAGGTCCCCTTTCAGCATGGCAGGGCGGGCGGGCCGAAGAAACGGGCGAACGTCGGCGCCAGCCGGGGACATCGGTCCGCGGACCCGAGGACAGTTGTCCCACCAGCAGCCCGTGACCCGGGCAAGCCTCCGCCCGGCGCCCGGGGGCGGCTCGCGGCACGGCGCGGCGGTGCAGGCAGGCCCCCGGGTGCCAAGGGCAGCCCTGCGGGCACGGGGCTTCAAAGGGGGAATCGCCTTGGAAACCACCGGCGGCACCCACCGGTCCGTTGAGATTCTCCAGCGGATTCCCTTTTTCGCGCAGCTGGAGCCCGCGGAGCTGGCCGCTCTGGCCCCCGCGGTCGTCATCGCCCGCTGCCGCAAGAAGCAAGTGCTTTTTGTCGAGGGCGAGCCCAGCCACTCGCTGTACTTCATCTGCTCGGGCCAGGTAAAGGTGTACCGGGTTTCGGCGGACGGGCGGGAGCAGATCCTCCACCTGTTGGGCGCCGGCGATCCCATCGCCGTGGTCCCTTTCTTTGACGGCGGCCCCTACCCCGCCAATGCGGAGGTGCTGACGGACGCAGAGATCGCCTTTGTGCGGTTTGAGGATTTCGAGCGCATCGCCCGGGCCAACCCCTCCATCCTCCTGCGCATGCTGCGGCTCCTCGCGCAGCGTCTGCGCAAGGCTCAGGACGAAATCGCCTCGCTGGCCATGAAGAGCGTCGCCGGGCGTTTGGCGGCTTGCCTGTTGGATCTTGCCCGCCGCCACGGGGAAACTATCGCAGACGGCATCCGGCTGGACCTGCCGCTGAGCCGCCAAGAGCTGGGCCACCTCATCGGCGCGTCGCGGGAAACTACGACTCGCCTGCTCCAGCAGTTCCAGAGGGAAGGCGCCATCCGCATCGAGGGGTCGCGGATCACGATCGTCGACGCCGAGGCCTTGCAGGCTTGGGGCCAGCAGTAGGGCCGGGATGCAGCCGCCTCGCGCCTACGGGATGCCCGCTGGCAACGGGACAATGGGCAAGACAAGGGCGCGGCAGCGGGCCGCGCCCTGGCGTCCATTCCCACGCCGGCGGTGCCGGCGGCGGAAGACCTTACTGCCCCTTGCTGACCATGTCAATAATCAGCCGCGCCAGCTCCTGCTGCTGGTTTTCGTCGGCCGCTTCCCAAAGCTCCTTGAGGATGCGCTGCTCCGGGTTTTGCGGGTCAACGTTGTTCGCGAGGAAATCGCCAATGACCTCCGCTTTGTCGGCGATCTCCCGGTCGCTCATGCCCATGGAGCGGCCGACGTCAATGGCCTGGGCCAGGGTCTGCCGCCACTCGGACCAGTCCTGCATCTGCAAGTCCAACCTGTGTCCACCCCTTTTCGGCTCGAGAATGTGCGCGCCATTAATGTCCCCTGGCGCCCGGTTTCCTATGTGTGCCTGCTCCGGGGACGATGCCCGCGGCAGCGTTCGCGCCTGTCCGGCCGCTGGAGGGCTGTACGGCTGTCGCCCTGGCGCAGCGGGCAGCCCGCGGGTGGGCGGCGCGGGTGGACGGTTCCCGTCCAGGTGGATCGGACGAAGCCCATCCCCCTGGAACAGGCATGTGACAAAGATCACATCGTCTGGATACATAGGTCACTTCGGAGGAAACCCCAGGTCGCGTACCCTGGCATCAGCGGCCGCAGAAGCAGTCCGCCGGGGCGTTTCCGGCGCGCGGCGGCCGCGGCCGAGGAAATCGGCATCGAGGGGAGATGATGGCCCGTGTCCATTTTCAATCAGCCGACGGCGCGGCTGGACGTGCGGGCATGCCGCCCCGCGAACGCCATCTCCGGATCTTTGCAGAGGCAGAGGGTCCCGCAGAATGGCACGTGCGCGTCACCCGGAATCTAATCCGGCAGCATCTGCAGTCCTGACCGGCCGGAGCCGGCGGGCCGCGTCCCTTTTCATTCCCCGGGAGCACGGATCGTGGGGCATGCTCCTGACGGTCCTCATCCTGCCCCCCGCGGCCCTGGGCACCCGCGGGGCGGCGTGGTGGTTTGTCGGCGCGGCGGCCGTGCTGTTTTTTGCCCGGCGCCCGTGGGAAATCTGGCTGCAGACGGCCCCGCGTCCCGACGGGGCTGCCCGCGCTGCCGCCCTCGTCCTGACCTTGCTGGGCCTGGCGCTGGGCGCCACGGGCCTGCGGGCGGCGCCGACGCCCGCCGTTTTTCTGTTGGCCGTGCTGGCGGCCGGGCTCGCCGGCTTCAGCGCGTACTCCGAAAGCCTGCCCCAGCGGCGGGGGGCCGTGGCCGGCCGCCTGGCGGGGGCCGCGGGTATGGTCAGCCTGCTGCTCCTCCAAACAGCAGCCGCCTTTGGGGCCGTCCCGCCGGCCGGCTGGACGCTGGGAGCCCTGTGCCTGGCCTATTTTCTCACCAGCGGGCTAAGGGTGCGCTCCCTGGTGCGGGCGCGCAAAGTCGAGGGATTCCGCCGCATTTCCGTGGCCGTGCACGGTGCCGTGCTGGCCGGCGCGGCGGCCGCCGCCCTGGCCGGTGCTGCGCCTCCCTTGGCACCGGCGGCCTTTGCGCCCGGACTTGTGCAGGCGGTGCGCATCCTGGGCCGGGGCCCGGCGCCGGTAAACACCCTGCGTATGGGCATCGGCGAAATCCTGCACGCCGCCGCCTTTGTCGTCCTGACCATCGCCGCCTACCGGCTCTCGGGCATCTGAGCTCCTCGCCCCGGCTGCCAGGACCCTGGACCGTTGCTTAACGCAACAGCGTCCAAAACAGGTTGCCCGCCGCCAGCGCCGCGCCTGCGCCCAGCACCGCCAAAAACACGCCCGCCGGCAGGGCCGTCACCAGCGCCAAAGCCGTCCCCACGACGCCGGCGTTGTAGACCGCGAAGGCGATCCACGCCAGGCGCCAGTCCACCATCACCCGAAACGCGGGCACCCCTGGCTGCCGGCCCCGGCCCCAGTAGCGGTTGTGCCAGACGATGAAGGGGAGGATGCGGTGGAGGTAGCCCAGGATGGTGCACGACAGCCACCCCGCCGCCGCCACGAAACCCAAAGCCATCTGCCACGCGGCCGGTGGACGCTGGCCCAGGAGCGGCATGACCGCCAGCACCGCCGCCAGCAGCGCGCACACGACGAGATACCCATGGGCGACTCGCACATAGCCCAAGGGCGGGTGCACGCGCTCCCTGCCCCGCGGCGCATACAGCCCCCACGCGTCCCGGACGAAGAGGCCGCACGCGGCCCCGGCGGCCATTCCTGCTGCGGCCGTCACGTACGGGGCCCAGTGGGCCAAGCCCACGGCGGGCAAGGCGGCCCCGGCGATCCCGAGGGCGACGCCGGCATGGAGCAGGCGCCGCACCTGCGCGGGCCAGCGGAACGTGTGTTTCTTTTCCACGAAACCGAAGAAGGTGAGCAGGTGGTAGGAGATGCCGATGACCAGCATCAGAAACCAGCCGCCCACCGCCGCAGCCATGTGCAAGGGAAAGGCGGCCAGCCACGCCAGGCCCAGCCAGCCGGTGCCCAGGTTGACCGCCAGCGCCGCGCCCGCGGCAAACGCCACGACGAGCCAAGCGCCGGCCGCCCGCACGAAGGGACGGATCAGGGTCCCCCGGGCCGTGGGCCGGGCGGTGCGCAGGGTGAGGGCCACGTTGGCCAGCACCAGCATCGCCCCCAGGGGCAGGCCAACGGCCGCGACACCCAAAGCCGGCCGGGCGACACCGGGCTGGGAGAGGGTGAAAAAGCCCGTGAGCAGCCCGGCCAGCCCCACCGCGAAGGCGGCAAAGCCCGCTTGGGCCAGGCGCAGGCTGCAGAGGACCGTGTCAAATACCACCGCCGTCATCTGCTGCAGGGCGCCCAGGGCAATCGCGCTGCCCCACCCCAGCGCGTACAAGTGGACGGCCGCCAGCACCTCCGGCTGCCGGGCCAGGCCCTGCTCCAGCCACGCCGCTCCGGCCAGCAGCACCCACGGCGCGGCCCCAAACGACAGCAGGCCCAGGACGAAGTAGGGGGCGATGGCCGGCAGGGCCACCAGGTTTTCCCGGGTCACGCGCAGGCTGCTCACAAGTCCCTCACCTCCCCGACGGGGCCACCGGTCACGCAGGCTCGCTCGGTTGACCGGGCTGGCAGAGCGGGCCCCGGGCTTCGCCGGGTTCCTGGCACGTTAGGGTGCTCAACTTCATCTCAACTGTAGGGCGCAAGGAAACCGGCGGGATGTGACGGGACCCGGCCGCCCCATGTGATCTTGATCACAAGACGCCGTGCGCGCCGTCACCGGGGTCTTGCTGCCGCCGTGGGGCAGGGGCGCCGGGCGGAAAGCAGGTAGTTGCGGAAAGGAACCGAATCCGCAAGGAGAGGGAGGCAAACGTCCCAACAAGACGGAAGGTGATGGTATCCGGGCGCCCCGTGTGACATAATGGGCGCGGGAGATCCTGTCCACGAAAGGAGGGATGATTCGATGGCGTTTGTGATCGCTGAGCCCTGCATCGGCACCAAGGACGCCGCCTGCGTCGATGTGTGCCCGGTGGACTGCATCCACCCCACCAAGTCGGAAGACCAGTACGACGAGGTGGTGCAACTCTACATCGATCCGGATGAGTGCATCGACTGCGGCGCCTGCGAGCCCGAGTGCCCGGTGGAGGCCATCTTCCCGGAAGACGACGTCCCCGAGCAGTGGAAGGATTACATCGAAAAGAACGCCGACTGGTACCGTCTGTCCGCGGAAGAGTTTGAAGCGAAGTGGGGCTCGCCGGGAAGAAAGGCTTGAGGAGGCCGCCGG
>Ga0079224_100003601_pt1 | contig 19635 bp, 14 predicted proteins | sample Stecom2015_FD_80414 | JGI IMG/M metagenome (GOLD analysis project Ga0079224, IMG submission 80414) | Agricultural soil microbial communities from Utah to study Nitrogen management - Steer compost 2015 | ecosystem: Environmental > Terrestrial > Soil > Agricultural land | place: USA: Utah... | reverse complement strand
GGTTACCAGCTCATCGAGCACCGCCCCGAGCGCGTAGATGTCGGCACGGGTATCGACGGCAAGGCCGCGGATCTGTTCGGGCGCGGCGTAGTCCGGCGTGAACGAGCGGTGGCCCGGAAGCGTCGGCGGGCCGGAGTCGGTATCGCGGTCTGGTGCGAGCGGCCGGGCAATCCCGAAGTCGAGCAGCTTGACCCGGCTTTCCGGGCAGACCAGGATGTTGGCGGGCTTGATGTCGCGGTGGACGACCAGGCTTCGGTGAGCGCCCTGGACGGCGGCACAGACCTCGCCGAACAGCTTGAGCCGGGCACGAATGGTGAGGCGTCGCTCATCACACCAGCGCGTGATCGGCTGTCCGTCGATGTACTCCATGATGAGGTACGGCTGCCCGTCATCCGTGACACCCCCGTCCACCAGTGCGGCAATGTTCGGGTGATTCAGGCTGGCCAGGATCTGGCGCTCGGCCAGAAAGCGCTCGATGGCCTGGGCGCTCTCAGCACTCCGATGGAGAAGCTTGATCGCCACGCCCTTGCGGAACGCATCGTCGGCGCGCTGGCCCTCGTAGACCGCGCCCATCCCGCCTTGTCCGATCAGCCGCACGATCTGATATGCCCCGATCCGTGCTCCGAGCCAGCGGTCCGGTTCACCGGGCTGATCGAGCTGCACCGGTGAGGCGAGCGGGTTGCGAGGCTGCTGCTCCGCCTCCTCATGGATGGCCACCAGCTGGAGAACCTCGGTGCAGAGCCCGGGATCGCCGGGCTCCCGCGCCCGCAGCACCGACGCCCGCTCCGCTGCCGGATGGTCGAGCGCCAGCTCGAAGAGCTGCTGCAGGCGCTCGATGCTGGCTGGTGTTGGCGACGGGTCGGTCATCAGTCAGGCGGAGGCCTGAAGTGACCGGAGCAGGAAGGCGCGGGCAAAGGCCCAGTCCCGCTTGACCGTTGCCGGTGAGATGCCGAGCGCGTGCGCCGTTTCTTCCACTTCGAGTCCTCCGAAGAAGCGAAGCTCCACTACCCGCGCCTGCCGCGGAGCGGCCGAATCGAGCTGCCGCAGCGCGTCGTCGAGGGCAATGAGGTCGATGGCCTGATCCGGCGCCACGCCAATGGATTCATCGAGCGTGACGCGCACGCCGTGGTCCCGCTTGAGCCGGCGCCGGCTGCGGGCGTGATCCACCAGGATCCGCCGCATGGTCCTGGCCGCAATGGCAAAGAACTGGGCGCGGTTCTCCCAGGTGACCCTGTGCTGACCAAGGAGGCGGACGAAGGCCTCATCCACGAGCTCCGTGGGCTGCAGGGTATGGCCATCGCTCTCCCGCCGCATGGCCGCCTGGGCAATGCGGCGGAGGTCGTCGAGGACGGCGCTCGCAAGCCGGTCCGCGGCACCCGGCACACCGGCCTGCACCTCTTCGAGCATGGCTGTGATTTCCATTTCCGGAGAGCTTACCGCCTCCCCCCGGAACACGCAAACGCATCCGGAGCTGCCACGCCGGCCCCGGTCGTGCCGGCCGGAACCACCGAAACCACCGGTTCAAGGAAGTCAATGGATCCGCGCGCCTGCATTTCCCGCCGATCCGGTGCTTCTGGTCCCGTCATGGTGCGCTCCGGAGACGGAGCGGGACCGTCTCCGGAGAGACGCGCCGTGCCGCCGCCTGGCGGGTCACGCCCACGCTTCCCTCGCGGGCACCCGGTTGCCGCGCCGGCCGTGATATGACGCGGTATATTGCCAGACCGGCCCGGATCGGGTGCCGGTCCCCCGTTCCCACATGTAGAGAGTGATGCCCCGATGAGAAAGCTGCTCCTGCTCGCGCTGGTCGCGTCCGCTCCTATGCCTCTCGCCGCCCAGTACCAGGTGGACACGACCGGCGCCGGCGCGCTGATCGCCCAGGCGATGGACCGGTCCGAGGTGATGGAGAACCTGCAGTACCTGAGTGATGCGATCGGGCCGAGGCTCAGCGGGTCGCCCGCCATGCGGAAGTCCAACGAGTGGGTGGCGGAGCGGTTCCGCGCCTATGGACTGACCGCGTCGCTCGAGGCGTTCCCGTTCGGCGTGTCCTGGGAACGGGGACCGATCAGCGTCCATCTCACGTCGCCCTTCCGGCGTGCACTGCTCGCGTACAGCTGGGCCTGGACCGAGGGCACCGGCGGGAAGGCACTCGCGGGGCCGGTAATCCGGCTTTCGGTGACCGGCGAGGGGGATATCGAGGCCAACAAGGACCGTATCCGCGGGGCGTGGATCATGCTGAGCGATCCGGCGTTCGTCTGGAATCCGGATGGTCCGCCCATGACGGCCGCGGACTCCAGCGCGCGACGCGAAGCATTCGAGCAGCGCCGGGCGGAAATGCGGGCGGCCAATGCCGACACATCTGCCGAGGCGCGGGCGCGGCGGCAGCAGTTCGGGATCGACCGGCCCTTCCTGCTGAAGAAGTACGGCGCGCTCGGCACCATCGCCGACGGCGGCAAGGAGCATACGCTGGTCACCATGAGCGGGTCTCCCAACCGGGTGTCTCCGCTGCCGAACATCGTGGTGTCCCACGAGGACTACCTGATGCTCGCGCGCCAGGTCGATGCCAGTCTCGCCCCGAGCATCGAAGCGACGATCGACAACCGGATCGGGCCGGCGCCGGTGGAACAGTGGAACACGATCGGCGAGATCCGGGGAAGCGAGCTGCCCAACCAGGTGGTGATCCTCGGCGCCCACCTCGACAGCTGGGACCATGCGCAGGGCGTGACGGACAATGGCGCATCATCCATGGCCGTGGTGGAAGCGGCCCGGATCATTGCGCAGAGCGGCCTCCGGCCAAAGCGGACCATCCGGTTCATTCTCTTCAGCGGGGAAGAGCAGGGCCTGCTCGGCTCCCGCGCCTATGCGGCCGCCCATGCAGCCGAGGCGGACAGCATCCAGGCGGTGATGGTGCTGGACAATGGAACCGGCATGATCCTGGGCCAGGCGCTGCAGGGCCGGGCCGAGCTGGAGCAGCTGTGGAAGGACCTGCTGGCGCCGGTGGCGTCGCTTGGCGCATCACGCGTGCGGGATGCCAACAAGGGCGGGACGGACCATCTGGCCTTCGTGCCGTACGGAGTGCCGGCGTTCAACTTCGACCAGGAATCGCGGGGGTACAACCACACGCATCACTCGCAGTCGGATACCTTCGACAAGGCGGTGGCGGGCGATCTGAGGCAGGCGTCGGCGGTCATGGCGGTGACGGCGTTCCAGCTGGCCAATCTTCCCACGCTGCTGCCGCGCGGGGAGAAGCAGCCGGTCAGTCCGCCGGCCCCGGCCCAGCCGAGCCCGGGACTCGCGGCCCGGTAGCCGGGCGCTGGATCAGGGGAATCGGCCTGGCGGGCGGCTCGTTACGAGCCGCCCGTTTTCCTGACCGTGCAGGTGGTCTCGAAGCCGCCGCGCACGTTGTAAATGGTGGTTACCTCGAGCCGCTGCGGCTCGAGCGCGCGGAAAAGGTCTTCCGCCATCCGCGCCGTGGCATGCTCCTGGAAGATGCCGACATTGCGGAAGCTCATGACGTAGTACTTGAGGCTCTTGAGCTCGATGCAGCGGTCGGATGGCGTATAGGTCAGGCGGAGCAGGGCATAGTCGGGGAGCCCGCTGTAGGGGCAGACGGCGCTGAACTCGCGCGTTTCCGTGACGATTTCCTGCTCGGGCCCCGCATACTCGAACGTCTCGAGCGCGGCCGCGTCGATGGCTTCGGGGCCGACGAACGGGAGGGTCCTTCCTTCTGCGATGGCCATGCAATCGGGTCCGGTGAATGATGCCGGAATCTAGCGCAATGGCCCGGCAACCAGCGGCAGGAAGTGGCCGGTCAGCGTCCGATCGAAATGCCCAGCACTTCCGCGAGGCGCAGCGTCCAGGGCCGCGCAAACGAAAGGCCGGCCACCCGGCGGTGGCGCTGGAGCTCGGGGCGGAGGCGGGCGTCGGCGCGCACGGCGCGCCGCAGGGCCCGGGCGGCCGCACGATGCAGGGCACGGGCCCGGGCGTCGGCAATCAGGCCGTACACGGCATCGCGCACGCCTTCGGTGTAGAAGTGATATCGCTGGCCGGCCGCCGTCCGGAGCAGCCGGCGCGCCAGCGCTTCCGCGATGCCCCGGTCCAGCGCCGGCTCGTCGAGCCCGGTGACGCCGGCAATCAGCTCCCGCGTGGCGGCATCTCCCAGCACCGCCGCCGCATCTACCACTCGCCGCGAATCCGCATGCATCCGATCGAGCCGGCGGCGGGCCCGTTCGGCAGGGTCGTCGAGCGCAAGCGGCGCAACGCCCAGGCCGGGCGTCGTGCGCCAACCGGCGGCGGAATCGCAAGCCAGCATTCCCTCGCTCACGAGCAAGGTGAGCGCGCGGACCAGCGTGGCGGGATGGCCCTCGGTGTCCGCATAGAGCCTGCGGGCCAGGAAGTCGAGCAGCCGGTCCGGCAGCGGCACCATCGACCGTACCACCTGATGGGTCTCGGCCAGTGAGAGCGGGCCCAGCTCCAGATGCGCGACCCCGGTCATGGAACGCATTGCGGCGTCGATCCCGGCGAGGTCCGTGCGACCCGGCGGCAGCGTCACCACCAGGAGGCAGCGCTGCGCCGGCTGCGCCAGCCAGTCCACCACGGCCGGGGCCATCTCCGGCTGCGCGACCACATCGGCCAATATCAGCGTGGGCGCGTCGGGGAAGGGGGTTTCCGACATGCGCCGGACCGCGGACCGGGGCCAGCGCTCGGCCACCAGGCGGGCAAACTCCCGCAGGAGGCGGGAGCGGCCGGAGCCGTTCGTGCCGCGCACCACGACCACCTGCCGGTTGCCGGTGCGCGCCATGTCCCAGGCCCGGGCCAGAAGATCGAACGCTTCCGTACGACCCGCGAAGTCCGGTTCCCGGAGCGAGGTCGTCACGTCGCGCTCGATGCCGTTGAGCCGGTCCGCTTCCGCCCGCCGTCCGAGACTTCGCAGGACGGTGGTGAGCCGCGCCCGGGCCGGGCCGCTTTCCGGCGCATGCCGGAGCCAGAGCTCGGCATTCGAAAGGGCGTCGGTCCAGCGCCCCTCGGCTTCTGCCTTGCGGCAGCGCCGTTCACAGGCGTCGAAGAAGAGCGACTCGAGCTCGCTGCGGGCCGTGCCCAGCCACTCGGCCAGTGCGGCGCCGCCTACATCCTCCGCACCATCGAGAAAGGTCCCGCGCCACAGGGATACGGCGGTGTCCCAGTCGTGACGGACGCACGCCGTCACGAACGCGCCGGCATCGAGCTCGACGGCGCCCGGCGCGAGTGCGACTTCTTCAGCTGTCACCACCAGCGCCTTGCCGAGCACACGCCGCAGGTCGGTCAGGGCCTGGCGCAGCGAATGGCGCGCGCGTGCCGGATCACGACCTTCCCAGAGCAGCTCGACCAGACGCTCGCGGCCGACCGCCAAGGGGGCATGCCGGCTCAGGACGGCAAGGAGGACAAGTTCCTTGCGCCGGCGTGCAAGATACGGCACGTCGCCGTCATGAAGTTCGAGATGTCCCAGCGTCGTCAGTCGCATGAGATCCGGCGCAAGTAGCTGCAGGCAACGAGGTTGACGGGGAAGTTCCCGGACTGGAGAACATGCAGCCGATCTGGCCGATGCGGAAGAGGCGGATCCGGCGGGCCCCGGGAGGCCAGGCAGGGGGCCCGCTGACCGTTCCGGATGCCCATGGCGATCCGCCGCCGGCTTGGACCGGACAACCCGGCCCGGAGCGGCACCGGTATGACAAAGGGCGCCCTCCCGGGCGCCCTCCGTATTGCTCTGGATACGAATCAGCCAATCATTCCCGAACGATGCCGCGTTCGAGCCAGGCGTGCCTGCCCTTCAGGACGTGCTGGGCCGTGCTGTAGGTGCGGACGTCGTCGTTGAAGAAGACATCCTCGAAGCGATCGTGCACCCGGCGGCGCGCGTGGCGGCAGAAGAGATCCGCCAGCTCGATCGGGCCGCGGTTGGACGGATCGCGTTCCGTTTCGGCGCGGGCGCGGGCGGATACCGCGCTGATGGCGAGGAGCTCCGCACCGATCTCCACCAGGCGGCCCAGAACCATCTGGCGCTTCTCGAGCTTCGGACCGAAGCGCACCATGCAATGGAAGAGCGTCCGCGAGAGCTTGCGCGATTTCCGCTCGGCAAAGCGGACGTGCGTGGCCAGTTCGCCGAACTCCGAATAGCGCGGCCACCACCCCCAGCCGAGCCAGCGGGTCGGGTACCACCAGGCATAGAACGCCGCCGCCCGGCCCAGCGCCTTGAGTTTTCCGGCGGTGGGGACCTTCGGGTCGATCAGGTCTCCCGCCACCTTGAGGTGCGTGTCCACCGCTTCGCGGGCGATGAAGAGCCGCATGATCTCGCTGGAGCCCTCGAAGATCAGGTTGATCCGCATGTCGCGCATCATGCGTTCCACCGGGTCCGGGCGCTCGCCGCGGCTCCGCAGCGAGTCGGCGGTTTCATAGCCGCGGCCGCCCCTGATCTGCAGGGTGTCATCCACCATCTGCCAGCCGACCTCGGTGTTCCACATCTTGGCCATCGCGGCCTCGAGCCGGATATCGTACCCGCCGCGGTCCGCCATTCCACTTGCGAGATCGCTCACCGCTTCCATCGCGTAGGTGTCGGCCGCCATCCGGCCGAGCTTGTTGGCGATCGCATCATGCTTGCCGATGGCCGCACCCCACTGGACCCGCTCCGCCGCCCACCGCCGGGAAATCTCGAGGCAGCGCTTGCCAGCCGTCTGGCAGGAAGCCGGGAGCGTGAGTCGCCCGGTGTTGAGCGTCACCAGGGCCAGCTTGAGGCCCTTGCCCTCGCCCCAGAGAACGTTCTCGACCGGCACCTTCACGTCGGTAAAGCGGATGACACCGTTCTCGAGCGCCCGGAGCCCCATGAAATGCAGGCGCTGGACCACTTCGACGCCGGGCATGTCGGCTTCGACGATGAATGCCGTGATCCGCTTCCCGGTCCGCGCCATCACGACGAAGAGCTCGGCGACGGTTCCGTTGGTGCACCAGAGCTTCTCGCCGTTCAGGATGTAGTGAGTCCCGTCGGCGGACAGCTCCGCGGTGGTGGCGACGCCCGCCGGATCCGAGCCGACATTGGACTCGGTCAGGGCAAACGCGGAGATGGCGCCCCGGGCCAGCCGGGGGAAGTAGCGCTGCTTCTGCTCCGGCGTGCCGAAAAGCTTGAGCGGCTGCGGCAGGCCGATCGACTGATGCGCGGAGAGGAGCGCCGTCAGGTTGCCGTCCACGCTCGTGACCAGGCCGATGGCGTGGGTATAGCTCGTCTGGCTCAGGCCCAGACCCCCGTACTCCTCCGGGATCTTGATGCCGAAAGCGCCGAGTCGGCGGAGCCCGTCGACCACATGATCGGGGATCTTTCCCTCCCGGTCGATGCGATCGCTGTCCACTTCATCGCGGAGGAAGGCCTCCAGCTTCTCCATGAACGGCCGGGCGCGCTCCACTTCGGCGGGATCCACGGCGGGGAAGGGATAGACCAGGTCCATGCGGTAGTTCCCCTCGAACATCTCGCGCACGAAGCTCGGCGATTCCCACTCCTTCTCCCGCGAATCCTCGGCCACCTGCCGGGCCTCCTGCTCCGTGGCGAGCGGCTGGCCGGGCGGCGGGGTCAGCACATCGGTCATGATGATCAGCGTCCAGTGAAGGGTTCGAGGCGCCGGGCGCCGGTTGCGGCCTGTCGGCCGCGCAGCGCGCGCAGGGTCAGCGCAATGACGTGCTCGCGCCGCTCGGCCAGCCGCTCGGGCGTGTCAAGCTCCACGCCGACGGCGGCGGCAACGGTATCGGCATGGACGATGGGGAACCAGCAGAGCGAGATGATGCTGAGGAGCACCTGCGCGGCCTCACCCGACGGATCGGGATCGAGCCCCAGCTCCGCCGCCATCGCCGTGAGGGCCTCCTGGCCGGCCGCGAGCGCCGGGGGAATGTCCACCGGGAGATCGGGACCACCGAGGGCCGCGCGCTCGATCAGGCGCACGAACTCGCGATGCGAGTTGAGAAAGTCGAAATACTCCCCGACGGCACCGGCGAGGATCTCCTCCGGGGTGCGGCCGCTGGCAAGGGCGCGATCGCGTCCCGACCGCACGGCAGCGCGCACATCGTCGAAGCAGCGGTCGAGCACCGCCCGGTAGAGCTCCGGCTTGGAGCCGAAGAAGTAGCCGGGGGTGGCGCGGGACACGCCGGCGAGCGTCCCCACGTCGCTCAGGCTGGTAGTGTCGTAGCCCCGCTCGGCAAAGAGCTGCTCGGCGGCGTCGAGTATGGCGGCGCGGGTGCGCGCGGGATTGCGTTCACGGTCCGGTGCGGGCAATATTTCTCACTTGCTAGCCGTTCAGCAAGTATATCGCCCGACGTTCCCAGGTGCAAGGGTGAGCGGCTGTTGCCCCCGTCCCGCGGCATGGCTCTTGACGTGGGCCGGGAAGGTGCAAGTTTCAGTGGTATACGAACTACTTCGAGTCGACACGACGAGTCGCGTGGGGCGCCGGTTCGGCGTTCTCGCTGCTGGAGATGATTGAATAGATGCTGTCTGCCTGGCCCGACGTACCTCGTGCCCTGAAAGTGGTTCGAGCTGCCCGTGCGGTGGCTTGGAAATTCCTGTCCGCTCGCCCGGAAGCGCGCGGATGATCCGCCATCCCGAGCAGTCCACTCCGAGCGCGGAGACCGACACCGTCCGGCGGCTGAAGGCGGCCCTCGGCGCCCAATTCGAAGTGGTCCGCCTGTTCGGGCGCGGCGGGTTTGCCGAAGTGTACGAGATCCGGGACACCGAGCTCGAGCGCCGCCTGGCCGTCAAGGTGCTCCGCTCCGACATGCCCTGGACGCCCGGCACGCTGGCGCGCTTCAAGCAGGAAGCCCGCTCGGTGGCGCAGCTGACCCATCCCAACACCGTCCCCATTCATTTCGTCGGAGAAGGCGAGGGCCTCGTCTTCTATGTGATGCCCTTCATCGAGGGCGTCACCCTGTCCGACGTAATGCGGGCTGAAGGGCCGCTCGAGCCTGAGCGCGCGCTGAGCGTGGCGCTGCCGGTGCTCGAAGCGCTCGAGCATGCCCATCAGGCCGGCATCGTGCATCGCGACATCAAGCCGGACAACATCCTCATCGAGTCCGGCTCGGGCCGGCCGCTGCTGGTGGACTTCGGCATCTCCAAGCGCCTCAACGAAACCGGTTCCGCCGCCGAGCCGCACGAGGGCGTCATCTTCGGCACCCCGCTCTACATGAGCCCGGAGCAGGCACTCGGCCAGCGCGATATCGACGCCCGCAGCGACATCTACTCGATGGGCGCCCTCCTTTATCACATGGTGGTGGGCGCGCCGCCGTTCGAGGGTGAGACCTCGCACGACATCGTCGCGAAGCATCTGACCGATCCCGTCCGCATTCCCGCGGAGGCGGGCGTGCCGGGCTGGCTCTCGGACACGATCCTCCGTGCCATGCAGAAGCAGCGGGAGGACCGGTTTGGCTCGGTGGCGGCGATGCTCGGCCCGCTTCGGCAGGGTGCGCGGCGGAAGCGCGCGGCCGGCCTCATCACCGCCTCGCGCGTTCTGAGCCGGATCAACCGGGATGATCCGACCATCCAGCTCGAAGCGGCGGAGCTCCCGTCCAGGCGAAGAATGACGGAGCGGCGCTTCGTGCTGGCTGGCGCCGCCATGATCGCCGCCCTGGGCGCGGGCGCTGCGCTGCTCGGGCGGCCGGCGCCGAAGTTCGTGGTGGAGAATGCGTTCAGCGAGCCGGTGGCAATCTCCGTCAACGGCGATTCCCAGCAGACACTCCGTCCCGGCGACTCGCTCCGGATGGAGCTCCGCCGCGGCGCGCCTCTCTCTGCGGCATGGCATGTGGTGGGCCCCCGGTCCTCCAACGGTGACCAGCTCGGTGAGTCCCTTGGCGGCACCATTCGGGAGCCCGAGCCGCAGGGCGACGTGCGCCGCCGGCTCGATCTCTCGGCTGCCGGCAGCGGATACATCGTGCCGCGGATCACCAATGAGACCGCGGATTCGCTCTTCGTCTTCCTGCGGGATTCCACCGGCGAGCGGCCCTGCAACTGCGGCGTCCCCCCCGGTGCGGTAGACGCGCCGCTGGGTTACCTGAGGCTCGGCCGAACGCTCGGGCTCACGCTCGTGAGCGCCAGCGGGGGACGCGTTTCCTTCGGCTCGGATTCACTCGCCGCGCATGCAGCGGCAGGAACCGGACTCGTCTCACTGCGAGTGAGCCGCGCCGACCTCGCCACCCCGGTCGCTGCCAGTTCGACCCGCCGCGCGCCGAGGGAGGAGCCCACCGAGCCGCAGCGGGACCTTCCCGACCTCCGCGTCTCCATTCCGCCTCCGGCGCCACAGCCGGGAGATTCGGCAGCGATGGTCGCAGACTCCGCCGCTGTTCCGATACAGCCCGACAGTCAGCCCAAGAGGGATGATCCGCTCGGGCCGATCTTCCAGAACCGCTGACCGGAATCATTCCCGGCATGGAGCGTCGCTGACATGGACCGCCGGGGTGGGGCAGCCGTCTGGGTGGGTCTGGCCTTGGTTGCCCTTCTCGGCGCCGCCTGGTGGTACGCTTCGACCCGGCCGGTGGTGGTGGTGCGAAACGCGCTCGCGCTCCCGGCCATGGTGCGCATCAACGGCGGCGTGCCCGAACGCATTCCGGCCGGAGGCACGCGGGAATATCCGGTGCCCCGGAACACGCTGGTATCGGTCGAGTGGGAAATGGAGCGGTCCACGACCCGAGGCGGCGTGCCGGTGGGGAACGGGATCGGCGCATCGCTCATGCTGCCCGAGCCGTCCGGCCGGGTTTCGCATGTCCTCCGGCCAATGAGGGGAGACACGGCGTTCTTTGCGCCGCTCATCACCAACGCAACCGGCCGGCCGCTCACGGTGCGGATCAATGACGGACTGGCCGGCGCGGTGGACTGCCCCTGCGAAGTTCCACCCGGCGCTGCGCGGCTGCCGGTGGGATACTACCGGCTGTATCGGAACAGCACCGTGGCGGTGCAGGACTCCTCGGGCCGCCGGGCGATGTTCCGCGATCTCGGCCCCGAGGTTGATCCAGTGAGTGGTGCCGTCGGGCTCCGCTTCGAGGCGGGAGACCTCCGCTGACACAGGCGCCCTGGTCAGTCGCCGGAGCCGCGCTTCTTCTCCCGTTTCCGGATCTCGAGCAGTCGCCCCGGTGTCATCGCATCGAATCCAAACCGGTCTCGCACGGCGTCCACCGCATCGGTGAGGCGCCGGAGCCGCGCGCGCTCGGCAGTCTCGAACAGGTCGGGCTCCGAGGCCGTGCCGAGGCCCGTGGCAGCCACGCCCAGAAGCCGGACCCCGCGGTCGCGGCGGCGCACTTCCTCGAACGCCCGTCCCAGCAGGCGGCGGGCGGCAGCAAGCAGTTCCGCATCGAGCGCAGTGGCTTCGGAGAGCGTTTCGCGGCGGGTTACGGTCTGAAAATCATCGTGGCGGACCTTGAGCGTCACGGTACGGGCCACGAGGTGCTCATCGCGGAGCTGCGCGGCAACGCGTGCAGTCAGCAGCGACAGGATCGCGTCGAGCCGCTGGGGATCGCGCTCATCGCGGGAGAACGTCGTCTCGCGGCTCACCGAGCGAGGCAGACGGTCAGGGCGGAGCGTGGCGCCGCCGAATCCGTGCACCCGCAGCTTGAGTGTGCGGGCGTCGTCTCCGAGCAGCCGGACCAGGGCCGACTCCTCCATCCGCTGCACCTGCCAGACGTCGGAAAGGCCAAGCTCCTTCCACCGCGCCGCCGTGCGGGGGCCGACACCGGGAAGGGCCGCGAGCGGGAGCCCGGCCAGGAATCCTTCCTCCCATCCGGCGCGCACCTCGAGCAGCCCGCGCGGCTTGGCCTGGTCGCTCGCCAGCTTGGCGATCATGCGGTTCGGGCCGATGCCGACACTGCAGTCGAGTCCCGCCGCACCTTTCACCGCGTCCCGGATCCGCTCGGCCACCGGCAGGAGCGACACCGGATAGAGCCGCTCGGTCCCGTTGAAATCGAGGTAGGCCTCGTCCAGCGAGGCCATCACGACCCGCGGAGAGAAGTCGCGGAGCACGGCACTCACCGTTCGTGACGCCTCGCGGTAGTCGGGAAACGAACCCTGGTGAAACGTTGCGCCAGGGCAAAGCCGGACCGCTTCGGCGATCGGCATGCCGGACCGCACACCATGGGCCCGCGCCCCGTACGATGCCGACTGGACCACGCCCCGCTGGTCCCGCCGCCCGCCGACTACGAGCAGCTCGACCTGGCGCAGCTCGGGGTTCCGCTGGCGGCAGACTTCCACGAAGAAGGCATCGAGATCGACGTGCATGATCCGGCTGGGCATGCCGGAGGCTAGGGGAGCGGCCGGGCCGGGGTCAATGGCCGGGGGAATGAAAGGGCCACTTCCATTATCTTCGGCGAGCGGCCGGTGCCGATTGATTCGATCCCGCAGCGGCCGCTACTTTTCCGGCTCACTCCGCAAGCTCTCGAAAGGGTTCCCGTGCGTGTCTCGTTCCTGGGCCTCGGCGCCATCGGGTGGCCGATGGCCGCCCGGCTGTCGGAGGCGTTCGAGCTGACGGTCTGGAACCGTACCGCCGGCCGCGCGGAGGAGTTCGCCTCGGCTCACCGGGCGCGGATTGCGGCCACTCCCCGTGACGCGGCCGCCGGCGCCGATGTGGTCGTCACCTGCCTGCCGACCTCCGCCGATGTCGAGGCGCTCTTCGATGGACCGGACGGGCTGCTCGCCGGCCTCGCTGCAGGGGCGCTTGTCCTCGACTGCACCTCTGGCGATCCCGCCATTTCGAGACGGCTGGCAGCACGGCTGCGGGAGGCGGGCATCGCCTTTGCCGATGCGCCGGTGAGCGGCGGGACCAGCGGCGCCGCGGCCGGCACACTGACCGTGATGGTGGGGGCGGACGATGTCACATTCACCCGCGCGCGCGATGCCGTCCGGCCGTTCGCCGGGCGGGTCGAACACATGGGGTCCGTGGGCGCGGGCCACGCCATGAAGGCGGTGAACAATGCGCTCCTCGCCGTCAACATCGCGGCGGTGGGCGAGGGGCTCGCAACGCTGGTCAAGGCCGGCGTCGCCGCCGACCGGGCGGTCCAGGTCCTGAATGCCTCCAGCGGGCGCTCGTTCGTGAGTGAATCGCTCGTGCCCGAGCGGGTTCTCACGGGAACATTCCCCCGCACCTTCCGTCTGGCGCTCCTCGCCAAGGACACCGGCATCGCGCTCGACCTGGCCGGGGAGCTCGACGTGGACGTACCGGTGATCACGATCGCCGCCGATGTGCTCGACGTGGCGCGCCGGGCGCTCGATCCCGGGGCGGACCATGTCGAGGCCATCCGGGTGATCGAATCACAGGCAGGTGTGGAGATTCGGCAATGACCCGCGGTGAAGGAGGCGGGCATGTCTGACTGGGCGCGAACCCATCGGGTGCCGGCCGCGGTGCTGCTGGCGGGCGGTGAAGTCGTCATCGGGGAGCTCCATCTGCAGCCGTTCGTGCCGCATCGGGACGGGCCCGAGTCGCCGATCGAGCTGCTCAACCGGCCGGAGCCGTTCTTTGTCGTGGCGGTAGCGGAGGGCGGCGTGGCCTTCTTCTCGAAGGATCAGGTGGCCGTCGTTTCCTGCGCCACGGAGGACCTGCCGGGCCAGGACCCGGACCGGGCCAGCGTGTCGATTCATGCCGAGATGGACGTGCGGGTAGGCACCAGCGAGTACCGCGGCCGCGTTGCGTACGAGCTGCCCCCCACCCGCACGCGCACACTCGACTTCCTCAACGGTCCCGGACGCTTCTTCGGCCTCGTGGCCGGTTCGACGACCCGGTTCGTCAACCGGGCGCACGTGCGCCTCATCCGCCCTCTCGATTGAGATCACCGTGGCAAGACTCGACAAACTGATCCAGCTGCTCTTCGAACGGGGTGCCGATGCGCTCCGGCTCACCAGCGGGCACCCGGCCGCCCTGCAGCAGAACGGCGGCAGCCGGCCCCTGACCCGCGACCCGCTCACCGATGCGCAGATCGTTTCCCTGATGCGGGAAATTGCGCCGGCCGCAGTGGCGGAGCAGGTGGCAGCGGGTACGGCGCTCACCTTTGCGTACTCGGCGCCGTCCGGTTCGGTCGAAGCGGAGGTCACACCGGGAAGCGGTGGGCTGCAGGTGCTCCTTCGGCGCGGCGATGCCACGTCCGAACGGCCTTCGGCACCGGGCGCTTCGGCCGCACCGGCGGGGCCGGCCGCGCATGCGCCGTCGACCGAGGTGGATACCGAAGCGCGCGCCGAAATCGAAACACTCCTCCGGGAGCTGAGCACGAGCGGCGCATCGGACCTGCACCTGCGCTCGGGCGAGCCGCCGGTCTTCCGCCGCCATGGTGAACTGGTTCGCACCGACGTGCCGCCGATTCCCGCGGCGCGCCTCGAGGTCATGCTCACGAGCCTGATGTCGCCCGCCAACCTGGCCGAGTACCGGGAGACGGCGGATGTGGACTGGGCGTGGGAGATTGCCGACGTGGCACGCTTCCGCTGTAATGCCGGCCGTGACCGGCATGGTCCCTTTGCCGTCATGCGGGTAATTCCCACCCGGGTGCAGACGGTCGACGAGCTGGGCCTCACCCAGGAAGTCCAGAACCTCTGCTACCTCACCAAGGGGCTCGTCGTCGTCACCGGGCCAACCGGTTCGGGGAAATCCACCACGCTGGCCGCCATGGTGGACCTCATGAACCGGACCCGCACCGATCACATCCTCACCATCGAGGATCCGATCGAGTTCGTCCATGAGAGCAAGAAATGCCTCGTGACCCAGCGTCATGTGGGCGTGCACACCAAATCGTTCAAGGGCGCGCTCCGCGCCGCGCTCCGGGAGGACCCTGACGTGGTGCTGGTGGGCGAGATGCGCGACCTCGAAACGGTGTCGATCGCCATCGAGACGGCGGAGACGGGCCACCTGGTCTTTGGCACCCTGCACACCACCACCGCCGCCTCGACCATCGACCGGATCATCGACCAGTTCCCGCCGGACCGTCAGTCGCAGGTGCGGGTGATGCTGGCCGAATCGCTCCGCGGTGTCATTGCGCAGGTGCTCTGCAAGAAGAAGGGCGGGGGACGGGTAGCGGCGCGCGAGATTCTGCTCACGGTGCCCGCCATCTCCAACCTGATCCGGGAAGGCAAGACCTTCCAGATCCCGTCGATCATGCAGACCAACAAGAAGGTCGGCATGGTCACGCTCAACGACTCGCTGCTCGACCTCGTGGACAAGGACCTGGTGGAGCCGCAGGAGGCCTACACGCGCGCTGCCGACAAGGCGGGCATGGCGGCCGGGCGCAAGGCACGCCGGCACGACACGAGCTTCCTCGGAGAGGCGTAGGGCGGGTGGCATCCGCCCCGATCCTGGTGCTCGTGGCGCCGCAGGACATCGTCAACATCGCGAGCGCCGTCCGGATCGCGAAGAACTTCGGAATCGAGCGGATGCGCCTGGTGCAGCCCGAGATCTTCGACGCGTACCGCATCGAGGGCATCGCGCATAACACGGCGGACCTGGTCGAGAAGATCGAGTTCTTCGACACCCTGGCCGATGCGCTTGCCGACGTGACCTTCGCGGCGGTGCTCACGGGCCGGGAGCGGGCGGCCAAGCGCCGGGTGCTCCGGCCGCGCGCAGCGGCCGCGGAGATCGTGACCCGGGCGGCCGAAGGTACGGTGGCACTGGTGGCGGGGCGGGAGGACAGCGGACTCACCAATGACGAGCTGGACCGGTGCCAGCTCCTGGTCACCATCTCGACCTCGCCTTCCCATCCTTCACTCAATCTGGCCCAGGCCGTGGCCGTCATGTGCCACGAAGTGTGGGTAGCCCTCGGCGGCGACGCGATTCCGCTCAAGCCGCCCCGCAAGGAAGCGCCCCCCGCCACCGGCGAGCAGCTCGAGGCAATCTTTGCCGACTGGGAGCGCGCCCTGCACGCCATCGACTTCTTCAAGACCCGGCAGACCGACTCGGTCATGCGCTCGCTCCGGGAGATCGTCTTCCGCAGCGAGCTCGATGGCCGGGAGGCGTCACTCTTCCGGGCCATGGGGATCGAGGTGACGCGGTACATGGAGCGGACCGGGCGAGCACGCCCTCGGGATGGTTCGGAGTGACGTTTTAATCCGACAAAAGTGGTCGGATAAGCCGCGCGGTCGGGTTGTATAATGCATCGGGGATACTATACTTAGGCGCGCTGGCACCGGGGTTTTCCTGCACATCTTCCGCCAACTCGTGAATCCCTTCACAAGATGACGCACGCTTCGCCACAATGGGGTCGATGATGCGCAGACTGGCTCTCCTCGTGGGCGGCGCGGCCGTCACCGGCATGGCCGGCCTCATGGCCTTCGGGGCTCCCTCCCGCGCCCAGCAGTCGGGGCCTTCCGAGGCAGACTCGCTTGCCGCCACCCGGCTCGCCGCTTCCGATACCGCTGCACTTCAGGGTCCCCGCCAGCCGATCTTCTTCCGGCACGATCTCCACGCCGGCCAGTTCAAGATGCAGTGCCAATACTGCCACTATTCGGTGGACGCATCGCCCGAGCCCGGCATTCCCTCGATGGAAACGTGCATGGGCTGCCACCTGATCGTGGCCGGCAGCGACAGTGGCGGCCGGGCGGAAATCCGGAAGCTGCGGGAAGCATGGGCGGCCAAGGAACCGGTCGAGTGGGTGCGCGTGCACTTCCTTGCGCGTCACGTGCACTTCCCCCATCAGCGCCACATCCAGGCGATGGGTCCCAACGCGTGCGCCACCTGTCATGGCGACGTGACGCGCATGCCGCAGGTCTACAAGGTCAACAACGTGAACAACATGGGCTGGTGCATCAGCTGTCATGTCGAGCGCCAGGTAACGCGCGACTGCACCGCCTGCCACTACTAGGTCACGATCCCGGACCAACCCGCGAGACGACATGTCCGAAGACGGCCCGAACCAGACAATCGATCGCCGCAAGTTCCTCACCGTCCTCGGCGTGACCGGCGGCGGGGCGGCGGCGCTCTCCGGCTGTTCGACCTCACGGGTCGAGAAACTGGTCCCCTACCTGGTGCAGTCGGAAGACCAGGTGCCGGGCGTGCCCACCTGGTACGCGAGCACCTGCACGGAATGCGCGGCGGGCTGCGGCCTGCACGTCAAGACGCGCGAGGGCCGCGCCATCAAACTGGAGGGAAATCCGGATCACCCGGTCAATCGCGGCAAGCTCTGTTCCCGGGGGCAGGCCTCGCTGCAGGGGCTGTACAACCCGGGCCGCATCAAGGGCCCGATGCTCCGAAGCGGCGAGTCCTTCAGCGAGATCACGTGGGATGACGCGATTGCCCGGCTCGCCGCCGAAGTCAACAAGGCTTCGGGCCGTGTTGCCGTGCTGTCCGGCGCCGGGCCAGGCACCTTCTCCGATCTGCTGGCCGACTGGTCCGCCGCTGCGGGCGGCACCGTGACCCGCTGGGAGCCGATCAGCCACGAGCCGATCCGTGAAGCGAGCCGCGCCGTCTTCGGAATCGACGCACTCCCGCAGCACCACTTTGCCGACGCCCGCTACATCGTGTCCTTCGGCGCCGACTTCCTGGACGGCTGGCTCAGCCCCATGGAAGACCAGAGGGGCTTTGCCGAAGCGCACGGGTTCGACGGAGACAGCGCCCGGTTCGTGTCGTTCGCGCCCCGACGGGACCTGACCGGTCTCAATGCCGACGAATGGCATCCGGTGGCACCCGGCAGCGAAGCGCTGGTTGCCCTCGCGATGGCCAACCTGATCGGCGGCAGCGGCGCGATGGGTGGTTCCCTCGCTGCCTATACCCCCCAGGCTGTCGCGGCGCAGACGGGTGTACCGGCGGCCGTCATCGAGCGGGTTGCGCGCGCCTTTGCGGCGGCCCAGCCGTCGCTGGCCGTAGCCGGCGGAGCGGGGAGCCAGCACCGCGGGGCCGTGGAGCTGGCCACGGCTGTGCATCTGCTCAATTCGGCCGCCGGCAACATCGGCCGCACCGTGACGTTCGGCTCGGGCCCCGCCAGCGGGGACGGTTACACCGGCCTCGCCGGGCTCATGAGCGCGATGGACGCGGGCCAGGTCGGTCTCCTCCTCGTGCATGAGGCCAATCCGGTCTACGCCCTGCCGAAATCCGCCGGCTTTGCCGAGCGCCTGGCGAAGGTGCCGTTCAAGGTCTCGACGTCGATCTTCCTCGACGAAACGTCGGTGGCGTGTGACCTGCTACTTCCCAATCACCATTCACTGGAACGCTGGGATGATGCGCGGCCGAGGGCCGGCGTCACCGGGCTCATGCAGCCGGTGATGGAGCCGGTCTTCGACACCCGTCCTACCGGCGACGTGCTGCTGCAGGCAGCAAAGGCAGCAGGTGGCGCCTTTGCCGCATTCACGGCGCCCACGTTCGAGGCGCACTTGCAGGATGCCTGGCGCGGCCGCGCCACCGGGGACTTCGAGCGTTTCTGGATCGACGCGCTGGCACGCGGCGGGATCTACGACTCGGCGCAGGCCGGGTCCACGGCCTCCGAGGCGGGTTCCGAGCCGGCCGGCGCCACGGCGGTGCCGGCGGCACCGGCAGCCGGTGGCACGCCGGCCCTGCCCACCGGGCTCCCGGCATTCGACGGCGACGGCGAGTTCGTCTTTGCCCCGTATCCCCATCCGTTCCTGCACGACGGCCGCGGAACCAATCGGCCCTGGCTGCTGGAGAATCCGGACCCGGTCACCAAGCTCACCTGGCATCACTGGATCGAGCTGAGCACCGCCACGGCCCGGCGCCTTGACATCCGCCGGGGCGAGATCGTCCGCCTCGTCTCCCCGCATGGCGAGATCGAGGGGCCGGCCTATCCGTATCCCGGCCTGCATGACGACGTCCTGGCAGCACCGCTGGGCTTCGGCCATACCGAGTATGGCCAGTTTGCCAGCGGCCGGGGTGCCAACGCACTGGACCTGATCGGACCGCCGGGCAACGCGACGTTCATTCCCTACGTGTCCACCCGCGTCCGGCTGGAGAAGACGGGTCGTTTCCGCGAGCCCGCCACCACGGAAGGGAACGCGCGGCAGCTCGGGCGCGGCATCGCCGAGGCCATGCCGCTCGATGCCGCCCGCCGCGGGCTCACCGTCCGGCAGGCATACCTCGAAGCCGGCCAGGGCCACCACGAGATCAACACCGAGCTCGAGAAAGAGGCGATCATCGGCTGGCGCGAGCGGGACGTGGAAGCCCGGAAGCTCGGGGACTACGGCGTCGAGCACCCGTCGTGGGGGATGGCGATCGACCTCTCCCGCTGCACCGGCTGCTCCGCCTGCGTCACGGCCTGCTACGCGGAAAACAACATCCCGACCGTCGGCGAGGATGACGTGATCCGCGGCCGGGAGATGACCTGGATGCGGATCGAGCGCTACTGGGAGGGCGGGGAGGAGGAGGGCGAGCATCCCGAAGCCCGCTTCATCCCGATGCTCTGCCAGCATTGCGAGAACGCGCCGTGCGAGCCGGTCTGCCCGGTATACACCGCCTACCATACGGCGGACGGCCTGAACGGCCAGGTGTACAACCGCTGCGTCGGCACCCGCTACTGCGGCAACAACTGTCCCTACAAGGTGCGGTACTTCAACTGGTATAAGTACAATGAGCGGTCGTGGCCGGAGCCGCTGCACCTGCAGCTCAATCCCGACGTGACGGTGCGGGCCCGCGGCGTCATGGAGAAGTGCACCTTCTGCGTGCAGCGGATCCG
>Ga0079224_100003600_pt1 | contig 19635 bp, 11 predicted proteins | sample Stecom2015_FD_80414 | JGI IMG/M metagenome (GOLD analysis project Ga0079224, IMG submission 80414) | Agricultural soil microbial communities from Utah to study Nitrogen management - Steer compost 2015 | ecosystem: Environmental > Terrestrial > Soil > Agricultural land | place: USA: Utah... | reverse complement strand
TAGTCACATCATTGGCTGGAATTTTCCTTCCAATTTTGCTAAAAAAAGGATCCCAGACGTTGTGTGCCACTGTCAGAATAGTTCGGGGACCTATAAAGAAACCCGTTCCTATGGATAAGACTCCCTGCTTACTTGTGCGTGCAGTTATGTGGCATATGTACCGGAATGGTGCAAAAGTGCTTTCAGCTACCGGCATTCGTTCATCACTACCAATGATTTCTTGCTCGAGCTCGTTAGACGCCGAATAATTAGGGCGGCTATAATCTCCGAATAGAGTCTGTTCTATCTCGGGTATCAACTCTAACTCTTCGTTTGCTGTACTTTGTTTGCAGTTACACATGGTTTATGATTTATAAAACATTTATTTATACCGATTAACATCATCAAGTGTAATTCAATCTGGCTATGCACCCGGTTTAAGGAAAACCGCTGAGTGAGCTCTCAAGTTTATCTTATAACAAACTTCCAAGTCAGGGATTAATGCCATTTCGAAACATTACTGGTGCGTAATGTGTGATTTTTGAAGGATAAATAACGAGGGACTTGAATGTTGTTTTTTAAACTAACTTTCCGCCACAGCGGTTTATGAAATCCTTGTCTATAGGACTGTTGTTTGTTTCTGCCACAAATTGACTAATACATTCAGACACTCCAGGACCTGTGCCTGGACGATCTGATTTTATAGTATTGTTATAGTAAGTATGTGAAGCTTCATGAATTATTGTTTGAGCCTGAAACTCAAAATGATCAGAAACACTAGTGCCCTTCTTGCGATTCCAAAAAGTACGGCATAAATGAATTCTAAATAACACGTTTCCTTCTGATGAAACTCGGACAAAGGCCCAGGTATTTCTGCGGCACCCTGAAGATAGACATGTGTAATGTAGGTGACCTTTAGCTATTCTTTGTCTAATCTGCGTAAGCCATCGAATTACCAGCCCTACAGTGTTTTGCCCATCCCCGTTCCATGTTTTTCGGTCTTCGATTTTCAAGCGCATTCTTTTTGCAAGGCTTAAAGCGAATGTATCATTCATCAAAGGCCATCCAATAGGATCGCCTGCTTGAATTCTCCCCTGAACTCTTTTTAATTCTGAAATGGTATTGTCTAGCATTTCAACAGCACGCTGAGCTATTTTCTCCAATGCGCCAACAGGATCGGTGTTACCCAAAGCCTTAAAAATAGGCAATGATCTATTGTAGCCTGCACAGTCAACTTTTTTAGGATCAACCATGGGCTTTGCAACGGAGGTCGTTAAACCACCGCCTAAAGTTTTATCTCCGGATACTTCATATTCATCATGGTATGCACCTGCATAATTTCTCAAGATTGCTTCCAGTTCCGGTATCAATTCAAACTCGTTTTGTTTACAATTACACATAACTTAAATTTTTAGATTGAATATTGATAAGTTTTAAAAAATTTTTGGACAAAATCTTCTCCTCATCTTCCCTTTTTAAATGAAGAGCTTTGATCTTCTCCAACTCTATTCCCGGATGAATCCATGGCCCATCACTGCCGAATAAAATCTTATCAGGGCCCGCTCTTCGTATTGCTTCCTGTAACACATCAAATCTTCTAACGCCTGAGGTATCAGCGTATACATTTTTATACCTTTCAAGCATGCTGATAAATCCCACCTGCGCCTTCCATTCATCCGCAAAACTGCTTAGATGAGGGATGATAAAGTTTACATCGGGATATTCTCTGGCAATTAATTCAACCGTTGAAATTTCGCCCATAGGATCATACAAAACAGGGATGTTGAATTTTTTCGCAGCTTCACATATTTCCCTTGAAATTCTAGCATCGTACCGGTGTACTTTTAAACCGCAGAAATGATAGTCGTTTACTGCTGTGGACACCATGTGATGAACCCGGCCGAAATCCCTTGTTGCATGTATAAAAGCAAAGCCATAAAAGCGTTTTCGATTGCTGTTCACAATTTTTGCTACTTGGTAATTGGCTTTTTCATAGTTTGAATTAAAAGCCGCAAACAGCACTGTTTTATTGATCCCATATTCATCGGCCCATTGCAGATATTTGTCTAGCGACGCATCTGTATCCCAGGGCCCGGTTAGGCCATCTCCTTTTCCGGCGTGGCAATGGCAATCTATAATCATGACGATATGTCTTTGGCTGCATCTTCCAGCTATTTGTAGGTGTGAAAAAACGACGGTGTATTTTTCCAGAGTGCGAATTCCCCGGTCATCTCCTTCTCATCATCACATCCCTTTGCGCTTTCCGCTGTATCAGCAGTGCTGGCATTAATGTCCGCTCGTTATTGGCACCGGCTACGTTAAAAGCCGAAAGATCGACCCCGGTAACTGCATGGTAGCAATGGATGTAACGCTGTATTTCATCGCGGAACAAAAGCGCCCATGCCCTAGCAATATTCCGGTTATTCACCTGCGACCAGGAGATCCACCTGATGGATAAAACTATCTGTTCACCAAACTCTGCCAGGTCATGAAAATATGTGACTCCCGCACGGTTCCATCCCTGCAAAGATTTCATTATATCCACCCGGTCCATCCAAGGTTCATCCGTAGGTACCATCACCCTGCCGCCCAAAAACTCCCTCATCTCTGGCCTTGAGAGCATATATTGCTCTAAATAGATTTCCACCCTGGAGGTTAGTTGAAGATCACCAAACTGGTTATGTGCTCCTTCGGCCAGCTGTAGGTGGACCTCCCGTAGGGCATTTAGCACCGGTAAAGCATCCGCCACTTTAATAAGGTTATCGGCTTCCTTGTAAAACAGCGAACATTTATTTAGCAGGTTGTGGAATGCCTGTATGAAAAACGAACGGCTATCGGCGGGAGCAGTTGGATTTGCAGTGGTGGGCGAAATGCCATAATGGTGCATGCATTCGTAGGCAAAACGCATAGGTGTCAACCTGTTGGGTGCGTCCTGGATATAGCCCCATAAGATATTGTTGAGGGGCCTTAACGGGTCAAGTTCGAGGTTGGCAAGAGGATCCCTGTTGCTGCTTCTTATATTTTGAAAACGTCTCGCGATTGCATTGATGGTTTGGCCCACCATTCCCTCTTCGTGCCAGTAAGACCATATCAGTTCAAGAAAAACCGGCCTGTAATGCGGGACAGACTTACTGTCGCTGTCTGGACAAATACACCTTTCCAGTTTTGCTTCCACAAGTCTGATATAGGGAATTGATAGATCCGGCGTCTCACCCAGACCACCATAAAGACCGAACTTTATTCGGAGGTATCTCTCGGTTGCATATCTAAGTAGGCGGTAGGCATGTGTGGTACTGAACAACGCTTTCCGCAACAATCTGCTTTCTTCTACCGGTATCTCATTCGGGTCATCAGTTGATTGATGGAGTTCCGTTGCTTCGCTAAAAGGGGGATCCGCGACATTCTTCTGGCTTTGATTTGGACTGAATAGAATCGTATCCATCGCCGTTCGGTATGCGTTAAAATCGACACCCTGCCTTTTGATAAAATCATTTATGAAATTCAGTTCTTCGAATTCCGGTTTGCCCTTAATGTCGGTCCCCTGCCCGGTAAGTATTACAGGTAATCCCGCATTCAGCCTGTCCAGAATCTCTTGACAATAGTCAGAATCACTGGAAAAAGGTCTTACGTCCGCAGATTCGGGCGTTACTAACGCAGCTTGTTTTTTACCCGGGTTTTGATTCTTCTCAGTCATAATAGTTAACTTTTAAACATGTGAATATTCAGTTTCTTGTATATGCCCAATGTTCCAACTGTTTGGTGAGCACATAATTTTCTTCCGCCGCACCCATCACGAGGTCGAATTTGGCCTGGCCCAATAGGGCAAATACTAGCGTGGGCGGCATGTCGTTTAAACTTGCTTTTCTTGTTTTCCATAATTGAAAGAGATGTTTGAGACTTCCTGGGCTTCTTTCCCTTAGAGGAAAAAGGGTTATGAGTTGCTGCCCCTTCATTTCCTTCGTCGAATGCCTGAGCACCAGCTCCACAAAGGCAGCCATCTCTTTTTCCATATCTGTCAAAATAGTTACCGTCTCGTTTTTTAATCCTTCCAGCGGGTAGAATCCCTTCCACATCTGCCACAAGCTCTCCCACTGAAGATGCGGATAAATTTTTCTGCCAAACGCGCAACTGAGTTGTACCCTGATATAGGGTGCCGGGTGGGGATCGTATAAGTCAAGCCGAAACTGGAAATAATTTGGAAGGGTTACCACACCCATCAAACCCAGGGTGGCGGCAACACCTAAATTGCCGACAGACCATACGTCACAGACAATTTCTGAAATCCACCTGTCAAAATACTTCCAGGCAATCGTACTGTTTCTTTCCCCCTGCTTTCTTAGCAACTCCACTTTCAGGGTGGGTACAAGGTCCAACAGTGAAGCAACCTGGTGGCCCACTTCATGTATCAGTGAAGCTGCAATACCGCTGCCTACCATGCGCTCCCGAGGGATCTGAATAACTGCCACCGGGTTTACATCCCCCCCCGGCAACCTGGTTTTTGCCCTTCGGATCGCTGCCCCATGCCCCCGATCCAGGTACACCATTAATGAGGGTAAGGGCGCGATTTTTTTTATATTAACCATCCCATCTTCTGCTAAAACATCCAGACCCGACAACCAAATTCCTACATCATGTTCGGCACGTTGCGACATCACATCAGCGAAAATATCTAGCTGGTCAAGGATGCTGTTGAAGCGTAACTTTAGGACTGCAAACTCGGACTGCAACTGAGCTATCCCATCACGTCTTTTATGGGATGATTTTATCTTATCAATAAACCGGTGAACCTTTATTCTTAATTCTGTCTTACCCTTCTCCAACAACTCGGTCACCGCTTTTAAAGAACCTTCGGAAACAGATGCACCCTTTACCATGGGCATTGTCATAGAAAATGGCTGAACTTGCTGAAGCCGTGATAACAAGGAATACGATTCGTTCAATAAATATCTGGAAGGGTATTGTTTGAGCGTTTGCACAGCCGAGTATTAAAATGCATCATTTAATATAATCTTGTTCCCCCTGCGGTACCACCTGCCTCCAGTATCTCCCAAATTAGAATTATCGGTGTTTGAGTCGCCCCAATCTCGCGTCACACGACGTTGGTGAAATTGGCTACTTCTCCGGCGCAATAAGCCAGGAGCAAAACGTCTTGATGCCCGTATTAAGGCATGCTCCGCATCTTTGACGGGATTACCGGTTCCCGCATGCTGCGCTTGCTTTGCTGCGTTACCCGCAAACCGAACAAAAGCTTTGGCTACTTCAAATTCACTGTCTTCATGACTCATGCCTTCCAGCTCCATTTCAAAATATTGGCTGGCACGGTTAGCTGCTTTGTTAGCAGCAAGACCGAGTGCCGGGCCACCCAACGCAGTGCCTGCAGCGCCTGCTAAAGCAGGAAGTACTTTTTTAATAACTTTTTTAAAAACCTTACTAAGTATTTCACTCTGCGGAGCTTCCCCTGAACCGAAGTGATTGCCCACCGCCTTTTGTGCCAGTTCCTGTAAAAAATGATCTAATTCCATTTCATTATTTACTGAAAGTAATCCGGTAGCAAGTTCCATCTCTGTTACCTCATTGAAACTGCCTTCATTATCGGTTATTTCCCCATCTGATTCATTGTCGTATTCATCTTCAAATTCATAATCTTCCATTTCAAACTCACCCGTCATAGGTGGTTCATTCACCGGTGCACCGGGTGCGGAAGGTGCCTGCCTATCTGCTACCGGCTGAACAATCGCAGGAAAATTATTTACAGCAGAATTGGTCATGGAATCTTTCAGTGCCGTTATGCTCTCATTTCCTCTAGCTATTTGCTCAGAAAGGTTTTTTATAGTGTCCAGCACAAAATTTTTAAAACTTCCATCCTGTTGTATTTGCGGCGCCTGCTGGAGGCCAGTATCCTGAAACCCCTGTTGTTGTTGCGTCGGGTCCTGACTTGCAAATGCCTGGGGCTGCTGCATATCTACGCTCTGAAAAGATGGAGGTGGCATACCTGGGACAGCATTCCATCTTCTGCGGTATGGCCATCTCCTGTTGGCCGGTCTGGTGAATCGGTTGATTCCCGGCCGACGATAAGCATAGGGTCTCTTCCATCCACGTCTTTGCCTGCCGATGTAGGGCAATGTCTTAAAAGCGATTTTTGATATTTGTCTTACAGCCCTCCGGCCAATAGGTGTCCGCAGTACAGGACGCAAACGGGGTCTCGTTCTCACGACTATTTCATTTACCCAGTTTTCCAATTCCTGTTCATTGGTTACATATTCAAGCTCTGTCTCCATCTCGTCCGTCTCATTTTCGTACCCCTGCTGGTATCCGCTTTCTCCCCTATCAAATTCACTTTCCATACCGAAAGAGTTTTCATAATCTGCTTCGAATTCCATGTCGTATTCAGGATCAAGTTCATATTCAGGCTCATATTCAAAGTCGGTTCCCACTTCATTTTCAAATGCGCCTTCCGGTTGATAAGCTGTGCCAAACTCATTATCGTACTCGCCTTCCAATTCAAAATCCGGGTTTAACTCCATGTCGGATTCTCCATCGTAAGGCTGCCTGTATGCCTTGTTATTATTTCTGTACATAACCTGTTTTTTTTGATTTATAAAGTCTTTTAAAGCAGTTAGCTATGCAACTCAAGTCCATTTAGATGCCAAATATATTTCATTGATTATCAGTTATTTATGTTTTGATATAGCGAAAAAAAAGTCGTAATTAACCAGTGAAAGATGGGTTAGACGAAAAAAAAATCGCAAGTGGACCACTAAGCAAATTAGATGAATAATCGTATCGTGATTGCTCTTGATTAGGTACCTATTGGCCGAGAACCAGGTCTACTATGAACAAGATGTATATGACTGAGTTGCTATTCGAAAAAATCGTGAGTGGGGACACTCACGTCGGCGAAAATCATGGGGCAATGGCTGCGGAACGAATTGGCAATTTGCCGGCAACGTCCAGCCCAAATTATACTAGCCGACAAGCAGGAGTACCAGTAACAGGATTTACTGCTACTGGAGGTAAAAAAACGTGATAAGGGCGCTCAGGTCGGCGGAAGAGGATTTATATACCAGAGTTGCTATTGCACGTATCTGAGATATCATTAACTTCTTTTTCAAAGACTCAAGCCTTGCAAAATTATTGGCCCTACCCATTTTCTCAACTGGCCTGGAATTTTCAGTCAATGATTCAGGGATTGTATCTCCGCTAAGTTTTTTGTGATTCCTAAATCTGAAACTGCTTGAAATGAAGATCGCAACGTATAATGTGAACGGTGTCAATGGAAGACTTCCTGTGCTGTTGCGCTGGCTCGAAGAGACAGCTCCCGACGTAGTCTGCCTGCAGGAACTTAAAGCTCCGGAGGAAAAATTTCCTCTAAAAGCAATCAATGACGCCGGCTACCACGCGATCTGGCACGGACAAAAGAGCTGGAATGGTGTGGCAATTCTTGCCCGCGATGGAGAACCCGAGGAACTGTCCCGTGGCTTGCCCGGCGATGAAGAGGACACCCAGAGTCGCTATATTGAAGCCCGCGTCAAGGGAGTGACGATCGGCTGCCTTTATCTACCAAATGGCAACCCAGCTCCCGGCCCAAAACTGGATTATAAACTGCGCTGGTTTGAACGGCTAACTGAGCACGCTGCAGAATTGCTCTCAACGGGTGAGCCAGTGTTGCTTACGGGTGACTTCAACGTAATGCCCACGGAGCTCGATGTATATAAACCGGAGCGTTGGGTGGATGATGCCCTCTTCCGTCCCGAAGTCCGTAAAGCATTTCATGACCTTGTAGCTCAGGGATGGACAGATGCCATCCGGAAGCTATACCCAGATGAGTTCATTTATACATTTTAGGACTATTTCCGGAACGCATATGGTCGCAACGCCGGGCTACGCATTGATCACTTCCTCCTGAGTCCAAAACTGAAGCCGCGCCTTCTAGCGGCTGGGGTGGATCGAGAAGTGAGAGGTTGGGAAAAGACCAGCGACCATGCTCCGGCTTGGATCGAATTGAAAGACAAATAGCGTCCGAGAAACTCGGTTTCTTTCCCGTAGACCTTACAATAGCTGTTTTATCCCGTCTTGGCAACACAACCAGAAAGGGAGCCTTTAATTTTCTGCCAGTGTCGATAAATGAAGAAGCAATTTAATTCAGGACAAACAACTCTCGCCTAACTACAAACTGGCGCTGTAAAATTACTGGCGTAAAGTTGGTAACTACATCGTAACAAAAATTTTTGTTTTATGGGAACATCTCATCCTAACTACGGTCTTGCCAATTCGAAAGAAGAAGGCGCATATGGAAGCACATTTGTAAACCCCTTACCGCGGGCGGTAATCCGGCCAAATTCGTACACGCTTTTAGACGGAGAGTGGAAGTTTGCTGTGGATATCGAAGATCAGGGTTTGGCCGAGGCCTGGTACGTCCAACACGACTATGAGGATACGGCGACCTGGCCCGGTTCGATTGAAGATCATATGGCTGCGGCCAAGCATATCATACCGGAAAAGAAAATCTGGCGTGATAAAGTTGTCGCTTGGTATGAACGGGAGTTCCCGTTGCCCGAAAAGGAGGATGACCCACGTTTGATGCTGCAGCTTACTTTCGGCGCCTGTGGTTACGAGACCCAGGTGTGGTTAAATGGCACCCTGCTAAAAACCATCGAAGGCGAGGATGTGCACCGGGGTGAGTATACTTCATTTTCGTACGAAATACGGCAGGCAAGTCTGCGGCCAAACAACCGCTTGACGGTGCGCATAGCCGACACAATGGATGCGGATATCCCCCGGGGCAAGCAGGAGTCTTATGTCTATAAACGTGGCGGTATCTGGTATCAAACTTATACCGGCGCGGTGCGTAGCGTCTGGTTAGAGACTGTAGAGAGAAATCGTCTGCGTTCCCGCGTAGGTGTGGTGAGCCTTGTGGAGGATAATCTAGTCCGCTTCAATCTGACTACCCGCATCCACGATGCCGGGAAGTATATGCTGAAGCTATTTATTTACGACAGTACTAAAGACCGCGAAGAACCAATTGCCACCGACGAGTACCCGCTGACCTTGCAATCGGGACAAAAAAGACAGCGAGTCGTCACCGAAATACCGGGGGCCCGACTATGGTCTCCGGAAGAGCCACAGCTCTATCTACTTGTCGCCCAGCTTGTGGATGAAAGTGGCTACGCTGCCGAGATAGAAACACAATTCGGACTTCGAAAGATTGAGGCACGGGGTAGCCGGGTATACCTCAACAACCACCCCATATACTTGGATGGTATCCTATATCAGCCAGGCATCGCCACCTATGAACAAATCCAATTGCATATGCTGGCAATGAAGGAATTGGGCTGCAACCTCGTGCGAATTCATATTGCCGGAGTCGATCCGAGGATTTACAACCTCGCAGATAAGATGGGCATGCTGCTATGGGTGGAAGTACCCAGTCCACACCGCTCCACTAAGAAGAGTCGGGAAGCACACAAGGAGGAGTTATTACGTATGCTCGCCCTGATAGGAACACATCCATCTGTAGTGATCTGGAGTTTGTATAACGAAGACTGGGGTGCCCAGGACATTGCAACAAATCCAGAAACCAGGCAATACATTCAGGACACGTATCACTTCATGCAACTAGCCCATCCTCAGTTCCTTGTAATTGACAATGATGGCTGGCAGCATATCTCTTATGAAGGCCGACTGAAATCAGATCTGCTGACAGCACATCTTTATACCCCGGACATATCCCATTGGGAGCGATTGCTTGACGAAATCACATCGGGCAAATTGAACGGAGTGGCGGCTTTCCCGCTGGTAGTTGGGGACCCATTTTTCTTCAGGCGTCAGGTTCCTCTTGTGATCAGTGAATGGGGAGGGTTTGGCTTTCCAGATTACGGTGGTCCTGACAACTACAAGGCACGGGCCGAGCAGATCACTTCCTACAAAGATGCATTACGGAGGAGAGAGATCGCAGGAGACGTATATACCCAGGCCACCAACATTGAAGACGAGCAAAATGGAATCATTGATGCCATCACCGGGCAATTGAAGGTACCGGCCGGGTTACTTAATTCAAGAGAAAAAAAAGCTCAATCGATCTCCGAAATACAAGGCAGGGACCCCCTGGCAGGTTGATAGAACCAACCGTATTTAAATCGGCTGGATCTGCTGCTCCTCTTTCTGGCACAGGATCTTCCCGGCATCTCCAAGGTTCAAGTGGGCGCCGGTTGAAGTTCTCAACTCGAGACCTATATCCTTAATTGGAATTGGCTCATAACCCTTAACCTCTTACATAAATCAAATTTCCGGAGCTCGGTGGAATTTGCAATTCCGCCCTAAAATCCTGTTCAATTTGCAGTTGGTTGAGATTCGATAAAGTAAACCAGAAAAAACCGGTCTAGAAATATCGATGGGTAGTCCAATAAATTCAGTCCTGATTTTAGAGCGGTCCTCTCTGCTGCAGCAAATGAATCACAAAAGAAAAATTACACGCTCAATGCACCCCCGGCTAGTCGACCGCAGAATGATCCCTGACCATTCGATTACCTCCCTCTCTCCGCTCCTTTCACTTTTGTCGCGCGCTCGGGCTATTCGCTAGATCGGCTGTCAAGGTCGTTTTCGCTCGACGAGTAAGAAATTTCTTCTTCGCCGATCACGTAAAATAATACGCTTGGATGAGTGAAACCGGTCGAAGGTTGAACAATTTAACTTATACTTAATAGTTAAAATCCCCCGAGGATACCGGATGCATCTAATTTCGACCATGGTTTCAGGAATTATCCGATTTGCTGTCTTCCTCCAGCTAACAATGGTCGTCTGGCCGGCCTTGGGTCAGAATTTGAAGTTTGAGACCTACCTGGTCGAAGATGGTATGTCGAACAACTCGGTGAATCGACTTGCAAAAGACTCAAAGAGTGCCATCTGGATAGCAACTTGGAACGGGTTGAATTATTTTGACGGGAAGACTTTTACGGTCTACCATCATGACCCCAACCAGCCCGGAAGTCTTCCCGGCAACTATATCCATGGGGTGTCAGTGGACGTCGCCGGCCGGGTCTGGGCCTGGGCATCTCCCGAGACAGTCAGCTTACTCCACTCGGATGGCAGCTTTGTCCACCACCCTTTTCCTAACCGCATTGATCACTTCGGCTTGGACCGAGACGGAGGTCTGCTGGTGGAATCAAGCCATGTTTACTATGAATATGATCCAGAGGCCCACCAGTTTCTACCCCGGAAGGGACGACCGGATGACTGGATCCCGCAGGAAATCAGCATTCCTGAACCGTTTCGGGATACCGAGCTTTGGAAGGTTGTAAGGGATAAGGCTGGGAACACTTGGTATGCGACAAAGAATGAAGGACTCTTTTTTCAGCCGTACGATGCCCGTATAGGCGTCGACTCACTGGAACAATACAAGTCAGACTATTTCTACACCTATGCACTCAAGAGCAATGAGGTCACAGATCTTCTGGAGGACGACTTCGGAAATATCTGGTTGGGACTGAAGGATGGAGGCTTGGCGCGCGCTATCAAAGGAAGTAGGACGATAAACCACCTGATCTCCCATCCTACCAGCCAACCCGAGCTGCCCAATGAGTCCATTCGGGCAATCTTAGAGGACTCCGAGGGAACGCTCTGGATTGGCTTTTACAACTCTGGAGTTTACACCCGTAAGGCGGGCGATCAGCTTTTCAAGAAATTCGAAATTGAAGCTTCCCGCTGGACTCCGGAGTGGGATCGAATACGCAGTCTGTATCTAGACAAGCAGGGAAAAGTATGGATTGGCTCGTACGGAGGTGTGATCATTACCGACCGACACAATCAGAGACAATTCCTGCGAGACGAATCCTTCGGGATGGGACTGGGGCGGGTCTATGGCTTCGCCGAAGATCATGAACGTAACAAGGTGTGGTTGGGATCGTGGTATGGTGTATCCTGTTTTGACCAGCAGACAGGGCAATTGGAAGATTTTGAGGGAAGGAACCTGCTCGAAGGACTTCATATTCGCAGGCTCTTCCATGAAGGGGAGACTCTCTACATCAGTACGGAAAATAAAGGACTGGTGATCTTTGAGGACGGAAAAGTACGCTATCTAGACGCTTCCAATGGACTGTTGGACAACAGCGTCTACACCGTGTTCAAGGAAGCTACTAGTGATCAGATGTGGATAGGCACCCACAGCGGCGTGAGTATCTGGAATGTGAAGACCGATCAGCTGACCAGTCTCACTCAGAAAAACGGCCTTCAGAGCAATTTCGTGTATGGCATCCATGCCCACGGAAACTCGATGTGGGTAAGTACCGCGCGGGGGATTGCCAGGATCAACCGGGAAACCTTGCAGATCACCGCATTTGACGCGACTGAAGGCTGGCAATCCGCTGAATTCTCTCAGGGAGCGAGTTTCCAAGCGGCGAATGGGCAACTCTATTTCGGCGGTGTAAATGGACTAAACAGCTTTCATCCGAATGAATTGGAGCAAGTTCCCAACCTCCCCAAACTTTACGTCCATGATGTTGACCAGGAGAATTCGGCTCCCTATACTGTAAGCTTCCGGGTGGAATCCATCGGCTTTGGCGTCAACTCGACCAATAGAATTGAGTACCGCTTCCTACCAGGCCAAGAATCCTGGGAAGCGATCGAGCCCTCTGGTATGCTCACCTTGGAGTCCCTGAAGGCGGGTGCTTACCAGTTGGAGTTGAGGAATTCCCTAGATACACAGCTGAATCCCGTGGAGCTGGAGTTTCACATCGAACTTCCCTGGTACCACGACCCCAAATATTATTTTACCCTTGTGCTGGGAGTCATAGCGCTGGTCTGGTGGTGGCGCTACCGATCGCATAAGATGCTTCAGCGCAAGTTGGAGGAAAAAATCCAGGAACGGACGCAGGTGATCTTGGAGCAGAAGGGCAAATTGGAGCTGGCCAATCTGGCGCTGGAGAAAAAGAATCAGGAGATCCAAAGTCAAAAGGATAAACTCTTGGTGCTGCACAGCAAACTCCAAAATTCAAACTTCGAGTTCGATCAATTTGCCGCCCATTTGGTGGAAAAAATCAGAATGCCGCTTTCCAATCTAAAACTGGGAATTGAGACCTCCTCTTATCGGGACTCGAGTCTTAAGGCAACTATCGAGAAACCGCTGGGTCAAATGATGGAGGTGTTTAACGAATTCAATCTACCTAACGAATTGGCAGAATTGGGGAAGCTGGAACCCTCCCTTATCTACCTGCCCGACCTCTTTGAGAGCTTAAACTCCGAAATCCACAGCTATCCTCTCTTCTACCGCTACGAGGAAAACCATACCCAAGAATGGGTCTCTGTCGATGTGATGCGTCTCAAGCTAGCATTACAGCTGCTCTTCCGGGAGCTGCTGAAGTTCTTGGAGGATTCAGCGGAATTGGAGTTGCACGCAAGTTCCCAGCGGGATCAATTGCAGCTTTCCATCCGGGCACATAGCGTCTTGCTGCAGGATGGAATCGAGGCGATGCAACGACACAGCTTGTATTTTTCCGCTGTCAAGCGTCTGATCAGTGAGCTGTCTGGCAAGATGGAGATCCTCGTGGATGAGCTTCCTATCCAATTTTCGATACGCATTCCCTTGGAGGAGACTTCAAACGAGGCTCTTGAAAAGTCTCTCAAAAATTGGAGACACCTCGAACTGTTGGACAAAATTCCTGAGGACAAAGACGTGATCCTATTCTACGGCAAGCGATATGAAGCAGGCGGATTGGCGAAGGTGTTCGAGGGCGATTCCTTCTTCCTCATGCAGGGACATGATGTCCCCATGGTTCTCTCTGCTCTCTCCACCCTCCCCGTCGAGTTGCTGGTGATCTACAATGAAATCAACATCGAGACGGTCGAACTCATCATTAAAAACCAGCGTGGGGGAGCTTCGGTCCCTATTCTGTACTTATATGAACAGCTTTCGGACCGGGTTCAGGAAAAGCTGATGGACCTGGGAATCAAAGATTTTATCCAGTTGCCGACCAGCAAAATGCTGCTGCTGAAGAAGGTTAAGCAGCTCCTTGCCGAAAACCTTAACAAACGACAGACCTTCAAATGGGAAGGAATCTTGGCCGTGGACGAAAACGAACTCAAGCTCAGCCCCCACGAAAAGCTGGTGAAGGAAGCCATCCTTATCATTCGAGGAAATTTTGAAGATCCAAGCTTCCGTGTAGAGACGATCTACGAAACGCTGGAGGTATCCAAGATCAAACTCTACCGGGCGTTTAAAGAGGTGGTCCAATTGGCACCTTCAGACTTTATTCTGCAGATGCGCATGGAGAAGGCAGTCAACCTCCTCCAGCGAAGTAGAATGAACATCTCCGAGATCTGCTACGAGTGCGGCTTCAACGATCCTAAACATTTCAGCAAGGTATTTAAGAGATACGTCGGGGAAAGTCCCAAGCGCTATCAGCTCGTCGCTGAGATGTGATCTAAAGCTTCGCTACCAAGCAAAAGCTCTCCATTCTTTACAAGGTGTAGTAGTGGCAAATGAAGGCCAAGGTTAATGCTTATCGGGCCGCATGAAAGCGCATTTCTTATTCTCGGCAAGGATTCCCGCTATCGGTACCGAATCGGCTGAGCGACCCGTATTTCCCTCAAATCAAAATCCTCCGCATCGGTTCACCGGCGGGATGGATGACCTCCCGGCCCGCAAGCGTAAAATAGCTAATCCGACAATGCTGTCAGGCGCTTATTACTTGAATGTTAGCAAACGATTAAGAGACTGCTACTGCGGGGAAAAAGGAGAAAAATTTATCTAAAAAAACACCTTTTTTGAACCAAAAGCACCTGTCATTGAAACAATCCTACGCTTTTTTGATGCGATTGCTGCGCAGTTTTGAGGAGTTCTAAACTTTTAACTAACGTATGAAATTAAAACTTTACTGCCTATTTCTTCTGTATTCGCTGACAGCTGGAGGGCTACTTGCACAACACGTTCTGAAAGGAGAGGTCGTCGGGAAATCCGACCAGCAAGCCTTTCCTGGAGCCACTGTGATCGCGAATGGTAACAGCACTGCCGTAGTAATTACCGATGCGGATGGTCAATTCACCATCAATCTCGGACAGCCTACGGGACAACTGACTGTGTCCTTTATCGGAATGAAGACAGTCACGGTACCTTATGATGCGGCTCAATTTATCAAAATTGAGTTGGAAGAGGAGATCAGCGCCCTAAATGAGATCGTCGTGATCGGTTACGGTACCTCCAAGCGACAGGACTTGACAACGTCCGTCTCTTCCTTGGACAATGTATCCAAAGCAGTCGACCGTCCCGTCTCCAGCGCCCAGGCAATGTTGCAGGGTCAGATGGCCGGCGTCACGGTAGTGTCTAACTCCGGAGATCCGGGAGCCACTCCTTCGGTGATGATCCGTGGTAGAGGCACATTCAACAGTGAGGAACCGCTCTACGTAGTGGACGGAATGCCTTACTATGGAGCGAGAATCAATCCCAATGACATTGAGAGTATCTCCGTCCTGAAAGATGCCGCTGCCGCTGCGATCTACGGGGCACAAGCTGCTTCCGGTGTGATCGTGATCACCACCAAAAGCGGTAAATCCGGCGCTCCGAAGGTTGCATTTGACTTCTATCAAGGCTGGCAGTCTGCCTATAAAACTCCACAAGCGCTGACCGCTCCGGAGTACGCGCAAGCCTATACTCAGGCCGCTGAACACGCAGGAACCACTCCAAACCCGGCCCATGATCCGTCTGCCAATCCTTGGGGCCAGGTGCAACGGACTAACTGGATGGATGAGATCTTCCAGACCGGCGCAATTACCAATGCCAATATCCAGTTTAGCGGCGGAAGTGATCGGTCACGTTTCAGCAGCTCCTTTGGATACCATAAGAAAGAGGGACTTCTGTTGAATACTGAATTTGAAATGTTTTCGCTTCGTCTGAAAAGTGATTTCGACTTGACTGAAAAGCTGCGCGTAGGACAGAATATTTACATGAGCCATTCGGCCGCTTTCGGAGCAAATACCAACAGCAGCTACAGTGGAGCGATCATCAATGCCATCTACATGAATCCGGCCGCCCCGGTGTACGATGAGTTTGGCAAGTTTCACGGCACAGTTCCTTTCGAATTGTCCCAGTTTGCCGGCGCTTACGGCGACACCTACAACCCGGTGGGCTTATTGCTCCGCCCCACCCGTAAAGCACCTCGACTGAACCTCAATGCTTCTGCATTTGCGGAGTATGACATCCTCGAGAACCTGACCTTCAAGTCTACCTTCTCGATTGATCTGTGGAACTATCGCGACAAGACTTTTAGCCCAAGAAGCCCGGAAATCGGAAGGCCGAGCAATATGAACTTCCTGGATCAAAGCTCCGGAAGCTCGTCCCGTTGGATTTGGGATCAACAGTTGAACTATTTCAAGCGGTTCGGCAAGCACAACCTGAGCGCAACCCTGGTCTATACGGCACAATACCGTACCGAAGAGTCTTCCAACTACCGCGTGCAGGACTTCGACCGCGAAGATGATTGGTTCCAGTATCCAGGCAATGGAAAGACGATTCTCAACGTGCCCGGCTATTATGCCTTTGAAGATGCCCTGACTTCAGCTATCGCCCGTGTGTCCTATGACTACGGCGATCGATACTTTGTGACAGGAAGTGTGCGGAGAGATCAGACTTCCCGTCTCGCTCCAAGCACCCGGAATGACTATTTCCCGGCTGTCTCCGGAGCTTGGAAGATCTCATCAGAATCTTTCTTTAATAGCGAGAGGATAGACCTTGTCAAACTGAGAGCTTCATGGGGTCAGGTGGGAAATATTTCTTCTGTAGGATTTTACGCCTTCAACGTGCCACTGATGGCTGGAAATGACGTAATTCTTGGATTCCCGGCCGTCAGAAATAGACACGTTTCTCTCAATGAGATGACCAATTCCAATTTGAAGTGGGAGCGCTCGGAGACCTTGAACTTCGGATTGGATGTGAGCATGTTCGGTAACCGTCTCGATATCTCTGCGGAATACTATGAGAAAAATACCCGGGGATTGATCCTGCGTAACTCACCGGATCCGCACTCAGGAGTACCGACAGGCGCCTTGGCCAACGTGGGTACCGTGCTCAACAAAGGCTTGGAACTGACAGTCGGCTATCGAGGATCCATCGGCCAGTTAGGCTATCAGCTCAACGGTAACTTCTCGACCATCCACAATGAGCTGGTGGACCTGGATCAATTTACCAATGACTTCATCCAGCACGGCGAGGAGATCCGTTCCTCTGTCTATCCTTTCCGAAGCGAGCCAGGTCAGCCTTTGTATTCTTATCACCTAATCCCCCATCTCGGAATCTTCCAAAACCAAGAGCAAATCAACGCGCATGCTAATCAAGACGGTGGGCTCATTCAACCCAATGCCCGTCCTGGAGACCTGATCTTTAAGGATGTCAACGGCGACGGTAGGATCAGCGACGATGACAGGATCTTTATGGGAAATGCCATGCCTGATTTGACCTATGGATTCAATCTCAATCTGACTTTTAAGAAGTTTGATCTGATGCTGTTCGGTCAGGGTGTGAGCGGCGTGGAGTTGTTTAACGGCTACAAGCATACCGCTTACAATGCGGGTCTGCAGGGATACAACCTGGATCGACGCGTATTGGATGCGTGGAGACCCGATAATCCGAATGCAAACATCCCGGTGCTCTCTACCCAGGATCCCAATGCCAACTATGGCACGGCTTCCGATTGGTATCTGGAAAGCGGAGATTATTTCAGAATCAAAAACGTCACCCTGGGATATACCTTGGATGTAGATCGAATTAAAACAGGATCTCAAATGAGAATATATGGTTCGGCTGAAAACCTGGCGACATTCACCAAGTACTCCGGTATGGATCCAGAGGTGGGTTCTGGAGCGGTGATTGACAACGGTGTTTTCCCTTCACCAAGAACCTTCACAATAGGTTTAAACTTGAATTTCTAAACCAGCGCAACATGAAAAACAAACTATATTTCTTGATTCTGTCCCTGTTCGTCTTTGGGGCTTGCAGCGAGGATTTCACAGACCTGACTCCGCAAGGAAATATCACCACCGGTAACTACTGGCAATCAGAAGATGACGCAGTGACTGCTGCCAACGGGCTGTATCAGCATTGGGACAGTGATGATCTTTTCGGAAGAGGGCTCATGTACTTGATGGCTGCCGGGGATGATTTTCACCAGGGCAGAACGGATGCGGCGGCTTCCGCTATCCGAAATTTCCAAGCCACTGGGCAAGAAGGCAGGATATCCACTATCTATCCTCGCTTGTACACCGTCATCCAGCGAGCCAATACCATCTTGCGGTATGTTCCGGATATGAAGATCGACCAGGCCTTGAAAGACCGCGTATTGGGTGAGGCATACTTCGCCAGAGCACATGCTTACTTCTGGCTGGCACCTCGATTTGGAGATCACCGTGCAGGTATCCCGATTGTAACGGTGGAAAACATGGACGAGCAGAAATTTACCCGCCCTGCGCACGTGATCGAAAATTACCAGCAGATGGAGCAGGATCTGATCCGTGCGGCGGAGTTGTTGCCGTATTTCACCAGCTACTCCGGTACCGATCTGGGCAGAGCGCACAAAGACGCAGCTCACGGATACTTAGCAAAGATGTACCTGTTGTGGGCTCAGTATGACGCCAGCAAGTGGGCACAGGTGGTCAACTATGCCGATAAGATTATCCAGTCTCCTACCGGTAGAAAACTGATCAATACCGGAAACCCGGCGGAAGACTTTGCAAGTGTATTCTATGTGGAAAACAACTTTTCTTCCGAATATGTCTTCTCTACCGTCTCCAGCAGCGAGCGTGGTCAAATTCTCCCATCGGTCATGTTGGAAAATACCGGATGGGGCCTGTACAACGGATGGGGCACCTTTGTCGCAACCCTCGAACTGTACAATGCTTTTGAGCCTGGCGATTATCGCAAGAAAGCCACGCTCCTGGAATTCGGAGATACATTTGAATTCTTGGGCAATTCCAGAAGATATTATTCAGGAAACTCTTGGACCGGAATTCAAGTGAACAAATACATGCATCCGTTCCGTTTCCCACAGGCAACCCACCTCAACCCCAACGGAGATTATCCTACCACGAATCTGAACATACCTTTGATCCGATTTGCTGAAGTGCTGCTGATGAAATCCGAGGCCCTTATCATGCAGGGTATGAACGGTGACGAACCGCTCAACCTGGTAAGAGCGAGGGCTGGTTTGCAGCCGATCAACGGAGCCACCATGGCTGATTTGAAGCATGAGCGAAGAGTAGAACTGGCTGCAGAATACACTGATCGACATCTGGACTTGGTAAGATGGGGCGATGCCCAAGCCGCGTATGCCAAACCTGCAACGGGACGAAACCACGCGGAAAAAACCAATCCTGATTCAAGCTTCGAAGTATACGAAACTTGGCCGGGAAGAAATTTCAATCCGAGCATTCACCACGTTTGGCCTATTCCTCCCAATACAATTGCAATCTCAGGTATACCGCAAAATGAAGGTTGGTAATTACTAGAATTTCAAACTTCCCCAAACCTAGACCGGAGCATCCTACTCCGGTCTACTTATTACTATTAAGATTATGAATCAAAAATTATTCGCCTCCTTGGGTCTTCTCTGGTGCTTCTGGTCGCCTGTTATCGTGAGCTTTGGCCAATCCCCCCAATTGCACAGTCATAATGACTAC
>Ga0079224_100003599_pt1 | contig 19647 bp, 12 predicted proteins | sample Stecom2015_FD_80414 | JGI IMG/M metagenome (GOLD analysis project Ga0079224, IMG submission 80414) | Agricultural soil microbial communities from Utah to study Nitrogen management - Steer compost 2015 | ecosystem: Environmental > Terrestrial > Soil > Agricultural land | place: USA: Utah... | reverse complement strand
GCGCAGCCGGCGCCGCGCCTCGGTGCTCGGCTGCCCGTCCCCCAGCTTGGCGAGCACCCCGAAGATCAGATCGCCCAGGTGCGCCACTTCGCGGCGACGGCTCGCTTCGGTGCCGATCTCGATCCGGGTCCGGCCGCCGTCGAGCAGCGCCTCGCCGAAGCCCTGGCTTACCCGAACGTACGCGGCGGCGTCCCCTCGCTGCACGTCGCGCGCCGCCTGCTGCCGGCTGCGCGCGCGCAGCTCGAGCCCGGTGTCGCGTGCGAGGGCGGCCGACAGGCGCTCCGAGTACGCCGAGCGATCCTCGTCCACGAACGCCAGCGTGAGCGACGGCGTCTCGCGCTCCAGCGCTGCCGTCATCACGGCCCCGAAGAAGAGCGCAAACAGAAGCGGGAAGCCGAGCACCCAGAACAACGCCACGCGGTCGCGCAGCAGGAGCCGCAGGTCCTTCTTCGCGACCGTGATCGCCGCAGATCTCATGAAGCGAGATCTCCCGCACAAGCGGCCTGGCCGCCGTCGCGGCTGGCTTTCACCTCCGCCACGCCGCCGAACGCGACCAGCTTGCCGCCGTCCAGCACCGCGACCCGATCGCAGAGCGCTTCGACCTCCTCGAGCCGATGGGTGGACCACACCAACGTGACGCCGGTGCGTTTCAGCTCCCGCAGCCCCGCCAGGACCTGCGCGCGGCATTCGGCGTCGATGCCCACCGAGGGCTCGTCGAGCAGCACCACCTGGGGCCGGTGCACGACGGCGCAAGCCAGGTTCAAACGCCGCTGCATGCCGCCCGAGAGCACGTTCGCCCGCCGGTTCGCCTGGGCCGACAGCTGGACCAACCCGAGCGCCCCCTGCACGGCGGAGGTCAACGCTGCGCCTCGCAGCCCATAAAGGCGCGCGAAGAAGCTGAGGTTCTCTGCCACTGAGAGATCCCCGTAGACCGCAAGGGCCTGCGGGGCGAACCCGATCTTGCGCCGGACGGTCGGCTGCGTCGGATCACCGCCAGCCACCGAGACCCTGCCGCCATTGGCAGCGGCGAGCCCGGACATAAGCTCGATCAGTGAGCTCTTGCCGGCACCATTCGGCCCGATCAGTCCCAGCGCTTGCCCCGCCTGGAGCTCGAGGTCGACCGCGTCGACGGCGAGCAGCGATCCATATCGCTTGCTCACGCCTTGGAGTTGGATGGCGGGAGCGCGCTCGGCGCGGGCCTCCCCCACCGAAACCGGGCTCGAGGGAGGGAGCGCGGCGTCGGCCCGTTGTCTCATCTTTGTCTAGTAATTTTTAGACAAACTAGCGTCAACCCCCCTGGACAGCCGGACCGGCCGCTCACATGATTTCCGCCGCCATGGAGGCCTTTTCGGTCGACTACGCGTTGGTGGGGGGCGGGCTGCAGAACGCGCTGTTGGCTTTATCCTTGCTGGCGAAGCGGCCCGACGCGTCCGTGCTGCTCATCGAGCGCGACACGATCGGCGGCAACCACGTCTGGTGCTTTCACGAGCACGACGTGCCCGCTTCATTGAAGGACGTGGTGGCGCCGCTCGTCAGCCGAAGCTGGCCCGACCACAGCGTGAGCTTCCCCCGGCTCGAACGCACCCTCGCGCAACGCTACAGCGCCGTTCATTGCAGAACCTTGCGGCACGTGCTCAGCGCGAGCGTGGCCGCCGCGCCGAACACTCGGCTGCTTCAGGCGACGGCGGTCGAGGTTGGGGCTCGCGAGGTACGCCTGGCCGACGGGCGGCGGATCGCTGCCAGGGTCGTGGTCGACGCGCGCGGCCCTCGACCAATGGAGCGCGACGCTGTCGGCTATCAAAAGTTTCTGGGGCTCGAGCTCGAGGCGGACCACGATCTGGAGGCTCCCGTGCTCATGGACGCGCGCGTGCCGCAGACCGACGGCATGCGCTTCTTCTACCTGCTGCCGCTCGACCCCGGTCGCTTGCTGATCGAGGACACCTACTTCTCCGACACGCCCAGGCTCGATCGCCGCGCGGCGCGCGCGTCCATCGCCGAGTACGCGGCCCGCCACGGCGTGCGTGTCCAGCGCACCCTGCGGGAGGAGGCGGGGGTGCTGCCGTTGCCGGGTCGCGCGCCGCGCCAAGCCGTCGGGCCCGAAGGGCCGCTGCGGGGCGGCTACGACGGCGGCTGGTTCCACCCCACCACCGGCTATTCATTCCCCCTCGCGCTGCGCCTGGCCGAGTGCGTCGCGCTGACCGCCCCCGAGCGCCTGCACGGCGCGCTGCGAGAGCTGTGTCGGCGGCATGCGAAACAAGCTCGCTTCGCCGCCCTGCTCAACCGCCTGCTGTTTCGGGCGTGCGACGCTCCCAACCGACGCAACGTGCTCGAGCGCTTCTACCGCCTCCCGGAGAGCACCATCTCCCGCTTCTATTCGCTTCAAACCACGGCCGCCGACCGACTGCGCATCGTCTGTGGCCGGCCACCAGAGGGCCTGTCGCTGGCCCGCGCCGCCGCCGAAGGGCTACCCGCATGAGCACCGCCGCCATCGAGTTGAACGTTTGCCCGCCTTTGGTCGAGCTATTGACGCGCCAGTTCTCGCCCGAGGGACTGCGCTCTAGCCTGTCGGCGCCGGCGGCCGAGGTGCCCGCCGAGCTGTGGGAGCAGGCGATCGCCGGTCCGCTGTCCGAGTTTTTGTCGCGACCTGGCAAAGAGGTGCGCCGTCGCGTCTTCGAGCTCGGCTGGCAGCTCGGTGACGGCAAGCGGACGCCGCCGCCGACGCTGAGCCTCTTGGTGGAGGTGCTGCACTCGGGCTCGCTCATCGTCGACGACATCGAGGACGGCTCGTCCTACCGGCGGGGCGCGCGCGCGCTGCACTGCGTGCACGGCGTGCCGCTGGCGCTCAACGCCGGGAGTTGGCTGTACTTCTGGCCCGCCGAGCTCTTGCGAACGCTCGATCTGCCGCCGGCGTTGGAGCTCGAGCTGCACCGGGCGATCTCGCGCACGCTGCTGCAGGCTCACAGCGGGCAGGCCCTCGATCTGAGCGTGCGCGTCCAGGACCTCGAGCAAGCCGACGTTCCCCGGGTGGTGCACGCGATCACCACGCTGAAGACCGGCAGCCTGATGCGGCTGGCGGCCGAGGGCGGGGCGATCGCCGCCGGCGCCGAGGCCGCCGCGACGCGCGCCGCCGCGGAGTTCGGCGGCCAGCTCGGTGTGGGCCTGCAGATGCTCGACGACCTGAGCGGGATCGACGACCGCGCGCGCTGCCACAAAGGGCACGAAGATTTGCTGCTATCTCGAGCGACCTGGCCCTGGGCCTGGCTCGCCGAGTCCCTCCCGGCCAAGGCGTACGCCGAGGTCGTCGAGCTGCACCGGATGGTGGTGGCGCGCGACGCTCACCCGGAGGCGCTGACCCGAGCGATGCGCGAACGGCTCGGCCCGGCGCGGCCCCGGGTGCACGCGACGCTCGACCGGGCGCTGCTCAAGATCGGCGCGTTCGCGCGCCCGGCGCTGCTCCGGCAGCTGCGTGACGCGGTGGCGGCGCTGGAGAAGAGCTATGGTTGAACCGCTCCCGGCCCGGGCCGCCGTGATCGGGAGCGGCTTCGGCGGCCTGGCCGCGGCGATTCGCTTGCAAGCGGCCGGCGTCCAGACGACCTTGTTCGAGGCGCGGGACAGACCCGGCGGTCGCGCCTACGTCTACGAGCAGGACGGCTTCGTGTTCGACGCCGGCCCCACCGTCATCACCGCCCCGGCGTGCATCGCCGACCTGTTCGAAGCCGCCGGGCGACGCCAGCACGACTACGTCGAGCTGCTGCCCGTCACGCCGTTTTATCGCCTGGTCTGGAGCGACGGTGACGCCTTCGACTACACAGGCGATCGGGAGCGCATGCTCGCGCAAATCCATGATCGCTGCCCGGCGGACGTGCACGGCTACGAGCGCTTCGTCGACTACACGCGGCAGGTTTTCCAGAAGGGTTACGTCGAGCTGGCGGCGGCCCCGTTCTTGCGCTTCTCCGACATGGTGCGCGTGGCGCCGCAGCTGGCGCGGCTGCGCGCCGACCGCTCGGTGTATGCGACGGTCGCCCGCTTCATCAAAGACGAGAAGCTCCGCCAGGCGCTCAGCTTCCATTCGCTGCTGGTCGGCGGGAACCCGTTCGAGACCAGCTCCATCTACACGCTCATCCACTACCTGGAGCGCGAGTGGGGCGTGTACTTCCCAAGGGGCGGGACCGGGGCGCTGGTCAACGCGCTGGTGCGCCTGTTCGAAGAGCTCGGCGGCACCCTGCACCTCGGCTGCCCGGTGCGGGGCGTCGAGCTGACGTCGTCCTCGAGTCGGCCCGTGCACCGCGTCGATTCGCCGCGGGGACCGATGGATTTCGACCTGGTCGTCTCCAACGCCGACGTCCACCACACCTACGCGCGCCTGTACCATCGGGAGCCGGCGGCGCGCCGGATGCAACGGCGGCTCGAGAGCTCGCGCTGGTCGATGTCGCTGTTCGTGTTGTACTTCGGGACCGACCGCAGCTACGACATCTGCCACCATAGCGTGCTCTTCGGGCCCCGCTACCGCGAGCACTTGCAGGAGATCTTCCACGGCGATCGGCTGCCCGACGACTTCAGCCTGTACCTGCACGCGCCGAGCGTGACCGACCGAACACTCGCACCGGAGGGCTCGGCGACCTTCTACGTCCTCAGCCCGGTCCCCCACCTCGGCAACGCTCCCATCGATTGGGACCGCGCCGGGCCCGCCTACGCCGCGCGCCTGTTCGCCGGCCTCGAGCAGCTGCTGCCCAACCTGCGCCGCCACGTGGTCACCTGGCGCTGCTTTACCCCCACGGATTTCGAGCGCGAGCTCGCCGCCTACCAGGGCTCGGCGTTCTCGGTCGCGCCGACGCTCGGGCAGAGCGCCTGGTTTCGCCCACACAACCGCGACCCGAACATCCCAGGGCTGTATCTGGTGGGCGCCGGGACGCACCCGGGGGCCGGGCTGCCGGGGGTGATCAACTCGGCCAAGGCCACCGTCAACGTGGTGCTCGACGATCTCAGAAAGCAGGCGGCGGCATGAACGCCGCGCTCGCACCCTTGCCGCTCGAAGCCGAGGCGGCGCACGTCATCGCGCAGCACTCCAAGAGCTTCGCGCTCGCTTCGAGGATCTTGCCGCGGGCTTGCCGCGCCGAAGTGCACGTGCTCTACGCCTGGTGCCGGCGCGCCGACGATCTCGTGGATCTGCAAGGCGCGGCGTGCGCGCGCCGAGCCGTCTTGCTGCTCGGGCGCGAGCTCGACGGCGTGTACGCCGGACGGCGGCAAGATCAGCCGCTCTTGGCTGCGTTTCAGCGCGTCGTGCTCGAACGCAGCGTCCCGCGCGAGTACCCGGCGGAGCTGATCGCTGGCCTCAGCATGGACGCCGAGGGCACCCGCTACGAAACGCTCGGGGACCTCCACCGCTATTGCTACCGTGTGGCGGGCACGGTGGGCCTGATGATGGCCCACGTGCTGGGCGCGCGCGACGCACGCGCGCTCCGCCCGGCCGCGCACCTCGGCATGGCCATGCAGCTGACCAACATCTGTCGTGACGTGACCGAAGATTGGCAGCGCGGCAGGCTCTACCTGCCAGCGGCGCTCTTCCCGGACGGGCGCGCACCCGCGCCGGGCGCGCGCCGCCTCGGCGCCCAGGATCGCGCGGCGTTCGCCGCGGTGGTCGCCGCCCTGCTCGACGAGGCTCGGGCGTTCTATCGCTCCGCCGATGTCGGCCTGCAATGGCTCCCCTGGCGAGCGGGGCTCGCCGTGCGCGCCGCGCGCCGCGTGTACGCCGCGATCGGTGAGCGCATCGCAGGCCGCCGCTGCGACGTGTTCTTGCCGCGCGCGATCGTTCCGGCGCCGCTCAAGTGGTGGCTGCTCGGCACGATCCTCGCGGCGGAGGCCCTGCGCGGGCCCTGGCATTGGCTGCGAGCCCGAGGTCGCGCCCGCTTGGCCGACGGCGGCGGCCGTGCGCTGGCCCAGATCGAAGTGCGGTTTCCCCATGACGTCCTTCCCCTCTGAGCTTCGGATCTACGTCGGGCGCTATCGACAGTTCACCCGCCGCGACGTTTGGGCATACGGGCTTTGGGTGGGGCTGATGCTCGGCCTCTTCTCCGCCAGCTTCGGCTTTCTGATGATCGGAACGGCCGCCAACGTGGCCTTTCCTACGGAAGCGTGGCTCGTCCCCGCCGGCGCAGCGACCTTCGCCGTGAGCATCGCCGTCGACACGATTGGCCATTTGACCATCTACAAGGAGGAGATCCGCGGCGCCGAAGGTCTGGTGCATGCGATCACGATTTTCTGCGGGGTGGGCGCGTCGGTGCTCCTGTGCGCCGCCTACGACCATCGAGAGGCGCTGTGGATCCCGGCGCTGGTGCTGACGATCCTGTCGTTCGTGTACAGCCTGGTGGATGAAGCGTTCCACTGGCGGCGGTACGTGCGCGCACAGGCCGACCGAGTGGAGATGTGGAGCCACGTCGGGATCCTGGTGGGTCACTCGACGATGATGATCGCCTGGTGGTGGTGGTTCTGGACGGGCTATGGCGGCGTCGCCGAGACGTTGCAGCTGCTGTCGCCCACATGATGCTCACCGAAGCGTTGATCGTCGGCGCCGGTTTCTGGATCTGGCGCCAGCGCCTCCGCCGGGCGCTGGTCCCTCGAAGGCCTCCCCCGGCGCCCCCCTCGGCCGGCGACGGCCGGCGAGTGCTGCCCGTCGCCGTCATCGTTCCCGCACGCAACGAGGCGCGCAACTTGCCGAGGCTGCTCGACAGCTTGCAGCGGCTCGACCCCGCGCCGGCCGAGATCATCGTCGTCGATGATCACTCGAACGACGGCACCGGGTCGCTGGCTCGGGCGCTCGGGGCGCGCGTGGTCGAGGCGCCGCCGCTGCCCGACGGCTGGCTCGGAAAACCGTGGGCCTGCCACCAGGGGGCGGCGGCCAGCGACCAGCCTTTCTTGCTGTTCACCGACGCGGACACCGAGCACGCGCCAGCGTCGCTCGGCTGGGCGTTCGCGGGGCTCGAGCGGCGGCGGGCGGACCTGCTGAGCGTCATTCCCAGCCACCGAGTCGTCGCCGCCTGGGAGCGCCTTCAAGGCGTCTTTCAGCTCCTGCTGCTGGTGGCCACGGGGGCCGACGGCCGCTCCGCGCTGGCGAGCGTCCGGCGCCGCGCACGCACCGGCGAGCGCCAGTTCTGCATCGGCCAGTACCTGCTGTTCCGGCGCGAGCTGTACACGGCCATCGGCGGTCACCAGAGCGTGCGGGCCCGGGTGGCCGAGGATCTCGCATTTTGCCGTGCGGCGCGCAGCGTTGGCAACGGCTACGCCCTCGAGTGGCGGCCGGGTATGCTCCGGGTGCGTATGTATCCCGAAGGCTTCGGCGCGTTCGTGCGTGGCTGGCGAAGAAACTTTCGAGAGGGCCTCAAGGCGGGCGGGCTCGCTGCCGGCGTCGAGCTCGGGGTCGTCATCGGCTGGCTGCTCGGCGCGCCGATCTGGCTGATCACCGGCGCCGCTTCGCGAGACGGCGCCACGCTGGCCGTCGGGGCGCTCGCCTACCTGCTGGCGGCGGTGCAGGTGTTCGGCTGGCAGCGACGGCTCGGGCTGCTCGCGCCCGCCGGTGCGGTCCTCTACCCGCTGTTCACCGCCGTCTTCGTCGGCGTCTCGCTGCTCGCGGCCTACGACGAGCTCCGGCGAGCGCCGGTGACCTGGCGCGGGCGCAGCCGCGCCGTCGTGCGCCCGGGGACGCTACGATGACGCTGCCTATGGCCCGCTACCGCATCGGCACGGTCGCCAAGCTGACCGGGCTTTCGACGCACGCGGTGCGCGCCTGGCAACGGCGGTACGGCGCGGTGCGCCCGGGGCGGTCGGCGGCCGGGGATCGCCTCTACTCCGACGCGGACGTCGAGCGGCTCAAGCTCTTGAGGCGGCTGCAGGAAATGGGTCATGGCATCGGCCAGATCGCGCGCCTGCCCACCGACGGCTTGAAGCGGCTGCTGACGTATGCCGAAGGCGAGCTCGCAGCGGGGGCGGTGTTCGACGCTCGCCAGAGCGTCGAGACCTACCTGCAGGCGATCGAGCGGATGGACCTCCCCGACGCCGAGCGGCTCCTGTCGGTCGCGTCTTCGGCGCTCAGCCCGGAGCGCTTCGTAAAGGACGTGTTGGTCACGATCCTCGAGCGCCTGGGCGAACGCTGGCAACGCGGGGAAATCTGCGTCGCACACGAACACGCTGCCTCCGCGATGATCCGGCACCACCTGGGTGGGCTGCTCCGCGCGTACTCGCCCGCTCCCGGGGCCCCGGTCGTCCTGTCGACCACTCCGTCGGGTGAGCACCACGAGCTCGGTGCGTTGCTCTCGGCGGTGACCGCCACGCTCCTCGGTTTTCGCGCGGTGTACTTTGGTCCCGACTTGCCAAGCCCGGAGATCGAGCGCGCCGCGGCGGCGACGAAGGCGCGAGTGGTCTTGCTCTCCGTCATCGCCCCCGCCACCCGGCAGATCAAGCGCGAGCTCGTGGAGCTCACGCGCCGCTTACCGGCGCCGGTAGCGATCGGCGCTGGCGGCCGCGGCCTCGAACGGCTGAAGGCGCTGCCGCCCCGCATCGGGCGCTTGCGCGATCTCGATGAGCTCGAGGCCTTCTTGAAGAGCGTCCTCTCGGTCCGCCCGCCCGCGGGACGCCGCCGCAATTGGGAGAGCACCGGCTTTTCGGCCGAACCGCACTAGCTGGATTGGCAAAGATCCGGACCTGGAGTACGCGTTGATATGGCGATGGCGGAAAGTTGCGAGGTCCATGAAGAGGCCGAACGACGGTAAACCGACGCGGGGCGAGGAACCTCCGCCCAGCGCCTCGCGCGAGGGTGGCGCGGAGCCTCGCGCGAAGGAGCGAGCCGAGCGCCACCGCTCCTACTCCGCGCCCTCGATCCCGCCGCCCCGCAGGGAGTCCGACGCCTCCGCCCCCAGCGTGCAGGTCGAGCCCCGCTCCGATCCCCGGCGCTACACCACCAAGCGCTTGAAGCGTCGCCGGACCGGTCGCCCCGGCGGGCCAGGCGGCTCGACGCTGGTGGCGTGGGTGATCGCTTTGATCGTCGTCGCCGTCGCGATCCTGCTCGTGGTGCGTCGAACCGTGCCGTAGCGCTGCGGTCGGCTCGCGGGCTATCCGTCCCAGGGTTCGCCGAGCTTTTCCAGCGCCGTCAACGCCTCCGACCGATACGGCGAGTCGGAGGGCGATAGCTTCAAGAAGGCCTTCCAGTGAGGGATGGCGTCCCGATGCAGGCCGATGGCGCGCGCCAGGATGTAGTGCGCTTCCACGAGCCAACGCGGAGAGGGATGGCTCGCCTCGGCGAGCTGGACGCAACGCTCGAGCTGAGCCCGCGCCTCGGGCGCTTTTCGGTTGTGGAGCAGGAGCTTGCCAAAGCGAAACCGCCACGTCGCATTGTCCGGCTGAGCCGCGACCGCCTTGGCCCAGGCCGCCAGCGCTTCCGGCTCCCGTCCGAGATCCTCCAGCGTATCGGCCATCGTGGCGTGGGCTTCGAAGCGGCTCGGTCGGAGCTCGAGCGCCCGTTGCAGATCGGCCAGCGCGTCCTTGACGGCACCCTGACGATAGCGCAGCACGCCGCGCTGCCAGTAGGCGTCGCCCAGCCCCTGGTCGAGCTTCAACGCCTCTTCCAGGGCCTTGTCGGCGACCGCCACCCTGCCCGCTTCGTTGGCGGCCCAACCGACATACAGGTGATGCTCGGCGCGGTGGGGATCGAGCTCCACCGCCCGCTCGAGAAAGCGCAAGGCCTCGGCCAGGTTGCGCCCCTCGAGCAAGAGCGCCCGTCCGAGGCAGTGATGACTTTCCGCAGAGTTGGGCTTTTGAGAGAGCACCTTCCGCAGCAGCTCGATCGCCTGCTCCGCGCGGCCGGCGCTGACTTTCCCGCACCCCACCCGCAGCATCAGATCCGGATCGTCCGGCGCCTTCGCGAGCGCACCTTCGTACGCCTTGAGCGCCTGCTCGGCCTGCCCCGCCGCCTCGAAGAGCAGGCCCCGCTCGAGCGCCAAGCCCGGGTACTCCGGATCGAGGCTCGCGACCTTGTCGAACTGCTTGCCAGCTCGTTCGAAATCGCGATTGCGCCGCTCGGCGACACCTAGCCGGAAATGGCTGGCGACGTCCTCGGCGTCGAGCTCGACGGCCTGCTCGTACTGCTCGATCGCTTCGGCGTAGCGCCCCTGGCTGGAGGCCAGATCCCCGAGCGCTCGGTGGATAGCCGGTGTGTTCGGCAGCTTCTGACGCGCTTGCTCGAGCAGCCGCCCGGCCTCCTCGGCCTTGCCGCGCGCCCCCAGCACGAGCGCGAGCGCCAGATACGGCTCGACCACCTGCGGATCCGAGCCGCCTTGTTCGATCGCGGCGCGGTACGCCGTCTCGGCTGCGTCGCGATCGCCCTGAGCTTCTTGCGCGCGCCCGAACCAATAGTTGACGACGGCCGAGGTTGGCTGCGCCTCGCGCAGCTTCTTCAGCACCTGAGAGGCCTCGCCGATGCGCTCGAGCGCGATCTTGGACTTGGCCACCCCGATCTTGGCGGCCGTGTCATCGGCGTTGGCCTGAGCGGCGGCTTCGAAGCGCGCCAGCGCCTCGGAGTAGCGCCCCGCGCGATAGAGCACGTCGCCCAGACCCGCCAGCGCGCGGCTCGCCTTGGGGTCGACGCTCAGCGCCTCGTCGTACGCCGCCTCCGCCAGCGAGATACGCGAGCGGGACAGGTGGATGTCGCCGAGCAGCGTCTGGGCTTCGACGCGCTCCTCGGGGCTGGCGGCCTTGGCGGCCGCGAGCACCTGCTCGAGCAGCTCCACGGCTTGCTTCTCGCGGTGGTGATGGTTCCAGGCGATCTGAGCGAGCAGGATCTTTGCCGCGACGTGTTCGGCGTTCTGCCCGATCACGTCCGTCGCGGCGCGCTCGGCCGCGGCCGCGTCGCCCTGAAGATAGTGGGCGCGCGCCAGGCCGAACTTTGCCCGCGCGCCGGGGTGACGCGCCAGGAGCTTCTGCCAGGCCTCGACGGCGGCTTTGCCGTTGCGGGCTCGCGTCTCGATCTCGGCGCGGAGCAACAGCGCTTCGGGGTGGCTGCCGTCGCTGGCGAGCACGGCGTTCACCAACTGGCGGCCGCGGGCGAGCTGCCCGTCGACCACCGCGCGCGCGGCGCGCGCCAGATCGAGGTAGGCGACCCCTTCTTGATCGGCGAGCTCGTCGACGATCACTTGTCCGCGCGCAAAGACGTCAGGCTCCGTTCCGAAGCGCAGCTCGAACAGGTACACGAGCAGCGCCGAATAGGCGCGCAGCGCCGGCACCCGCTTGGCCTGCGCCTGCGCCCGGTCGACTCCGGCGAGCGCGCGCTTGGCAGCGACGTACGTGTCGGGGCCAAGCTCCCGCCGTGCCTTGCCGACGGTCTCGTTCAGGAGCGCGGCGTACTCGTCGGCCTTGAAGCGATCGGTGATGAAATAGACGCCGAAGGGTCCGATCGCCGGCACCAGGGACAGCGCGCCGCCGCCGACGACCCCGAAGACGATCGCGGCCGCGGCCACTTTCAACTTGCGCTTCCCGCTGCCCGGAGCGGATGGCTCGGCCGGCGCGCCACGCGCGGCCACCGGCGCTTCGGTGGCTGCGCGGCCCACCGCGGCGACCCGCGGCCGCTGGGATGAACCACCCCGCTCTTGCGGGATCGCGCCGAATTCCATGTCCTCGTCGGCCGTCGCGGGCGCGGCCGTATCGACCGGGAGCGCCGCTTCGGAGCCTTCGAGATCGACCTCGCCAAAGCTCGTCCCCCCACCCGCTTGCCGCACGATACCCCCCGCAGGTGGCAAGCTGAAGGCGGGGACCGACGGGCCGCTGCTCGGCGCTGGGGGTGGCGGGAGCGTCCCTCCTGGCGGCGGCGGCAAGGTGCCCAGGTTGGGGGGGAGGCTGCCACCTGACGCGAGGGCCCCAAAGTCTTTGCCGCGTGACGACGGAGGGGGTCTCTCGAAGGGCTCGACCGCGTCCAGGTCGAGCTCCGCGGCGGCGTCGCCCATCGGGAGCTCGAGCTCACCGAAGGCGTCCGGCGCGGGCGCCGGGCGCCGCACGCTCGGCAGCGGCTGCGTCACCAAAGGCAGCTCTGCCGCCGGACTTGGGAGCGCCGCAGCGGGGCTCGGCAGCTGTGCGCTCGGGCTCGGCAGCTCTGCGCTCCGGCTCGGCAGCTCTGCGCTCGGGCTTGGCAGATCGGGGTTGCTTCGAACGATCGGCAACGCCGATTCCGGAGGCGGCAGGCTGGGCAGCGCGATGCCCTCATCGAGATCCTCGCCCGCCAGCGCCGCGCCCGCTGGGGAGGGGAGATCCAAAGCGTCGTGCCGCGGCGGATCCTTTTTGGCACCGGGCCCGCGAACCGTGGGGAGCTGATCGAGCTCCAGCTCGAAGTCCGCCGTTGACGGCGGCGCTGCGGGTTGCAGCGGCGCCCTCGACGCCGATCGACCGCCAGGGCTGGGCAAATCGAGGTCCCCGAATCCCAGCGTGCGGGGCGGTGCGCTGCGCTGTCCTGCGGCGGCCGGGAGGTCGACCGGAGCCTCGGGCAAGGCCCCGGACACCGCCGGCAAGTCGAGATCGAGCCCGAGGTCGTCAGCGGCGGCGCTCGGCACCTCGCGCGAACGCTCGACCCGCTCGGTGCCGGATTTTCCTCCGCGCGGAGCGCCGTGCCCCAGCACCGGCGCCGGCAAATCCAGATCTTCGAGCGGCACAGGCGATGGCTTCGAGCCCGCTGGCACGGCGCGAACCGTGGGTGACGGAAGCTCCGGCTCGTCCTTTGGCGGGGCGGGTCGTGGGGGCGCCGCCGCGCCGGGAGCCACGCCAATCATCGTTCCCTTGAGAGAAGCGGGCCGGGGTGGCGGACGCGGCGGGCGCGGCTTCGAGCTGGCGGTGGGCGCGGGCGCGCCGAACACCGGGATGGGGCCAGTGGGCGGGCCGTCTGCGGGCTTTCGTACGTCGAAGGAATGCGCGCATTTGGGGCAGCGCATCTTGAGCCCCGAAGCAGGGACCCGCCGCTCGTCGACCTGATAGGGCGCTTGGCAGCCGGGGCACTCGACCTTGAACATCGATCCTCGAAACGTCTCTTCTAGGACGGTAGCGTCCTCAGGGCAATTTGTCGCCTCGGTATCGGACAGCCAGCAATCTCTCTCGCTTTGTGCCCCATCCGTGGTACGCGCTTTGCCGCGATGCAGAGGCAACGATTCACGTCGATCGCGCTTGGTTTGGTGCTCGTCGGAGCGCTGGGAAGCGTGGCGCTAAAGACCCGCGCACCTACGACCACCCCTACCGCCGAGCAGCCCATCGCAGCCCCAAGCCCCCCGGCGCAACCGCCGGCGGCCGCGCTGGATCCGGAGACGCCGAGCGCCGCGGCCGAAGAAGCTCCAGAGCCACGGGTGACAGCGGGCTTCGACACGATGCCCGACGGTACCCCGGTCCCCCAGCTGCCGGATTCTGCGCCGAAATCCGTCCGGTTTGGCGTGATCCTCTTCACGTACGAAGGAGCGCAGTTTGCTCCCAAAGACGCCCGAAGCAAAGCCGAAGCCTTTGAACGGGCCCAGCGCGCCGTCGCCGCAGCCGTCGAGGACTTTTCGGAGGCGGTCAAAGACGGGGACAGCGGCTCAACGGCCGATGCCGGCACGATCCCGCGCGGAGTGCTCGAGCCGTACGCCGAATACGCCCTGTTCACCCTCGCCAAGGGGGCCGTCCACCCACAGCCGCTCGACACGCCACGTGGCTACTGGGTAGTTCGACGTGTGCAATGAGCCGGCGCGCGCGGCTCTCGCCGTCCGCCGCCGGGGCCACCTGCTCGCACGCGGCGCCACGCTGAACGCGGGTCGCCGCGATCCCTCACCCGGGGGTGAGGAGCGGCGAGGTTGTCGCACTCGAGGTGGGCCTGCGCGGGGCGCTCCCGCTCGAAAGATTTTAAGGGCTCACTGACGCCGAACTGCGGTGTAAAGTGCGCAATCCGAAAGTCTTTTCGCGATTGAAACGATGCCGCACGACGACCCCATCGAAGTCGCCGAGAGCGCCGAGCAGGGTCGGGTCCCGCTCGACCGGCTGATCACGGAGAGCGACTCCGCCCAAACCTCCTCGCTCCGCGCGCTGTGGATGTACGAGCGCGGCGTCGCGACCGAGGCCGACGACGACGACGCCGCCGCGGCGGCCAGCTACCTGAACGCGATCAACAGCGAGCCGGAGTTCGGCGAGCCGCTCGAGCACCTCATCGCCATCACCGAGCAGCGCCAGTCGCACAAAAACCTCGCCCGCTTGCTCGAGCGCCTGGTCGAGATCGCTCGGGAGCCGGAGCCGCTTTGCCGCGCGCTCACCTTGCAGGCCCTGCATTTGTCCGATCACGAGGCGGCCCACTCAGCGGCGCTCGAGGCGCTGCGCAATGCGGTCGCGGCGAGCCCCGACGACGGCGCCGCGCTGCTGGCGCTCGAGATCGTCGCCGCCCGCGCCGGCGACGCGCAAGCCCGCCGCGGCGCGCTCGAAGCCCGGGCGGCCAGCTGCGACGATGCCTATTGGCGTTCGCTCCTGCTCATCGATCTGGCTCGGCTCGAAGCCGAGGCCGGGGATCCGGAGCAGGCGCTTCGTTCCCTGGACCGCGCGGTACAACCCGGGAGCCGCGCCACGTTCACCGCGCTGCAAGCGATGGAGACCATCGCGCTGGCCGCGCGGGACCGCACGCGCCGAGCGGAGGCGCTGAGATCTCAAGCCGCGCTGATCGCGCGCGCGATCGCCGATCCAGAGGGCGGCGACGCGCTGGGCGTGCCCGCCTCGGTGCGTACGCAGGCTCACCTGGCCGATGCCCTGCTCCGGGGAGCCGATCTGTTCACGCGCACGGGAAACCCGCAGGCGGCGGCCGCGATGCTGGATGAAGCGCTCGGCCGTGGCAGCGACACGGTGGAGCTGTTGCGCGCCCGGGGCCGGCTTGCCGACGCGCTGGGTGAAGCCGACACGGCAGCGGACGTCGCTCGGCGGCAGCTCGCCGCTGGCGTCAGCGGTCCCCCCGCCGCGTCGCTGTGGCTACGAGCCGCGGAGGCCGCGGCGGCCAGCGAAGACGGCGACCGCGCGCTCGAAGCGGTCGAAGCGGCGCTCCGCGAGGATCCCGGCTCACTGGCGGCGCGCGCGCTCTACATCGATCTGCTGAGCGGGAGCCAAGAGGCCTCCAAGCTCGCCAACGCGCTGGAAGCCTGCGCCGAGCACATGGAAACCGACGCGGCCAAGGCCCGTGTGTTCGTCGCCAGCGCGGACGCTTGGGCACGCCTCGCGCGGGAGACCGGCGGCGCCAAGGCCGCCTTGTCCCAGGCCTCCATGTTCGGGTTGAGCCCCGGCGTGACGGCGCGGCTGGCGCGGATGCTCTCGATCTTCGCCGAAGACCAGCTCTGGTACGAAGAGGCGACGCGGCGGCTGTTGGCTTCCGGATCCAGCGGATCGGAACAGGCGAGCCTCTGGTTCGAGATCGTGCGCGCCCGGCTCCTGCGCTCGGAAATGGATCTCGTCCATCAAGGACTCGATGGGATGCGCCGCGTGCCGCAAGGCAGCTGGCTCGCCGCGGCGCTGCAGGCGGGCGCGTTGCCCTTCGCGAAAAGCGACGCCGGCGCGGCCGGCGGACGCGCGAGCTTGCTCGAGCTCTCCGCGGCCGAGACGGACGCCGGACGCGCCCGGGCGCTGCAGCTCTTGGCCGCCGCGCGCGCCATCGTCGACGGCGAGATCGACGGCGCGATCGGCGTGCTGCAGGATCTGCACGGCGCCGACGCCGCCGACGTCGTGAGCGCGACCGCGCTCGCCGTCTTGCTCTCCGAGCGCGGCCGAGCCCGGGAGGCGGCCGACGTGCTGGGCGCTTGCGCCGCCACCTGCGACGACCCGGAGCTGTGCGGCGCGCTGCAGCTGCAAGCCGGGATCCGGTATTGGCGAAGCGGCGACCGCGCTCGGGCGATCGATGCCTTCACCACGGCCAGCGTCCACACGCCCGAGTCGGCCAACGCCATCGCGTGCTGGGCGCTGCGCGCCGCCGAACCCGACGATCCGGCGGCGCGCCGCCAAGCGCTCGACGCGGCGGGTGAGGGTGCGGAGCCAGCGGCGCTGGCGCTCGAGCGCTTCGCGCTGGAGCTCGGCCCGGGCGGAGATCTCGGGGCGGCGCGGGCAGCGCTCGATTCGGTGAGTCCCCTCGCCCACCCGGACCTGGCGGCCGCCGCGAGCCTCGCCCGGGCTGTCTTCGAGCAAGACGCGGTCATCCGTTCGACGGCGTTGACGACGCTCTCGGAGTACGGAGGCGAAGCCAGCCGCATCGCCAACGTCGGCCTCCACCAAGTCGAGCTCGATCAGCTGGCGCTCGGCCTGAGCGACCCCGAGCGGGTCGCCGAGGCCGCACGGCGGCGCGCCTCGTCGGATGGTTCGAGCGCCAGCGCGATCGAGTGGCTCGCCGCCAGCCACCATGCCGGCGACGGCGCTCAGGAAATCGCCGCCTACCAGGCGCTGTCGGACCGCATCCCCGAAGCAGCGCGCCCGAGCATCGACGCGAGCGCCGCCTTGCTCACCCACTTGAACGGCGACCGGCCCGGTCTGGTCTCGCCCGGCTCGATCGAGGGCGCGCTGATGAACCTCGAGCTGGCCGCGCCCGGCGGCCCACCGGAGCGACGCGCCCACGCGCTCGCGGGCAGCGGCCGCGCGCTCGGCGACGAAGCCGATCCGCTCGGCAAGACGCTGGCCGGGTACAATCATCTCGCCGCCGGGCAGCTCGATCAGGCGCTCGCCGCGTTTCGCGCGTCCGTCGAGGCGTACCCGCTCGAGGTGATCGGCTGGGAAGGGCTACGGGCGGCGGCGGAAGCCGCCGGTGACTTGCAGACGACCGCCGAAGCCTGCGCGGCCCTCGGGGACGCGTTGAACGACGACGCGCGGGCGGCCGAACAGTGGGAACGCGCAGCGTTCATCCTGCTCGATCGCCTGGCGGATCCGGTCCGCGGCGAGTTCGCGCTCGCGCGCGCGGTGGCCCGCGACATCCGCCGCCCTCAAGCCTACGATCGGCTGTTTCGGCTGGTCCGCGCCCGGCGAGACGGTCCGCGTTTGCTGGAGCTCATCCGAGCCCGCCTCGAGGTCGCCGAGGAGCCGGCCGAGATCGTCAAGCTGTTTTGGGAACGGGCGCGGGTGCTGCGCGAGTCGGGCGATCGAGAAGGGGCGCTCGCTGCGCTCGAGAACGTGACCCTGCTCGAGCCGGATCACGTCGGCGCCCTGGCGCTCTCGGGGGAGATCTACATCACGTCCGGCCAGTTCGAGGAAGCCGCCAGCCGGCTCTCGCGGCTCGCGATGCTCGAGGAAGCCCCGACCAAGCAGCGGCTGATGAGCGGCGTCGCGGCCGTGGACTTGTACGAAAACAAGCTCGGGGACGTCCGCTCGGCGCTGCGCGTGTTGTCCGAGCTGCATGAGTCCGGGCTCAGCACGCTGCCCGTCCGTGAACGGCTCGCGCGGGCCGCCGCCAAGGCGGGGGACTACCCGCGCGCCTGCGCCGTGCTCGAGCTCTTGATGCGGGAGCGGCCGAGCCGCGAAGGTCGGCTCGACGCCGCGCGGCTGGCCATGGTGATCCACCGCGACCGCCTCGGCCAGCCGGCGGCCGCAGCCGCGGCGACCGAAGCCTTGCTCGCCGAAGCTCCCGCGGACCCGGAGGCGCTCGATCTGGTGCTCTCGCGGGTCTTCCCGGACGCGCTCACCACGCGGCTGCTCGAGCAGGGCAAGAGCGCGCTGGTCGCGACCCTCGAGCGCGATCCGCTGGACGCCGAACGGGTCGAACGCCTGGCGCGCATCGCGAGCAGGCTCCAAGCTCCCCGGCTTCGACAGGCCACCCTCGGCACGCTGGTCGCTCTCGGGCATGGCACGCCTCAAATCGAGCAGGAGCTTTCGGTGCTGGACGAACGCGTGTCGCGGCTTCCGCGCATGGCCATCGACGAGGCCACGCTCCCCGACCTGTGCGATCCCGAGGATGCCGGCCCGGTCGCGGACCTGATGCGAGCGCTGGCTCCGACCATCGCGGCGGCGCTTGGCCCCGATCTATCGGCGCTCGGGGTCGGAAAGAGGGACCGGATCGACGCGCGCTCGGGGTTGCCGCTGCGCAACGAGGTGGCGGCCTGGGCGGGGGCGCTCGGGATCGGCGCGTTCGAGCTGTACGTCGGCGGCCGCAATCCCCACGGCGTGTTCGCCATCGCGACCGAGCCGGTGTCGGTCGTCATCGGTTCGGCGGTCACGGCCCCCCTCTCGCCCGCCGCCCGACAGGCCGTCGCCCGGGAGCTGTTCGCGATCCGCCGCGGCAGCACGATCGTTCGTCACCGCAGCCCCGATGAGGTCGCGGCGCTCGTGGTCGCGGCGTGCCAGCTCGGAGGCCACCCGCTGACGGCGCCCGCCTACGCGATGCTGGCGGAGTTTCAACGCCTGCTCGGCAAAGCGATGAGCCGCCGGGTCCGCAAGCAGCTGCCCGATCTTTCCGCGCGCGTCCAGCGCTCGGGGCAAGGCGGCGCCGAGTGGGCTCGCGCGGCGGTCGCCAGCCTGGATCGCATGGCCGCCATCGCCGCCGGAGACGTCTCCTACGTGCTCTGCGAGACCGCGGAGCAGCGTGGGCAGCTCGGCGCCTCGCGCGCGGCGCAGGAGCGCGCCAGACGGCTTTTGTCCTTCGTGCTCTCGCCGAGCTACCTGGCGCTGCGCGACGCGCTCGGCATGGGGGTGAGATGAGCGAGCGAAAGAAACCTCCCCTCCCGAAGCGCCCGAGCATCGATCGGGCGGTGCCCGGTGCTGGCCGTAGCGGTCGGCCGAGCAGCATCGGACCGGAGCTGGGGACCTTGGATGATTTCGAGCCGGAGGAGCTGTTCGACTCGATCCTGAACGAGGAGACGTCCGGCGCCGGAGGCGGCGCTGAACGCGGCGAGGGCGCCGCCGAGCCCGAGACCGCGCGTCCGCCGAAGCCTGCCGGCGCGGCGCCGACCGGACCCAAGCTGCACGAGCCCGAGCAGCGCTCCTACCCCGCGGAGGAGGAGACGCTGGTCGGCGGCCGCGGGCCGGCCAGCACGGACGCGACCGAGCTGTTGCCCTTGATGGGTTCGTCGTGGGACGACGATCTGCCGGGGAGCTCCGACGCGGTGGACCAGCTGCTGCACAGCACGGCCCCCTCCGAAACACCCCCGGCCAAACCGATCGCGCCACCCCCGCCGCGGGCGGCCAAGCCACCGGTGCCCCGCCCTGCAGGATCGCGCGCCCCGGTGACGGTGCCCCGCCCCGCATCGCTGCCCTCGCGCACGCGCCCTGCCCCGACGGGCACCGCTCTGCCGCCGCCCGTCAATCCCGCAGGCCCGCCCCCGCGGCAGCCCTTCCCCCTCGCCGGAACCCCGGCGCCGGGCGGCACTCGCTACGACGAGGACGACGAGACCATCCGGTACACGGACCGCCCGAGCGCCCCCGATCCCGCGACGACGCCCCCGCACGACGAGGCGGACGCCGAACCCACGGCGTTCCTCGAACGGCTCGACTCGGACATCGCGGAGCTGCTGCCGCCGCCCGAGGAGGCAGCGGAACGGGCCGCGCCGGACGACGCACCGCGACCGGCGGACTACATCCCGGAGTTCGACGCGCCGACCGGCTTTGTCGCCCGCCCGTCGCTGCTGGAGCCCGAGCGCTTGGCTATGGACCCGCCCG
>Ga0079224_100003598_pt1 | contig 19653 bp, 20 predicted proteins | sample Stecom2015_FD_80414 | JGI IMG/M metagenome (GOLD analysis project Ga0079224, IMG submission 80414) | Agricultural soil microbial communities from Utah to study Nitrogen management - Steer compost 2015 | ecosystem: Environmental > Terrestrial > Soil > Agricultural land | place: USA: Utah... | reverse complement strand
GGCGATCTGACCCGCCGTCTGGAGGTCGACCGTGCCGACGAGTTCGGCGATATCGCCAGGGGTTTCAACACCTTCCTCGACAAGCTGCAGCACATGATCCGCGAGGTGGTGGGCTCGGTGCAGCAGGTCACCGATGCGGCGGAAAACACCGCCGACATCGCCATGCGCACCAACGACGGCGTGCAGAAGCAGCTGGGCGAGATCGAGATGGTCGCCACCGCGGTCACCGAAATGACCGCCACCGCCCAGGACGTGGCCCGCAACGCCGGGCTGGCCGCCGAGGCCGCCGGCAACGCCAATGGCTCCGCCAGCCATGGGCGCGAGGTAGTGCAGCTCACCGCACGGACGATCCAGGAGCTCTCGGTGGATATCGAGCGCGCAGTGCAGACCGTCGAGAGCCTGGCGCGTGACAGCGACAACATCACCTCTATCCTGGACGTCATCCGCGGCATTGCCGAACAGACCAACCTGCTGGCGCTGAACGCAGCGATCGAGGCGGCCCGTGCCGGCGAGCATGGCAGGGGGTTTGCCGTGGTGGCCGATGAGGTGCGCAACCTGGCACTGAAAACCCAGACCTCCACCGAGGAGATCCAGCAGATGATCGAGCAGCTGCAGAGCGGCACGCGGCAGACGGTCGAGGTCATGGAGCAGAGCCGCCAGCGCACCGGCGAGAGTGTGCTGCAGGCGGAGGAAGCGGACGCCGCGCTGATGTCGATCACCCAGGCGGTGTCGGTGATCAACGACATGAACATCCAGATTGCCAGCGCCGCGGAGCAGCAGAGTGCGGTAGCGGAGGACGTCAACCGCAACGTCGCCAATATCGGCGAGGTGGCCAACGAGGTGGCCGGCGGGGCGGCGGAGTCATCCCAGGCCAGCGCCGGGCTGACCCGACTGGCCGAGCATCAGCGCCGCCTGATCAATCAGTTCCAGGTCTGACCGGGTGGCCGGAGGGGCTGCAGCAATGCGGCCCGCGGGTGGCCGGGTTGCTTACCGCCGGGCTGACCGGGTACATCAGCTGCACCTGCGACTGCGCATTCAGCAGCAGCGGTTGCAGCGCCCGGGGTGCCGTCGCGCTGGCCAGCCAGATTGCCTGCTCCGCCTGATTGAGCGCCACCGGCATGCGGTCCGACAGTCTGGCCGGCAGCCCGACGGCCGGTGCGGTGATCAGCGCACAGCTGTCCCAGCAGGTGCCGTCATCAAGGGTGTATCGTTCCCATATCCCGGCCAGCGCCAGGCTGTCCTGCTCCCGGCGCAGATACCAGGGTTGCTTGCGTCGGCCCTGCTGGTGCCAGAGGTAATAGCCTTCCACCGGGATGATGCAGCGGCGCTGCACCAGCGGCTCGCGGAACATCGCCTTGTCATGCAGCAACTCGGCCCTGGCGCTGAAGGGGGCGCGGCTGAGGTCGGTCAGCCAGCCCGGGGTCAGATTCCACAGCACCTGGGCACACTCCAGCCGGTCATCCACCTTGCGCAGGATCAGCAGGCGCTGGCCCGGCGACAGGTTCCAGGCCGGTTGCCAGCCCTCGGGCACGTCGGCCAGCGGGGCCCTGAACTGGGCGAGTCGACCGCTCATGCCAGCGCCGCTCCGCCAGGCAGGGTCGACAGATCGTATGGCACAGCACCTGCCGGCATGGGCTTTCCTTTCTACAGGGTGGGTGGATGGCGGCTAGTGTATGCATTGTGCCGCGCCGGGGCCAGCCGGCGGGCAAATGTAACGAAACCACAATGGGAATTGAGACTCCAACCAACCCACCGCATAATGCGCGCATCGAGAATATGCAAAAGAGGGATTCATGGGCGAGTTTGATGGTATCCGGCCATATCAGGACGATGAGGTGCCTGGCGTTCTGCTGCGCCTGCAACAGGACCGGGACCTGCTCCAGACCCTCGCCAGATATCGGTTCCCGCGCCTGAACCGCTGGCTGCCCGGCCTCGCCGCATGGCTGGTGGCCGGCGGGGTACGCCGCGAGCTGCAGGGCGTTACGACCGTGGATGCCCTGCAGCGCCGGCTTGAGCCCTGGCTCGATAAGGTCATCGAACGCAGCGCGCTGCAGGTCACCTACAGCGGCCTGGAGAACCTGAGCAAGACCCGCCCGCATCTGTTTCTTGCCAATCACCGCGACATCGCCATGGACCCGGCCTTCGTCAACTACGCGCTGTATCACGGCGGCCACCCGACGCCGCGCATCGCCATCGGAGACAACCTGCTGCAGCGTTCCTTCGTCGGGGATCTGATGCGTCTGAACAAGTGCTTCATCGTGCATCGGTCGGTGACGGGGCGCAGGGAGAAGCTGGCGGTGTACCAGACCCTGTCCGCCTATATCCATCACTCGATTGCCGAGGGGCATTCGGTGTGGATTGCCCAGGCCGAAGGCCGCGCCAAGGACGGTTGCGACCGGACCGACACGGCGATCATCAAGATGCTGTGCATGAGCCGCAAGAACGAGAACTTCACCGAGGTGGTGCGTTCGCTGAATATCGTGCCGGTGTCCATTGCCTACGAATGGGACCCCTGCGACCAGATGAAGGCCCGGGAACTGGAGCAGCGCGAGCGTACCGGCAGCTACCGCAAGCAGCCCGGCGAGGATGACAGCTCCATCGCCAAGGGCCTGACCGGCTACAAGGGGCGGGTACACATCGCCTTCGGCACGCCGCTGACCGATGACTACGCAGACGCCCGGGCGGTGGCCAGCGAGACCGATCGGCAGATACTCGGCCTCTATCGGCTCTACCCAAGCAACTACCTGGCGGTGGAGAAGCTGCCCGACGTACCGGCGGAAGTGGATATCAGCGGCTGGCGCGAGCAGTTCGAACCGGTGATGCTGGCCGAGGAACAGCAGCGCTTCGACCAGCGCCTGGCTGCCTGCCCGCAGGAACAGCGGCTGTGGTGGCTGCGTCAGTACGCCAACCCGGTCATCAGCCGCCAGAAGGTGTCAGACCAGCGCGGACGCAATGCTCAGCAGCAGGGCGAGCCCCAGGCATAGACCACCGACCCGCATGAACAGCCGGTTGCCGCGCTGCGCTGGGGTGGCGTCTTCCACCACGCCGGACGGGCTGCTGAGCAGGCGTACCGCGCGTGCGGCACGCAGCTGGGTGGCAATGATCAGCCAGCCGCCGCACAGGGCGTAGAACAGCGCCAGACTGTTGAGCACCAGCGCACTGTTATTCATGTACATAACCCACGCAGCCTGAAAAAAAGGCATACGATTACCTCCGATGGTCGGTAGCTACCTGCGGCTTATAGTTATTCTGGCGGGTACAATGGGAACGGAAATTGATCGGCGGCGGTGCCGCCAGGCCGGGGCAGTCTAAAGCAAACGGATGCCGGGCTCGACCGACCGACTCTGAAATCCGATGAAATACCTGCCGCGCAACATTCATTCGCCCGGGCAGTCCAACAGGAACGCAGAGCGAATCAGAACAGACAGGATGGTGAACCATGAACAAACGTATTCTCACAAGCTGCCTGCTGGGCCTGACCCTGGCGGTCGGTGGCTGTGCATCGAACCTGACGGGTGACACCTACAGCCGTTCCGAGGCCCGCGCTCCGCAGACAGTGCGCATGGGCACTGTCGAGTCCGTGCGCCTGGTGCAGATCGAAGGTACCCGCACCAATATCGGCACAGGTGCCGGTGCGGTGGTCGGCGGGGTGGCCGGCAGCTCGGTGGGCGGAGGCCGCGGCAGCATTGTCACCGGTGTGCTGGGCGCCGTGGCAGGCGGCATGGCCGGGGCGGCGGCCGAAGAAGGCCTGACCCGCAACCAGGGCATCGAGATCACCGTCCGTGAAGACGGCGGCCAGACCCGTGCCTACGTTCAGGAAGTGGACAAGAACGTGTCCTTTGCACCGGGCGAGCGGGTGCGCATCCTGACGGTCAACGGGGTGTCCCGGGTCAGCAAGTAATGCCAGCCCGTTCATGCGGGGCGAATATGAGGGTGAAGGGCGCCGGCGAGACCGGCGCCCTTCGTATCAGTCAGCCAGGGCGACGCTGGTCGGTTGGTAGGGAGTGAGGATGATCTCTACCCGACGGTTCAGCTTGCGACCGGTATAGCTGCTGTTGTCAGCGCGCGGCTGCAGATCGGACATGGCCTGCAGATGCATGCGATGGCGTTCGATGCCACCCAGACGCAATACGCTGGCCACCGCCTGAGCGCGCTCCATGCTCAGCTTCTGGTTCAGCTCGTCGCTGCCATCACTGTCACTGTGACCTACCACCGAGACGCGGCTTTCACCGTCGGATTTCAGCGCCTGTGCTACCTTGCTCAGGGGCACCAGGCCCGAGGGCAGCAGCAGGGTGCGCTTGGGATGGAAGTTGCCATCTACCGGGATAAGCAGACGGATCTGCTCACCCTCGCGCTCGACCTGATAACCCTGCTGGGCGGCGAGCGTGGTCAGGTTTTCAATACGGGACTCGGCCCAGGACGGGGCGAGCGGTGCAGTCTGAACGACTTCTTCCTTGGAGGAGCAGGCCGCAAGAAAAACAAGCGAAGCCAGCGTCAAGCTTTTTATGGTATTCATTGTTCCATCCAGACAGAAAGGTGAACCATTGGATAATCCGCGTTGCAGATTATCATCTGACGCCTGCAAATGTGATCATCATCGCAAGCAATTCATCGGTTTATAGTCGATTCTTCAAAGAGGTTCACATCATGGGGATGCCAAAAGGGCATTTTTCACTGTTTTTTCTGCTGAGCGTGGTGCTCGGACTGTCCGGCTGTGCCTCCTGGTCCCTCTGGCCCGGCGGTGAAAGCGGGGCCTCACAGCGGGTGGCCGGGCTGATTGACCGGGGTGATCCTGACTGGACCATGCGCGCCTGCGGCCAGGAGCATGACCGCCTGCTGCAACCGACCGCCGAGCTGAAGCGCCTGTTTGACGATGTAGGGCAGCCCGGGCAGCTGTCGATCTTCGCGGATCTCGATGTGGTGGAAAAGGACGGCCGCTGGCTGGTACGCAAGACCCATCGCGTGCAGTCCACCGGGCGTGGCTGCATGGACGTCAGTGGCGCCGGCAGCCAGTGGGTCGGCTTCAGCCTGGCGGATAACTGGCGGGTGGACGTCACCGCCAGGGGAATGCAACTGCGCACCGATGACGGCGAGGACGGCCGCCAGCTGGCAGTGATCCAGGAGCAGATGCCCGACGGTGCGATGGGCTTTCGTGGCGTGCATGACCAGGGACTGGAACTCTGGCTCTACCCCACAGGCTGTCTGGAACGCAGCACCGGGGACTACTACCACCTGACCGCCGTGCTGGTCCGAGACGGACAGCGCCTCAACGGCTGCGGCTACAAAGGCACAGCCAGCCCAGGCCCCTGAGCCAAGCCAGGCGCCCCGCCCCCCAATCATCACGGTTTTGTCGGAGCGCCGACCCCGGCGCGATGGAGTCAGGCAAAACCACAGAACGACAACCAGCCCGCAGGGCCGCCTGGCGGCGGCCATCGCCGCGAGGTCGCGGCTCCTACAGATAGGTGGTGTATCCAGGTGGCGTATCTACCGGGCGGGAATCGCCCCCGCCACAATCCCCGCGGTTTTCGTTAGAGCACCGCCACCGCCGCAATCACCACGGTTTTCGTCGGAGCACCGCCCCCGCCGCGTTCACCACGGTTTCTGTGGGAGCGCCGACCCCGGCGCGATTGGCGTGCAAAGCACGCCCGCCCCCAGCCCCGGGCAGCCCCACAACCCTACGCCCCCAGATAAGCCCGGCGCACCTGCGGATCTGCCAGCAACTCCTCCCCGCTGCCCTGCATCAGAATGTGCCCATGCTCCATCACATACCCTCGATCCGCCAGCTTCAGCGCCTGGTTGGCATTCTGCTCGACCAGAAAGATGGTCACCCCCTGGCGGCGCAGCTCTTCGATGATCTCGAATATCTGCTGGATGATGATCGGCGCCAGACCCAGCGAGGGTTCGTCCAGCAACAGCAGCTTCGGCTTGCTCATCAGGGCGCGGCCGATGGCAAGCATCTGCTGCTCACCGCCGGACATGGTGCCGGCGCGTTGCTGGTAGCGCTCCTTCAACCGCGGGAACAACTCCAGGGTCGCCTGCAGCTGGGCGGCCACCTCGTCCCTGGGCAGGAAGAACGCGCCCATGGCAAGATTCTCCTCAACCGTCAGCCGGGAGAATACCCTCCGCCCCTCCGGCACGATGGCCACATCCCGGCGCATGATGTCGCAGGTATCCATCCCGGCGAGTTCCTCGCCGTGGTAGCGGATGCTGCCGCTGGCCGGAGCCGGATCGCCACACAGCGTCATCAGCAGGGTAGTCTTGCCCGCGCCGTTGGCACCGATCAGGGTGACGATCTCGCCTTTCTGCACGTCGAGGTTCACATCGTGCAGTGCCTGGATCTTGCCGTAGAAGGTGTTGACCTGGTTGAACGACAGCATCAGGTTTCTCCCAGATAGGCCTTGATCACGTCCGGATTCTGCCGCACCTGCTCGGGTGTGCCATCGGCCAGCGGACTGCCCTGGTTGATGACCACCACCTGATCGGAAATGCCCATCACCAGCTTCATGTCGTGCTCGATCAGCAGAATGCTCATGCCATGCTCGCTGCGCAGTTCAGCGATCAGCTCCTGCAGGTCGGCGGTCTCCCGCGGGTTGAGGCCCGCGGCGGGCTCGTCGAGCATCAGCAGGGTGGGGCGGGTGACCATGCAGCGGGCGATTTCCAGCCGCCGCTGCTGACCGTAGGCCAGGGTGCCGGCGGTACGGTTGGCGAACTCCAGCAGATCCATGCGCTCCAACCACCAGGCGGCGCGCTCCATCGCCTCCTTCTCGCTGCGACGGAATCCCGGGGTCTTGAACAGCCCGGCCAGCATGCTGGTATTCATGTGATGATGCTGGGCGACCAGCAGGTTCTCCACCACGCTCATCTGCCTGAACAGCCGCACATGCTGGAAGGTGCGCACCATGCCCTTGCGCGCCAGTTTGAAACCGGGCATGCCGCTGACTTCCTCCCCGCGGAAGCGGATGCTGCCGGCGCTGGGCTTGTAGAACCCTGTCAAGCAGTTGAACACCGTTGTCTTACCGGCGCCGTTGGGGCCGATCAGCGAGACAATCTGACCTTTTTCGACCCGCAGGGCGACTTCGTTGACCGCCAGCAGTCCGCCGAACCGCATGCACAGCCCGGACACATCGAGAAGCGGCGCGCTCATGTCTTCAGCTCCAGATGCGGGCGTTTCATCGGCAGCAGACCCTGGGGCCGCCAGATCATCATCAGCACCATCAGCAGACCGAACAGCAGCATGCGGTATTCATCGAACTGGCGCGCCACCTCGGGCAACAGGGTCATGATGATGGCCGCGAGAATCACCCCCAGCTGCGAGCCCATGCCGCCCAGCACGACGATGGCGAGGATGATTGCCGACTCGATGAAGGTGAAGGATTCCGGGCTGATGAAACCCTGGCGCGCGGCAAAGAAGCAGCCGGCGAACCCGGCGAAGGTCGCGCCTATGGTAAAGGCATTGAGCTTGACCGCGGTGGGGTTGATGCCCAGCGAGCGGCAGGCCACCTCGTCCTCGCGCAGCGCCTCCCAGGCCCGGCCCACCGGCATGCGCAGCAGCCGGTTGATGACGAACAGGGTGAACAGCACCAGTACCAGAGCGAGAAAATACAGGAACATCACCCGGTGCACCGAGTTGAAGTCGATCCCGAAGAACTCGTGGAACGTCTGCGCCCCCTCACTGGCCCGGCGGCTGAACTCCAGACCGAACAGGTCCGGCTTGGGGATGTTGCCGATGCCGTTGGGCCCGTTGGTCAGGCTGGTGAAGTTGTTCAGCAGGATGCGGATGATCTCGCCAAAGCCCAGGGTAACGATGGCCAGATAGTCCCCGCGCAGACGCAATACCGGAAAGCCCAGCAGAAAACCGAACAGCGCCGCCATGGCCCCGGCGGCGGCCAGCCCGGTCCAGAAGCCGATGCCGAAATACATGGCCAGCAGGGCGTAGGTATAGGCCCCCACCGCATAGAAGCCGACGTAGCCCAGGTCGAGCAGCCCGGCCAGCCCGACCACGATGTTCAGCCCCGGGCCGAGCATCACGTAGATCAGCACCAGGGTGGCCAGGTCGATATTGCTGCGGTTGGTGAAGAACGGCCAGATCAGCGCGGCGGCGATCAGAAAGCACCACAGCAGCCGATGGGCCGCCGGGCGGGCCGCCAGCACGCTGAAGGCGGCCGGCGTGCGGGGCAGGGCAGGTACCCGATGCCAGAGCGCGGCCAGCTGATCGCGGAACAGGTTGAACAGGAAGATGAACAGCGCCGCGCCGGCGATCTTGACCGCCACATCGGCCCCGGCGCCGACCAGTACCAGCGAGGTGCCTTGCTGGCTCAGCCGCACGCCCATCAGCAGGCCGCTGAGGATCACCACCACCACCGCGGAAATGACCGCAGGTTTCAGATTGCGCAGCATCAGACCTTCTCCACTTCAGGCCGCCCGAGAATGCCGCTGGGGCGGAACAGCAGCACCAGAATCAGCACACTGAAGGCGACCACGTCCTTGTATTCGGCGCTGAAATAGCCCGCAGTCAGCGCTTCGGCAACCCCCAGCAGCAGCCCACCGAGCACTGCGCCGGGTATGCTGCCGATGCCGCCGAGCACCGCAGCGGTGAACGCCTTGAGCCCGGCCATGAAGCCGATATAGGGGTTGATGACCCCGTAATACATGCCCAGCAGCACCCCGGCCACCGCGGCCAGCGCCGCGCCGATGATGAAGGTGATGGCGATGATGGCGTTGGTATTGATGCCCAGCAGGTTGGTCATCTTCAGATCTTCGGCGCAGGCCCGGCAGGCGCGGCCCATGCGCGAGCGGGTGATGAACAGGGTCAGCAGCACCATGCTGATCAGCGTCACCACGAAGATGATGATCTGCATCCACGACAGGGTCGCGTGGAAGCCGGTGGAAGGGCCGATATCGATGCCGCCGCGCACCAGGTTGGGCATGGCGATGTCCCGGGAGCCCTGGGCGATGCGCACCAGGTTCTGCAAAAAGATCGACATGCCGATCGCCGAGATCAGCGGAATCAGCCGGTTGCCGCCGCGCAGCGGCCGGTAGGCCACCCGCTCGATGCTGTAACCGTAGGCGCTGGTGACGATCATGCTGCAGACCAGCGCGCCGATGATCAGCAAAGGCAGGGATTCGATGCCCAGCAGCGCCAGTGCCGCCAGCACGATGAAGGCGATGTAGCTGCCGATCATGTACACCTCGCCGTGGGCGAAGTTGATCATGCCGATGATGCCGTAGACCATGGTGTAGCCGATGGCGATCAGGGCATAGGTGCTGCCCACGGTCAGGCCGTTGAGCAGTTGTTGCAACAGGTAATAGAAGGAGTCAGGCATTGCAGCATCCTTGACAGCTGGCCCGGCACAGTCGTGCCGGGCCAAGGACGTGTTCTACTGGGTCAGGGCCGTCTTGCTGCCGTCGGCATGCCACTCGTAGACGACGAAGTTGAAGTCCTTCAGGTCGCCCTTTTCATCGAAAGCCAGCTTGCCGGTAGGGGTGTCAAAGGTGTTGCTGCGCAGGGCCTCGGCGACCTTGGTCGGGTCATCGCTGCCGGCGATGCGGATGCCGTCGGCAATCACCTGGACCGCTGCATAGGAGGGGAACACGAAGGGTCCGCGCGGGTCCTGCTTGCGCTCCTTGAATGCCTCCACCAGCGGGGCGTTGGCCGGGTCCTCGTCGAAGGCCTTGGGCAGGGTCACCAGCATGCCCTCGGCGGCCTCACCGGCGATGGCACTGATGTCGCTGTTACCCACGCCCTCCGGGCCCATGAAGGGGATGTCCAGCCCCTGTTCCCGCGCCTGGCGCAGGATCAGCCCCAGCTCCGGGTGATAGCCGCCGAAATAGGCGAAATCCACGCCGGACTGGCGCAGGCGGGCAATCAGTGAGGAGAAGTTCTTGTCGCCGGCGGTGATGCCATCGAAGATCGGCACCTCGATGCCGGCCTCGACCAGCACATCACGCACCGCAGTGGCAATGCCCTCGCCATACTGCTGCTTGTCGTGAATGACCGCGACCTTGCTCGGCTTGACCTGCTCGACGATGTACTTGCCGGCGGTCGGCCCCTGCAGGCTGTCCAGCCCGATGGTGCGGAACACCAGTTCATAGCCGCGGGCAGTGATGTCCGGGCTGGTGGCCGCCGGGGTGACCATGAGGATGCCTTCGTCCTCGTAAATGTCGGTGGCAGGCTGGGTCGAGCTGGAGCACAGGTGGCCGACCACGAACTGGATGCCATCGTTGACGATGCGGTTGGCTACTGCCACCGCTTGCTTCGGATCACAGGCATCATCGAATACCACACCCTCGAGCTGGCGACCGTCCACGCCACCGGCGCGGTTGATCATCTCGATGGCCATGTTGGCGCCGGTGAACTGCATGTCGCCATACTGGGCGACGGGGCCCGTGACCGGCCCGGCGAGCGCTATCCTGATGTTGTCAGCAGCCAGGGTGAGGCTGCTGACCCCGGCAAGGGTGGTAATCGCGAGGAGCTGGGAAAGGACCTTCCGATGTGTCTTTTTCATACCGTTTGCCTGTGATGTTATTGGAGTTGTATCAGCACTGTAGCGGAGCCGGTGGCGGAGGGCCAGTCCCTGGGGCAAAGCTCGGATGAAGGAAAGCTTGCACCCGCACCAGCGCCGGTTACCATGCTCGCCTTTGCCCCAGGAGAAGCATCATGACCGAACCCAGCGAAACCTACGCCGCCATTGTCGGCGCCACTGCCCAGATCGAATGGAAGGATCTCGAACCGCACTTTGCCCGGGGCGAACTGCTGGTGGTCGACAGCGCTCTGGACCTGGTCGAAGTGGCCCAGGCCCTGATCGATGATGACAGCGCCCGGGTGAAAGTCTGGATGCAGAACAACCAGCTGACCAGCGCCAGCGACCAGCAGGCCGCCGACTGGCACGAGCGCAACCCGGATACCCTCTGGGCCGTGGTCATCCGGCCCTGGGTACTGGTGCAGGAGCGCCGATAACATAAGCCTGATTGTTGCAGGCCGATCAACCGCATACATAGCGCTGGCGCAGCATACGCTGTCGCGGCATCCTCCCTGCCGGAAACCTTATAACCAGGCGCTGGACCTCAGCGCGGCACAGGAGAATGCAGGCATGCAGGAATTCAACAACAAGGTAGCTGTGATTACCGGCGGAGGCAGCGGGCTGGGGCGTGAACTGGCGCTGAGCTGCGCCGCGCGCGGCATGAAACTGGTGCTGGGTGATGTTGACGAAGCCGGCATGCAGGAAACCCTGCGTCTTGTGGAAGAAGCCCACCCCGGCACCGAGTCGGCTACCATGCGCCTGGATGTATCGAAGCTGGAGCAGGTCGAGGCCCTGGCCGAGCTGTGCCGCAGCCGCTTCGGTGGTGCGCACCTGGTGTTCAACAACGCCGGTGTCAGCGTCAACGGCCCCATCTGGCAGAACACCGTAGACGACTGGGACTGGGTGCTGGGCGTCAACCTGTACGGCGTGGTGTGGGGCATCAAGGCATTCACGCCGATGCTGATCGAGCAGAACGAAGGCCACATCATCAACACCGCCTCCGCCGCCGGCTGGCTAAACGGCCCGAGCAGCGGCATCTACAACGTCAGCAAGACCTCCGTGGTGGCCATCTCCGAGACCCTGGCGCTGGACCTGCGTGACGCCGGGGCGAATGTGGGCGTGACCGTGCTGTGCCCGGCGTTCTTCCCCACCGGCATTCACCAGTCCGACCGCAACCGCCCGGCGGACAAGGCCCAGACAGTGGAGAAGAGTGAAATCGCGCTCAAGCGGGCCGAGGCGCTCAAGTATGCCGTGGAGCATGGCCGCATCCCCGCCAGCGACATCGCCGAAATGACCCTGCGGGCGGTCGAGACCAACCAGTTCTATGTGTTCCCCCACCGCAAGATCAAGCAGCTGATCAAGCTGCGCGCCGAGGCCGCCGACCGCGAGCAGGACGTGTTCGACTCGATGAACCCCTGAGGAACTCTGGCACGGCCGCGCTTCTCTACTACGCTGAGAGCATCGTCCTTCAGCGAGGTTGAAACATGCGCCTGTCCCCGGATAAGGCTGCGGCGGAACCTTCCACCACCGCGGGCCTTTCCAGGCGGGTAGTGCTGGCCGGGCTGGTCACCGCCTACACCGCCTCCCTCATTCCCTGGGCCCTGGCCGAGTCCGCACCGGATGTCGACCGGGGCAATTTTCTCATTCTGTCCGCACTGATTGCCGGCCGCGAAGGGCTGGACAATGAACTGGCCATCCGTTACTACGATGCGCTGCTGGAAAACGACGAGGGCTTTCCCGCTGCGGTGTCGGCCATCCTCACCCTGGTCAACCAGCACCGTATCGATCCGCTGAAGCTGCAGGCGTTTCTTGACGAAAGCCGGCCGGAGCTGGCCGCCGTGCCCCGACGCATCGCCACCGCCTGGTTTCTCGGCGTGGTGGAGTCCGTCGATGGCGCCCGGGTGCTGGCCTATGAAGAAGCGCTCAACGCCCAGCTGGTGAGCGATGTGCTGATGCCGCCCAGCTACTGCTACGGCGGTTACGGCAGCTGGGCGCAGGAGCCGGGCAAGGGGTCGGTCGATGGCTGAGGAGCTGTCGGCGGATTTCGTGGTGGTAGGCTCGGGCATCTGCGGGGCACTGGTGGCCATGGTGCTGGCCCAGCGTGGTGCCTCGGTGATCATGCTGGAGGCCGGACCGAGGGTCGAACGGGCCCAGCTGGTCGCGAACTTCCGCAACTCGCCCCGGCGCAGCGACTGGATGTCCCCCTATCCGTTCTCGCCCTGGGCGCCGCACCCGGTCTATCGCCCCGAGGACAACGAGCATCTGGTTCAGGCCGGCCCCTATCCCTATCCGGCGGAGTATATCCGCATGGTGGGCGGCAGCACCTGGCACTGGGCGGCGCTGGCCTGGCGCAACGTGCCCAACGACATGCGCATGCACAGCCTGTACGGCGTGGGCGTGGACTGGCCGTTTGACTACGACGAGCTGGACCCCTACTACCAATGGGCCGAGGAACTGATGGGCGTCGCCGGGGATGGCGACGAGCATCCCGAGTCGCCGCGCAGCCAGCCTTACCCCATGGAACCGGTGGCCGAGCCCTGGGCGATGCGCCGTATCCGCGAGCGGCTGGCCGGCACCTATCGGGTCGCCAGCAACCCGGTGGCGCGCAACAGCCGTACCTTCGACCGGCGCCCGGCCTGCTGCGGCAGCAACAACTGCCAGCCGATCTGCCCGGTGGACGCGCAGTACCACGGTGGCATTGCGGCGGCGGCAGCGGAAGCGGCCGGGGTCCGGCTGATTTCCAGCGCGGTGGTATACAAGCTGGAGCATGATTCGCAGGATCGTATTGTCGCCGCCCACTACTACGACCCCGAGCGCAACAGCTACCGGGTCACCGGCGGTACCTTCGTTGTCGCCGCCAATGGCATCGAGACCCCGCGACTGCTGCTGATGTCCACCAGCGACCGCTTTCCCAGCGGCATTGCCAATCGCACCGACATGGTCGGCCGCCATCTCATGGACCATCCCAGTACCTCGCTGACCTTCGACGCCGACGAGGATCTCTGGCTGGGCCGTGGCCCGCAGAGTCCCAGTTCCATCAGTGCGCTGCGGGACGGGCCTTTTCGCGAGGACTATTCCGGCTACCGGCTCGACTTCACCAATATCAGCCGGGTGGACAGCACCACCCAGCGTCTGCTGCTGGAGGGTGTATACGGCCCCGAGTTCGAGCGGCGGCTGCGCCACAGCGCCGCCCGGGAGATGAGCGTCAAGACCGTACTGGAAGTTCTGCCCCGCCCGGAAAATCGTATTGCTCTCAGCAGCCGCAAGGATGCACTCGGCCTGCCGAGACCGCAGGCCCATTACGATATCGACACCTACACCCGGCGCGGTGCCGAGAACGCGCTGTGGCATTTCCGCCGCATCGCCGAGCTGATGGGCGGCAGCAACCTGCGCTTCAGCGACGAGAACGCCTTCGCCAACAATCAGCACATCTGCGGCACCACCAGCATGGGCGAAGACCCGAACATATCCGTCTGTGATGGCTGGGGCCGCACCCACGACCACGACAATCTGTTTCTGGTCGGCACCGGTGTATTGCCCACCGCGGGGACCGCCAACTCCACCCTGACCGCAGTCGCTGTAGCGCTGCGCTCGGTGGATGCCATGCTGCCCGCCGAGCAGGGCAGTGCCGCAGAGCAGCGTGGGTCATGAGCGGCCGATCCGTGCGGCGGGTGCTCGCCACGCTGAGCGGCGCCCTCCTGCTGCTGGGAACCGTGGCAGCGGCCCAGGGGCAGGGGCAGGACGACGCGCGCCCCGGCCCCGGGGAATATGCTGCCATCCTCGGTGACTGCGTTGCCTGCCATACGGCGCCCGGCGGCGAGCCCTTCGCCGGCGGCCTGAAACTGGCCACCCCGCTGGGGGATATCGTCGCCACCAATATCACCCCGTCCGAGGCGGGCATCGGCAATTACACCCTGGAGCAGTTCGATGCGGCGGTGCGCCGGGGCGTGCGGGCGGATGGCAAGCGGCTGTATCCGGCGATGCCCTATACCGCCTACGCCAAGGTGTCGGATGAGGATATTGCCGCGATGTACGAGTGGTTCATGAACGAGGTGCCGCCCAGTGATTACCAGCCGCCGGCAACCGAGCTGCCCTTTCCATTCAGCGTCCGCCTGTCGCTGGCAGTGTGGAACTTCATGTTCCTTGACGATGAACCCTTCACCCCCGACCCCTCGCAGACCGAACAGTGGAACCGGGGCGCCTATCTGACCCAGGGCCTTACCCACTGCGGCACCTGCCACACCCCGCGCAATCTGCTGATGGCCGAGCAGCAGTCACGCTTTCTCGCCGGCGGTGCGGTCGGGCCGTGGGAGGCGCCGGACATAACGTCGAACCCCAGGACCGGCATCGGCGAATGGAGCATCGAGGAGCTGGTCGAATACATGAAAACCGGCAACACCCCGCGCAGCCAGGCAGCCGGACCCATGGCTGAAGTGGTGGACCACAGCCTGCGCTATGCAACCGAGGCGGATCTCGAGGCCATCGCGGTGTACCTGCAGACGGTGCCGGCATCGGCGGGCGTGCAGCACGAGCGCGCGGTGCATGAATGGGGCGAAGCAGGCAACAATCTGGCGGCCATTCGCGGCGAGCGACTCCCGGGCGATCCGCGGGACTGGACCGGCGCGCAACTCTACGACGCCTACTGCGCCGCCTGTCATCGAGCATCCGGGCAGGGCACGGCGGACGGGGTAATGCCGGCGCTGTTCAACAATACTGCCACCGGCCGCGAATACACCAACAACCTGGCACTGGTGATTCTCAACGGCATTCACTGGGTCGGGGAGGGGCATGACATGCACATGCCCGGGTTCGCCCATGAATTGACCGACCTGCAGATCGCCACCCTGAGCAATCATGTGCTGGAGATGTACGGCAATCCCGACGCCCGCGTAACCATCGAACAGGTCGCGGCGCTGCGCGGAGGCACGGCCCAGGCGCAGGGCCAACCGAACCTGCTGCGGCTGACGCGGCTGGGTATAGCGGCCGGCTTCGTTCTGGTACTCGCCGTGGTCTGGCTGATGCTGCGCCGCAAATTAATCCGCACTTGAAGAAAAACCACAGGTCAAATCCCACGACGTCCCTCAACCGGAGAATACCCATGCGACTGACCTACCTTGCTGTACCCTTTGCCGTCCTGATGCTGGCTGGCTGCGGTAACGAAGATGATACCGCGAGCAACGTCCACAACGAGCCTGTGCCCGCCGCGGGTCAGGAATACGAGACCCCGGACGAACCGCGCAACATGCCTCCCGCGCCCAACACCGACGCGACACCGCGAGCCGACGGCGCTACCGGCCTGGGCACCGAAAGTGGCGGCGCCACAGGCGACGTCACCGACCCCGCCACTGGCAGCGGCACCGGCACGACCCAGTAACGCTCTCAGCTGGCCCTGCGTAGCCGGGGAGCATCCTCCCCGGCGAGCAGGAAGCGCTCCACAGCCTGGTGCACAGCGTCCCGGGCCTGGGGGTGCTCAAGCTCCAGATAATGACCGGCGCCGCGAATGCACACATACTCCGAGCGGCGCGCCAGGTCTGCAAAGTACAGTGCATCCTGCGCGGTGGTGTACTCGTCCCGTTCGCCATTGAGAAACAGCAGAGGCACTTCAATATTCCCCACGCAGCGCATGTAGCGCTCGCTGCCCAATCCCAGAATCTGACGGATGTGCTGCAGCATCTGTGCGTATTCGTGCACGTCCAGAGTGGAAACGTGACGGAAGTTGCTGCGCTTGAGCGACGGCGGCAGATGTCTGCCAAGCGTTCCGTTGACCAGCGTGGCGATCCGGTGCCGGTCGCAGGCAGCCATGTAGTCCTGGGCGCGCTGCAGGTAATCCAGCATCGGCCGGTTCAGCACCGGCGAAAAGGAGCTGATCACCGCCCGCTGGATACGTTCGGGCCGCTGGGCCAGCGCCAGCAGCGTGGACACGCCGCCCCAGGAGAAGGACATCACCTCATCCGCCTGGAAGTACTCGATCAGCTCCAGCAGGATCAGCGCCTCATCCTCCATGTCCAGCATCGGCAGCGAGCGGTTGTGCACGCGTGATGCGCCGGAATAGGGCTGGTCGAACAGCACGACATTGCGCGTCGCATTGAGAAAGCGCAGGGTCTGGCTGAAGGCCGCGCAGGTAGACAGCGAGCCGTTGACCAGGATGATGGTGTGGTTGCTGGTGGGGTGGGGGTAGAAACGGGTCTGCACTTTCAGGTCGTTGTGCACCCGTACTACTGCCTTCTCCGAATACATGCCGCACTCCTCGAACAGTGGAACGTCACTTGCCCGCATTAGAGGCCAGTGAGATGACAGACAGGTGTCAGCAGCCAACCGTTCAGCGGAAAGCCAGCCGGTACATCTGCTGAAAACAATAGGACCACCGGGAGGCGGCAAATCTCCCGCGAATGACGTAGGCTGAAGAGGAGTCCACAACGATGAGGAAGATGTCATGCAGATACAGGTCTACGCCGATAATCGCATAGAGAACAGTTCCAGACTGGTTGAATGGGCAAACGGAGCCGTGGCCGACAAGCTGCAGCGCTTCGATGAACAACTGACCCGCGTGGCCGTACACATCAACGACGAGAACGGCGAAAAGGCCGGCGCCCAGGACAAGCGCTGCCAGATTGAAGCCCGCCCCAAGGGGCTGCAACCGATTTCCGTCACCCACAAGGCCGACTCGATCCGCCTGGCGGTGGAAGGCGCGCTGGACAAGATCCACAGCGCCCTCGGCTCCCAGCTCGGCAAATTGCGCGACAAGCGTGCCGCGGGCGCCACCGGCGCGCCGGCCACGGCCGACCCGGACCGTCGCGACGCGCTGATGGAAGAAGACTACGGGCCGGATAGCCAGAACAATCAATAGGAATCCCAGGAGAAAAGATGGCAAATATCGTGATTGCCGGTGCCAATCGGGGCATCGGCCTGGCCTTGGTCAAGGCGTATCTGGTCGGAGGCAACCGCGTCTTCGCACTCTGTCGTAACCCGCAAGAGGCGGAGGAGCTGAACCAGCTGGCCGCCAACGCCGACAACCAGCTCACCCTGCATCCCCTCGACATGACCGATGGCGCCTCCATTGACGGCGCGGCCGAGGTGGTCGGCGGCAAGCCGGTCGATGTGCTGCTCAACGTGGCGGGTGTGATTGGTGGCAGAAGCGACAGCCTGCTCAACGCCCCCTTCACCGAAGAGGACTTCACCCACTGGCGCCAGGCCTTCGAGGTGATGACCATTGGCCCGTTCCGCCTGACCCAGGCGCTGCTGCCCAACCTTACCGAGGCCGGTGGCAAGGTGATGACCCTCAGCAGCCAGATCGGCGCATCCACCTGGCCCCACGGCGGGCTCTATGTGTATGGCGCGACCAAGGCCGGTATCAACCGACTGATGCGCAGCCTGGCCATGGACCTGAAGGACAAGGGCGTGACCGTCGCCGTGATCCATCCGGGATATGTGCAGACCGACATGGGCGGCCCCAACGCCGAAATCACCCCGCAGGAAAGCGCCGCCGGCATCGCGGCCGTGGTGGAAGGGATGACCATTGCGGATACCGGGGAGTTCTTCAAATGGAACGGGGAGAAACACGCCTGGTAAATGGTGAGCGCCTGTTACCAAACGGCGGCCCCAGGTTGTGGGAGCGGTAACACCTGGCGGGTCGGAAGGTAACACTTATGCGGACTAGGCCGAACGGCTTATCCCAGCTTTTTTCGTAACTTGTTGATTTAAATAGTGTTTCAATAAGTGGCACGCCGTCTGCATTGTTATAAGCACAACAAGAATAAAAACAGACGTAAAACTCATAACAAGAACAAGATTCGGCTCCACACATAACAAGAACAAAACGTGCGAGTGCAGCAAACTGATTTTTTTGGAGTAAGGGAAGCTTCTTCCTGCGCATCCAAAGCAATCCGCTTGCTTTGAACAACCCGGGATGGGTTCAAGGGGGTGGCACTGGCCGCTCGGTCAAAAGAACAAGAAATGAAAAGGCAGGTACGGAGACGTACCTGCCTTTTTTCATGTCTGCTCAAATACCCAGGAGAAACATGAACGGCCTGGCAGGCCGGCGCCGGTTTCTTGCGGCAGCGAAACGCCTCCGTATCTGAAAACCCCTCGCTGCTGACATTTTGCCAACTGACTCACAACGCTGTTTCCCAACGGCGGCCCTGTCAGCGCAGGTCTGATATAACGGCGACTTTGTTCGGCAGACACGGAACACAGGATGTTCGCCCCGGCCAATACCGCGCACTTCACTTTCGCCATGCCTCACCTGGAGCACGACTTTCAGGTGCTGAGCTTTCAGGGTACTGAAGCCATCAGTCGACCCTATTGTTTTCACGTGGAGCTGGTCAGTGAGCACCCGGACCTGGATATCGAGGGGTGGCTGCACCAACCCGCTTTTCTCGGTTTCGCTGGCCCAGGCAAAGGCGTGCACGGGCTGATCCATGGTGTCGCCCAGGGTGAAGCCGGCAAGCGCCTGACCCGTTATCGCATCACGCTGATCCCCAGGCTGGCCTACCTGCAGCATGCGGCCAACCAGCGCATCTTCCAGCACCTGTCGGTACCGCAGATCATTGCCCGCGTGCTCAACGACCACGGCATCCAGAGCGACGACTTCCAGTTCCAGCTGGGCAGCGAGTATCCCGAACGGGACTACTGCACCCAGTACGACGAAAGCGACCTGCACTTCATCCAGCGCCTGTGCGAGGAAGAAGGCATCCACTACCACTTCCGTCACAGCCAGGACGGTCACCTGCTGGTGTTCGGCGACGACCAGACCGTATTCCCCCGCCTCGCCCCGGTCAGCTTCGACCAGGGCAACGGCATGGTCGCTGACGAGCCGGTGATCAAGCGCTTCGGCGTAAGACTGGAAACCCGCACCAGCCGCGTCACCCGCCGCGACTACGACCCCAACAAGGCCCGCCTGCAGCTGGAAAGCCAGGCCCGGGCCGAACAACTGCCCGACCTGGAAGACTACGACTACCCCGGCCGCTTCACCGACCGCACCCGCGGCAAGCAACTGGCCCAGCGCACCCTGGAACGCCACCGCAGCGACTACCACCAGGCCACCGCCCACAGCGACCAGCCGACCCTGCGCAGCGGCCACTTCCTCGAACTGCAAGGCCACCCAAGAACCAGCTGGAACGACCTCTGGCTGATC